>ENA-ORCU01000098-ORCU01000098.1-marine-metagenome-genome-assembly--contig:-NODE-98-length-78726-cov-16.146588_pt1 | contig 78726 bp, 68 predicted proteins | sample MGYA00248631_ERZ508512 | MGnify/ENA primary metagenome ERZ508512 (study PRJEB26183, sample SAMN06268844) | marine metagenome | isolation source: Tt an P1 anaerobic enrichment on pine from sediment taken...
GTGGCGGTCAGTGAGTGGCCCACAGTGCGCAGAAGGAGTGGTGAGGATGCCGGGGGAGGACGCCCGCCCCTTGATTCCGAACCATGAGCAAAGGCAGCAAGCGGAGCGCGCAGGGCACACGAGTGACCGAAGGCGACAGGGATCGTCACCCGTAAGGGTGGACACCTTAGTGTCCAGGAGCGCAGCGAGTAGAGCCCGCCCCGAAGGGGTCGCAACCCAGAATCAACACCCTTCCTGATTCCTCAAAGGAAAACGGAAGACAAACAGCAAACCCAGAAACAGCAACACCCAAACGAAACCAAGAGGACAAACACCATGGAAAACCACCTGAACCTGATGGTCATCGGCGCCACCCGCTACGACATCGACGGCAATAAAGGCGGCTCCCTGTGGGCTTATGCTCCTGCAGAAGCCAACGACGAAAACCGAGTAGGCAACGAGGTGATGAAAATCGCCTGCGACTACAAGCACATCGACCAGCTGCGAAACCACGCTGACCGCCTGCCAGCGATGTTCACCGTCAAAGCCCAGATGAAAGCCGGGCAGGGCGGCAAAGTCACCTTCAAAGCCCTGGAGCTGAAGCCCCAGGACGTCACCAAAAAACCGGCTGCGTAAAGGCAACCCAGAATGGCCACCGTCCAGAACTACCAATGCACCGGCACCCTGACCAGCGAAGTCATCAACGGCAACGCCGTCATGGCCTGCAACGGAGGTACCTGGACAGTGCAACAGATTCAGCAACAAGACATCGAAACCGTCTTTGCTGAATACCTTTCGCCCGACCCGGCCATGATCGGCCTGGTCATGGGCTCCGGCCTGGTGTTCTGGGCCGTGGGCATCGGACTGAGCCGAGTCGTCCAGGTCATGCGAAAGGTCTCATAAAACCAACCCCGGAGAACACAGCAATGTCTCAACTTATCGAAATGGAAAAGCAAGCCAACGGAAAAACCTGGGCCATGGCCCGCGCCCGCTGGGGCCGACGTGGTGCCAAAATCGGCACCGCCCTCGTCGCCGGCATGGCCGCCGGCACAGCGGCAGCGGTAGACCACACCCAGGCCATCAACGACGCGTTCGCGGATGGAACCGGTAACGTCACCGCCGCGGTGCTTGGCGTGATTGCCCTGGTGGCCATCGTCACCGGCCTGGGCATGATCGTCAGCATCCTGCGCCGGTAAATGTTTACCGGAGTGCTGATCGGGGCCCTCTGGGCCTCGATGTTCGCCCTCGGCTACAACGGCAACTGACGCAAACCCAGAGGGCCGGACCACCGGCCCTTTTTATTGGTGCCCCATGAAAACGAACCTCCGCATCTGGCTTTCACTTCTCCTGCTCGGCCTGCTCATCATCGCCCTGGTGGATGACGCCCATGCGGGCTTTCCGCCGCTCCAGGAAGGGCAGATCGTCCACTGGTCAAAGACAGGTAGTAAGAACTGCACCTCTCAAGGTGGCTGCGGTGATTCGCCCGGCTCACAGATCGCCGAACAGGCCCAGGCCTACATTCCTCAGTGCGAAACACGCTATCCCGAAATGAATTGCACCGTTCAACAATACAGCGACCCCAAAGAAGTCCGCTTTGTTGAAAATGGCATCACTTATTACGTCTGGCGCGGGGGTGCCCGTGTCGTTGCCACCCCTCTTGAGCCCTGCGCCCAACGAACCCACGAAGGCGGCGTCCCGGATGGCGCTGAATGTGGCGTCTGTTCCGAAGGCTATATCCCGGCCACCGGCGCCTACGACCCCGAAAGCGGTTCAGGCACACCCGCGCCAGCCCAATGCATGCGCAACCGCGAACCGGGCGAGTGCAAGCTGGAAGGCCTCTTCGAAGTCCAAACCGACCAGGGCGCCTACTGCGTCCCCGAATGCCAGGGCATCGGCCTCGACGGCTTCTGCATCGACGAAGTCGAAAAAGACCCCGACGAACCCCAGTGCGGCCCCGACCACCCCGACTTCAAAGGCGTTGCCGGCTACGGTGGAGAAGCCGTCCTGGTCTGCGGCGAACCCGAGAACAACTGCCCCAGTGACTTCACCTGGGGCGTCGTCCAGAAAGGCAACACCACCGTCGAATCCTGCTTCCCGAACGCCTACAACCCGCCCAAGTGTTCCGGAACCGACGTCCTCACCCAAAACCAATGGGGCGGCTTCGCCTGCCTGCCGCTCAGAAAACCCGGCGACGACGACCAGCCCGGCGGCCCCAACGACCCCAACAACGGCGACAGTGACGGCGACGGCCAGGGCGACATCACCGGCATCACCGGCCAGCTCCAGGACATCAAAAAACTCCTGGGCCGGGGCAACACCAACACCGACAACATCAACGAAACCCTCAAAGGCATCGGCAAACAGATCAAAGACGGCACCAAAGCCATCACCGACGCCATCGGCAACATCCCCGGAGGGGGCGGTGGTGGTGGAGGTAATGGCAGTGGGGATGGGGGTGATGGCGAACAAGAAACCCCCATCAACTGGAGCGGTGAAGCCATCGACCTCAAGATCGGCGACGGCCTGGAAGAACTCAACGCCATCCAGGGCGAATACGAAAACCTCATCGCCAACATCCGCGCCGAAATGGCCTCCTCCTTCGGGTCATTCACCGGCCAGGGCACCTTACAGGATCACACCTTCACCGTCTGGGGCGTGGAAGTGAACGCGGGACTCTCGAAATGGGCCAACGCCCTCTCCATCGTGGGCTCCGTCATCGTCTTCGCCGCCGCCTTCGTTGCCCTGGGCATCATCATGGGAGCCAAAGACTGATGGAATTCATCGCCACCTTCTTCGATTCAATCTGGGCCTTCTTCGAAAGCATCCCCGCCTTCCTGGACGACGCCCTGGTCAAACTCTCCGCCTGGTACGTCATCTGGATAACCAAAGCCAAAATCTACTTTGTCGGGTTCTCCTGGCAGGTCGCTCAGGAAGTGCTTAACCAGCTCAACATCTCCGGCACCATCAACCAGTATTGGGGCGCCATCGACTCCGAAGTGATGGGCGCGGTGACCTTCTTCCGCATCCCCGAAGCCCTGAACATCATCCTCAACGCCCACCTGACCCGCTACGTCATGGGAGTGCTGAAATGACCATCAACATCCACCACGGCCCGCCCGGCTCCTACAAATCCGCCGGCGTCGTCCAGCGCTACGTAATTCCTGCCCTGACCGGTGAAGACAGCGACTATCCCGATGGCCGCTGCGTTGTCACCAACATTCGGGGCCTGGACTCCATCGAACGGGTGGAAGAAGCCTTCGGCGTCACCTGCGGCCCGGAGTCCCGAATCATCAACCTCGAAACCGAAACCCGGGACGCCCTCGAATACGCCGCAAGATGGTTCCACTGGGCCCCGATCGGCGCGTTGATCGTCCTCGACGAAGCCCAAGCCGTGTACCCCGCTGCCCGACGGGACTTCAAGATTGAACACCTGGACTATCCCGGCGGCAAAGAAGCCGCCCAACGCGACAACCGACCGGCGGACGTCCTCTTAGCCTTCGACATGCACCGCCACTACAACTGGGATCTGTTCCTGTGCACCCCGAACATCGGAAAGATCCACAAAGAAATCCGCCAGAGTGCCCAGCAAGCGTTCCGGCACTGGCAAATGGGGCACCTGGTGCCCTGGAAAAAGAACAGCTGGAGGGAACTAGAACATGACCCAGAGAACAGCGGAAAAGCTGCCTCCCATAGCATCGGTGTCCCAAAAGAATACAAGGTCGACCTTCGGGTCTTCCAATGCTACCAGTCGACCAAAACCGGCAAGGCCAAAGGGGTGGTTGGGGGCCATTCAATCCTTAAAGATAAAAAGCTCCGTATGGTCGCTGTCATTATCGTCTGCTCTTTCTCGTATCTCACCTACGCGATGTTCGAAATTGTCGAGCGCGAAACGAACCGCCAGAAAGGCGCTGAAGTGGTGCCTGATACGAGCGTTCCGCCTGATGGTGGCGTTCACCCTGATGGTACTGATGGGGGCAGCCATCCGCCTGGTGGCACGCCTCAGCGTCCTGTAGACCCACCCCGCCGAGAAAACTTGCCGCACCCATTTGCCGATGTAGAACTGCGCATCGCTGGCAGCTTCAACCGCCTGTATTTGTTCCAGGGCAAAGACCCACAAGGCGAATTCGCGCTGACCCAACGGGATCTGGCCAGCTACGGCTACAAAGTCCTCTACATCCGAAACTGCCACGGCCAGCTGTGGTGGGAAGGGGAGCGCGTCCAGGATTTGTATTGCCAACGCCTGCGAGTGCTTCCACCCGACCCCAGGCCAACGATAGAACCGGCGGTCTTCCCGCCCTTAATGACACAAGCCCAGGAACCGGCGCCGGCGGCGCGCTAGCGACGATGCGCGAGGAGCGAGCGCGCCGCCGGCGCCGGGCAGAGACGTCCCTGTAACACGTCTCATAGAAAACAACGCCAGTTGATTTTCCACCACAGACAACCACAGAAGGCCACAGATGAAAATCAAAGACTTTGAACGCATGGACATCCGAACCGGGGAAATCGGAAAAGGGGATCTGTTCGTTGGCCCGGAAGGCCAGCAAGTGAACCTGCAGAACGTCAACGTCCTGTGGACCGGGGTTGATACCGTCCGCCAACTGTTCGAAGGCCGACTGAAACCCGAACCCCTGGCCCAGATCGTGGAGGCCTACAACGAAAGCTATGACGCCACCATCCAATTCAACGGCGTAGACTTCAAAGTCCAGTCCGGAAGACGCGGTGGCTTCAAATACATCCTGCAGAACCGGGAATACGGCCTCACCATCCTGATTCAGAACTTCTACGCCGAAGCCGACGCACAGGGCACACACGTCAAAATCGAAACCTCCCCCCGATGGCTGTACGAGCGTTCCAGCCAGGAAATCCACGACGAACTGGCCGAGTGGGGCATGTTCTTCCTGAAAGGCATCAGACCTGTAGGTATCGCCCTCCACTTAGCGGTCGACTTCCAGGGCTGGGAACCACCCCAGGACTTCGCCCAACACTTCGTGACAAGGGCCAAAACCATCACCGTGCACAACGGCCTCAGTGACCTGGTATTCAAAGGCCTGGACGGCGCAACCATCAACGGACGAGGCGAAACCTACACCTTCGGCAAAGCCAACAGCCTGCAGGTGTGCATCTACGACAAATCCAAAGAAATCGACGTCAGCGACAAGCGCGCCTTCATGGAAAGCATCTGGGAATGCGCAGTCAACGAAGACACCTTCCCCGACACCTGCTACGACCCAGACAAACCCGTCTGGCGTCTGGAAATCCGCTTCCATCACCGCATCGTCAACGAGATCTCCCAGGGCACCAGCGGCATGAAACCCATCTACACCTTCATGGACGCGGTACCGCACCTGACCGGCCTGTGGCAGTACGCTCTCAAATCCAACCGCTACGAGGTCAAACGCGAGTGGTGTCACCCCATCTGGACCAAGCTCCGGGACGATATTGGTTTTGGCTACAGCGCCCCCGATCTGCTCTACAAACGCGCAAAAAAGGAACCCGGTTGCGGCAACGAAAAGAACGTATCCCTCGCCTTCGGCAATCTCCTGAGCATCTATGCACGCAACCGCTTTAACGCCAGACAAGCCTGGGATTGCCTCAAAAAGTCCGGACTCTGGGAAGACTTGTGTAACTACTACCGAAGGCGGGAGATCTATGAAAACGAACTCTTCCAGCTCGTTCAGGACGGACTCACGAAACGACGACTGTTAACCAAGGTGGCGGCATGATCAAAAAGCTACCATCGGGACGATGGCAGGTAGACATCCAGCCAGGTGGAAGAGGGCAGAAGCGAGTCCGCAAATCCTTTGACTCAAAAACCGATGCACAGCGCTTCGAGCGTTGGGTATTGAGCCAGCATGACGCCGGAACACCGATTCCCCAGTTGAAAAAAGACCGGCGCAAGCTCATGGAAGTGCTGGAAGCCTGGTATCTGTCGCATGGCAAATATCTGCGGGATGGGGAACGCCGATATCGGCATCTGAAACGAATTGCAGAATCGTTCGGTAATCCAATGGCCGCAAAGCTCACAGCCAATGATTACCTGGTTTACCGTGCCTTGCGAATTGAAGACGGGATCTCGCCCAAAACCTGCAACAACGATCTGGGCTATCTCAACGCCGTATTCAACGAGCTGCACCGCACCGGAGAAATCAGGTACGCCAATCCGTTCAGCAAGATCCGGCCGATTAAGATCCAGGAACGGGAAATGGGGTATCTCGATCACGATCAGATTCGGAAGATCTTTACCGAACTGAAGGAGAGAACCACCAATCCGCACGCCTTCCTGGTCGCTCGTCTTTCCTTGGAAACCGGCGCCAGGTGGTCAGAAGCCGAAGGCCTGACACTGGATCGACTCAAACCATATCGTGTGACTTACGATCAAACCAAGTCTGGCAAGAAACGGTCGGTTCCGATCTCAAAGGAACTGTATAAAACGCTCAAGGCACACCTGGAGGAACACGGCAGCTTCGGCACCTCCACGATTTCAGCATTCAGGCGAGCGGTTGACCGATCAGGGGTGAACCTACCCCAGGGCCAATGCGCGCACATTCTCCGCCATACATTTGCCAGTCACTTTATTATGAACGGTGGGGATATTTTGACCTTGAAGCGGATTCTGGGACATTCGTCCATCGCTATGACAATGAGGTACGCCCATCTTTCACCGGACCATCTGGAAGATGCTGTCAGGTTTAAGCCTTTGATTACTGGTACATAGACGTTCGTTTCTTTATCGATCAATATATTCGAGCTTTAGGTTCATGTATAAAGTTGCTTTGCCACGTGGTGCTTTCGACAGCATTGCCCTTTTAGGCTAATGATCAATGGAGTTGAGATGTTTAAGGTAAGTTTAGCGCTTTTAGCTACGGTGATCGTTTCAGGTTGTGCATCTACTTTTAAGTTCGACTCTGAATACCAAACTGTTAACGATGCTGAGCAATATGGCGATGTTTCTGCCAACGTGACTAGGATTCAGGGTGGTGGGTTTTCGGCCAGCTCGACGAGTACTTACATGGAGGTTTTTATCCGGGATGAGCTGGTACTGAAGGCGCCTGTAAGCCCGGATTACACTGGTGAGTATTATTTTCTCTACCACGGTGAACCGGTAACGATCGATTGCATCCAGCCAGCGCTATTTATCCCCGCTCCGGAATGTAAAGTGATGATCAACGGGAAACGTGCAGGCTTATTGACGTTTGAGCTGCAAAAATAATGGTTGACGTTTGGTTGACACTTCGCAGAGTTTTGGCAGCTCTACAACGAAAAAAGCCCCTGAAATCAGGGGCTTTTCTCTTGCAAGGTGGTGGAGACGGCGGGAATTGAACCCGCGTCCGCCAGCACTAGGCCTTGAGGTCTACATGCTTAGTGTCCTTCTATTGATTTAACCTCAAGCGACCCGAAGGTCAGGGTGCAAGAGGCGAGCTCTTTAATCTTAGCCGAACACCAGTGAGCTCTGGTGAACGGAGCAGCCTATAAGCGATGACGTCCTGGGATGTTGCTACTGAGTTATAGGCGCCTCAGCCAGGACGACTGGAACGGCTTACGCCGCCAGTGCGTAGTTTTCGTCGTTTGCGACTATTACGTTGCAGCTTTGGATTTACGAGATTCGCTGCCATCTCGGCATGCACCCAAGGGTTCGTCACCGGCGTCGAAGCCAAGTCGTCCCCTTGTTACTTCAGTATATGTGTCCGGATTGCCAGACTTCAAGGCTTCTTTGTGTAACGGCGTTACTATTTGTACCTACCGCTGGCTCTGGTGGGCCTAGGAGGCCTGGCGGAAACCGCCGGCGCCAGCTTTCGCGAGTGCAGCCTGATGCAGGTTCTCGAAGCTGTCACGGAAATAATCCATCACCTCGCCCGGGTCGGCTTTGATGCCTTTGTCGACGGTTATGCCGAACTGTACCGTGCCAGCGTAACTGAAAATGCTCATGCCTATACCTATGTTGCCGCTCTGGGGGACCCAGAACATGGGTTGAACCAGTTTGCTGCCCGCCAGGTAAACCGCATGGCGTGGTCCGGGAACGTTGGTCAGAACTGCTGAGGCCTTGTTGCTGAGCAGGTCCAGTGCCCGGCGTTCGAGAATGTCCGGGCCGCGGCCAAACAGGTCCAGCAGGCTATAGGTTACCTGGGCCTGGTATGACCGTTTGAGCCGGTTCATGTTTTCCTGAACCTGGCGGAAACACATGATCGGATCCGTTACCTCAACAGGCAGGCACACCAGCACCAGGCCAAACTGATTGCCGAGGGTTTCGATGGGCTGGTCCAGTGGCCTCAGGTTGAAAGGAACGGCAACCCGAATGCCGCAGTCCGGAATGCTCTGGCCGTGCTCCGTAAAATGCCGGGTCAGCGCACCGGTCGCGGCGCAAAGCAATACGTCGTTGACGGTTCCCCCCAGTGTCCGCGCGCACTGTTTCACGGTTTCCAGTTCAAGGGGCTCGGCCCAGGCCACTTGTTTGCGGCCCAGCAGCGGGCTTTTCAGGCTGGTTTTCGGCTCGAAGGGGGCAAGTCCCAGTTTGGCCAGGTCCAGAACAATACCGCCGGCGGTGGTGGCCAGCTTCAGTGGGTAGTCAGGCTCTTTGCGAATGGAATCCACGAACAGGTTGGCCTGTCCCCAGGCCGCCTGAGTGCTGTCTACAATCCGGTGCAGGAACCGGCTGGCGGCGGTGCCGTTGGGTTTTGTGGGTAGCTTTGGGTGTGCAACGCGCTCTAGCTTGGGTTCAGGAGTGCGATCGGTCAGCGAAAGCAGTACCCGCACCAGTGAAATGCCATCGGCAATACAGTGGTGAATCCTGATTAACAGGGCGCAGCCGTTCTCATAGTTGTCGATGTAGTGTATCTGCCAGAGTGGCCGGCGGAAATCGAGAGCGGTGCTGTTGAAATCACTGGCCAGGGCCTGAAGCTCTCGCTTGCCGGCGTTTCCCGGCAGAGCGATGGTGTGCAGGTGGTTGTCCAGATCGAACAGGGGGTCGTCTTCCCAGTAGACCTTGTCACCTTTGTCAACGATGCGTTGCCGAAAGCGCCGGAATTTCAGGAAACGTTCTTCCAGGGTGCGCTTGAGTCGCTTGAGCGGAATGGGGTGTTCAAAGGCCAGTACCGCGGAAATCATCATGGGATTTTCCGGGGTATCCATGCGTAACCAGGAGCGATCGACCGAGGTCATGGCCGTCCGTTTTGCTGACATAAGCCCTCCTATGCTCTGTACCGGAGTCCGGGCCGCCTGGTACTGCCATCGGGGCCAACTGACGAAAGGCCTAAAAGTATAGGAGGCTTTTTGAAATCAGCAAAGAGGGTGCATATGCGACACAGTTTTGGTGTCAGGTGTTGGCCTCGCGCATGATGCGCTGTTTCTGGCGGTTCCAGTCACGCTCTTTCTCGGTAGCGCGTTTGTCGAACAGCTTCTTACCCTTCACCAGGGCGATCTCGCATTTTACCTTGTTCTTTTTCCAGTACAGGGCGAGGGGAATGCAGGTGTAACCCGCCTGATTCACCTGGCCGACAATCTTGGCGATTTCCTTGGCGTGCAGCAGCAGTTTGCGGGTGCGGGTCGGGTCCGCAATCACATGGGTAGAGGCGGTGTTCAGAGGCGTGATGTGGGAGCCCAGCAGCCAGGCCTCGCCATCCTTCAGCAGCACATAGGCATCAACCAGTTGTGCCTTGCCCGCACGCAACGACTTCACTTCCCAGCCAAGCAGGGCCAGGCCAGCCTCGAAGCGCTCCTCAATATGGTATTCGTGCTTCGCCTTCTTGTTCAGGGCGATGGTGTTGCTGGTTGGGGCGTTTGCTTTCTTCTTGCTCATGAATCCTGTCCGGGATCGGAAGAATGACGGTGCTGGTCTTGTCGGTACGCCAGCAAAGCGCGCATTGTAGCGCAGGAGTGCAAGAAGGGTCACGGATTCGCCGTCTGGCTAGGGTTTAGTGTCGTTCCTGCAGGCTTGCTTCGGCTACAATGATGCGCTCGTCACTGCCTGGGGAAGTAATGCTGCGCAAGTATCAGACGTCAATAGGGTCGTTTACCCGAAAATCCACCTTTTTCTGGGCTTCTGTGGGTGCCACGGTCGGCCTGGCCAATCTGTGGCAGTTTCCCTATCTGGCCAGTATCCACGGCGGCGGCTTGTTTATCTTGCTGTACCTGGCCTGTCTGCTGATTGTTACCCTGCCGCTGATGGTGACGGAGGCTGTGATTGGCCGTCATGCCCGGCATGGGATTGTGCTGGCCATGGACGGTATGGTGAAAAACGCTGGCTGCCCACCGTTCTGGCGACTGGCGGGGCCGCTTAGCATTCTTGCGGCGTTCGTGGTGCTCTCCTTTACCGCTGTTTTTGGCGGTATTGTTCTGGCTTACATCTTTTTCGGTGCAACTGACCGTTTCGAGGGTGCTTCGGCGGCCTCAGCAACTGCTGTTCTGTCGGAGCTGGTGTCGGACCCGGGCCACTATCGGCAGTTTATGGCCTGGCATGTTTTCTTCATGATTCTCGTGGTTGCGGTTTCTGCCCGCGGGGTGGTCAAGGGCCTGGAGCGATCGATGCGCATGATCGTACCCTGCACCCTGCTGTTGATGTTGGTGCTGTTCGGGCTGGCAGCAATGCGGGGGAGCTTGCAGTCCGGGATAGATCACGTTCTGGTGATGCGGCCGGAGCAGGTAACAGCGGCCAGTATCAAGGCAGCGTTCTTCCATGCTTTTTATACCTTGGGTCTCGGAATGGGGGTGTGGGCCATATTTGGCGCCTATTCCACCAGCCATACCCGCCTGAAACGCTCAATACTGGCTGTGGTGTTGATGGACACCCTGGTCGCCATCATGGCCGGATTGATGATGTTTTCAGTTGCAGCGGACGGTAGCAGCCTTGAGGGTGAACGGGGTTTCAGCCTGCTTTTTGTTTCCCTGCCGGTCGCGCTATCAGGCTTACCCTACAGTCAGGTGGTGATCGCGTCGGTTTTCCTGCTGGTGGTGCTGATTGTCTGGGCGACGGGTTTGTCTCTGCTCGAACCGGTGGTGGGATGGTTCCGGGAGTGGACCGGGGCGCCTCGGGGCTGGTCTGCGGTCATTGTCGGGCTTGCAGTCTGGTTCGCCGGGCTGGCTTCCCTGTTCTCCTTCAATCTGTGGACCGATTACCGCATAGGCGGTGCCACTGTATTTCGATGGCTGGAACTGGTCGCCGGTGGCATTGTGATACCGGCGGTGGCTATTCTCATTGCCACATTTGCCGGCTGGTGTATCACCCGGCGCTTCGCGGCAACCATTCTGGGCAATGCGCCGGTTGTGTTCCGGAGAATCTGGTTCTGGGTCATGCGCCTGGTGCTTCCTGTTGTGGCGGCCTGGATCGGGCTACAGTACACGCTTTTCTCACTCGGCAGCCTGTGTGACAACGGCAGTGCTGCTATCTGGTGCCAGCAACCTACAGCGTCTGCTGAGGCGCAGAATAGGGCGCCTGAAGACAGTCCGGTTGAGGAAGATGTACCTCCGAAGACACCCGAAGAGGCCGTGCTGCCCGCGGAAAACGGGCAGCCCGAACCAGATGAAAATGCCCCCAAAGAGGGCGATATCCTTTATCATAGTGTCTGACTGGCCCGGCAGGGCTGGAACGAAGTCTGAAACGCAGGAAATCCGGTTTACATGGCACATCAGATCGACAAGACCGCATTGGTTATGCACTCGGCGGAGCGTATGTTCCACCTGGTCAATGACGTTGCCCGTTACCCTGAGTTCTTACCCTGGTGTGCCGGGGCAGAGGTCCACGAACAGAACGACGCTGAAATCATGGCTTCACTGGATATTTCCAAAGGGGGCGTTCGCCACCGGCTGACCACACGAAACCAGTTGCTGATGCCAGAGACCATTGAAATGAAGCTCGTGGACGGCCCGCTCAGAAATCTTACGGGGCGCTGGCACTTTCGAGCTCTGGACGATAACGCCTGCAAAGTAATCCTGACCCTGGAGTTCGAATTTTCAGGCTCGCTTTCACGAATGACTTTTGGCCCGGTATTTAATCAGGCGGCCAATACCATGGTGGATGCTTTCTGTCGTCGCGCAGATGAGGTTTATCGCGGAGGGATCGTGTGATGGAAGTGGAAGTGGCCTATGCCCGCCCGGACAAGCAGCAGATTGTGCCCGTGGTGGTGCCTCCGGGCACTACAGCCCTTGAAGCCGTGAAGCTCTCCAGGATTACCGAGATCTTTCCGGAGATTGATCCGGACGCTATCGATATGGGGGTGTTTGGCAAAGTGGTGAAGAACCCGGCCGAGCATGTTCTGAGAGAAGGCGACCGGGTGGAACTATACCGCCCACTCAAGATTGATCCCAAGCAGGCTCGCCTGAACCGGGCTAAAAAGAAAGCGTAAGCGCTAGTAGGCTGGTGTTTCTTCCAGGAGCTGGGCTTCGTAGTGGCTCAGCTGATCATTCTCGTAGTAAACGATGATGCGCTGTTCTTCGATCTCGTTGCCCCGGCGCTGAAAGGTGTAAACATAGTATTCCCGGGACGGGTCGACGGGGTTCAGCATCAACGGGCTTCCCAGCAGCGCGTGAACCTGACTTCTGGGCATGCCTTCGGACAGTTCCGTCAGCTCCTCATCGGTGACAATGTTGCCCTGCTGGACATTGATTTTGTAAACGCCCGGAAAAACACAGCCGGACAAGGATAAAATGCTAATAAGAACGATAGCGGGGAGCTTTTGCATCGCCGGGGGAAATCCTCTATCTTGAATTCGCCTGCGTTGAGCAGGTGTGAAACGGGTCATCCGTCGTACTGCGGCTTCATCATACCGGAAGCCGTGAGGCACACCAAAGAGCGAATGGTAACATGTCATCTGAAAACGCCGAATTACGAAAAGTCGGTCTGAAGGTTACTCTGCCAAGGGTCAAGATCTTCAATATCCTTGAGAATGCCGAAGAACATCACCTGAGTGCTGAAGACGTTTATAAAAAGCTGCTGGACCAGGGCGATGACGTGGGCCTGGCGACAGTCTACCGGGTGCTGACCCAGTTCGAAGCTGCAGGCCTCGTGTTACGTCATAATTTCGAAGGCGGTCACGCGGTGTTCGAGATGGCCGGTGATGATCATCACGACCACATGGTTTGCACCCAGACTGGCGAAGTTGTTGAGTTCGTCGATGAGGTCATCGAGGAGCGCCAGCAGAAGATTGCGGCAGAGCACGGCTATGAGATTGTCGATCACAGCCTGATCCTTTACGTGAAGCCACTGAAGTCCGATAAGAAGTAAAAAAAGGGCCAGCGACAAGGCTGGCCCAGAAGCTCTCCGAAACGAGAGGGGGATTAGTGATGGGTTGCCTGGCCCTTTACAAACATCTCCCGGGCATGGGCTATGGTCTGTTCTGTCATGTCCACTCCGCCAAGCATCCTTGCGACTTCGCTGATCCGGCCCTGGTCATCCAGGGATTCGATGCGTGAATAGGTCGCGTCTTTCTCGGTAAATTTGCTGACGAACAAATGCTGATGGCACTGGGCCGCCACCTGCGGCAGGTGCGTGACGCACAGTACTTGGCCATTCTCGCCGAGTGCTCTCAGCAGGCGGCCTACGACCTCCGCGGTGCCGCCACCGATGCCGACATCCACCTCATCGAACACCAAAGTTGGTGTGGTGGAGGTTTGTGCCACAACCACCTGAATGGCCAGGCTTATGCGGGAAAGTTCACCGCCGGAAGCCACCTTGGCCAACGATCGGGCGGGTTGGCCCGGGTTGGCGCTCACCAGGAATTCCACCTCTTCCATGCCGTGAGGGGCAGGTTCGTCATCACTGTTCCGGCTCAGGTGGCTGACAAACTGCACCGATGGCATGCTCAATTGTGCCAACTCCTGGGCGATTCGCTGGTCGAGCTCGATGGCGGCATTCCGGCGTGTTTCTGTCAGCTTGGTGGCCAGGGCGTCAAACCGTGCCCGCAAGTTTTCCAGCTCGGCCTGAAGTTGTTCCAGGCTGCCTTCGCCGCCATCCAGTTCGGCCAGCTCCTGGCTCAGGCGTTGATGCAATTCCGGTAACTCCTCCGGGGTGATCCGGTGTTTGCGTGCCATCTGATAAATGGCGCTGAGCCTTTCTTCCACTTCGTTCAGTCGGACCGGGTCGGCTTCGTAGTCGTCTACGAAGCGGCGCAGGTTGTCGCCGGCTTCTGAAATCTGAATCTGTGCTTCGTTCAGCATCTGGATGGTGTCGGTCAGTGCCGGGACATCAACCGGCAGTTGCTCCAGTTGGTGCAGTGCCTGGCGCACCAGGTCTGCGGCCGAAACCTCATCTTCAGTGCATAGCAGGGCGGCCTGGTGGCTGCTGTGAAGTACGGCGTCGGCCTGGCTGAGCTGTTCCTGTTCGGCTTCCAGGGTTGTCTGTTCGTCCTCGCCCAGCGCCAACCTGTCCAGCTCTTCCACCTGATAGCGCAGCAGCTGTAAACGGGCCTCGGCCTCATCAGCATTGTGCTGGCGTTGCTGTAGTTTCTGACGCGTCTGGTTCCAGGTTTTCCATGCAGATCGGGTTTCGTCGGCCAGGCTTTCCGCGCCGGCGAACTCGTCCAGCAGCTTTCGGTGGGTTTCCTTGCGCAGCAGGGATTGATGCTGGTGCTGACTGTGGATATCCATCAGCAGGCCGCCCAGTTCTTTCAATTGTGACAGCGGGCAGGGCTGGCCATTAATGAATGCCTTGGAGCGGCCGTCCTTGCTGATGGTCCGGCGCAGGATGCAATCGTCCTTATCGTCCAGCTCATGGCTGTCCAGCCAGGACCGAGCTTCGGGGATGCGGGATATATCGAAGCTGGCGGTAATGTCGGCACGCTTGGCGCCATGGCGAACAGCGCCGGCATCGGCCCGGCCTCCCATGGCCAGGCCAAGGGCATCAAGCACAATCGACTTGCCGGCGCCGGTTTCCCCAGTCAGGGCTGTCATACCGCGGTTGAACTGGAGTTCAACCCTTTCTGCAATGGCGTAGTTCGATACCGTGAGTTGTGTGAGCATGCCGCAACCTCCGCTCGTTCTTGAGCAAGTAATAACTCTGACCACTGTTCGTTCATACAGTTGCTGTGAATATATACAGGGTTTTTCCGGTTTGCAAACAGGAAATGATGAAAACATCAAAGATTGCGTGGGTGACGGTTGAAACCCGGGAAGCGGGCCCCATATCGGTTCGCAAAGCGATTCTTTCCTGCTTTCTGCACAAGCGGGAGTGGTTATTTCTGCAGGCCTCCGTGGCCGTGAAAACGTTATCAGGAGTTGTCATGAGTGCTGACGAAAAGCGCAACGAACAGGTAGAAGAACGCAACGAGGCAGCAGAAGCTGCGGCGGAAGAGCAGGCTGCAGGTAACCAGGATGCCGAGCAGTCACCGGAGCAGGGCTCCGAGCTGGATGTGCTGCAGCAGAAACTGCAGGAGTACCAGGAGCAGGCCTTGCGGGCACAGGCGGAGATGCAGAATGTCCGTCGCCGGGCCGAGATTGATGTGGAAAAAGCTCACAAGTTTGCGCTCGAGAAGTTTGTGAAAGAGCTGTTGCCGGTGGCTGACAGTCTGGAGAAGGCGGTCGAAAGCACCGAGGGTCACGAAAACGCAGGCGAGCTGGTTGCGTCCATTCGCGAAGGTGTGGAAATGACCCTGACGCTGTTCATGAACAGCCTGAAGAAATTCAACGTTGAACAGCTCAACCCGGTGGGTGAGCCGTTCGATCCGCAGCAGCACGAAGCCATGTCCATGGTGCCGGCGCCGGATGCCGAGCCTAACAGCGTGGTTGCGGTTGTGCAGAAAGGTTATCTGCTTAATGGCCGGGTAGTTCGTCCGGCGATGGTCGTAGTGGCCAAGGCAGAAGATGCGCCAAAAATCGACGAGCAGGCTTGAAAAGTCGAGCAGAGCGCCAATATAGCGATTAAACAGCAAAGGCCGGGGTAGGCATTCTCCGGAACAGCATTCAGAAAGATTTGGAGTGATTCGATGAGCAAGATTATTGGTATCGACCTGGGAACCACAAACTCCTGTGTGGCCATCATGGATGGCGACAAGGTAAAGGTAATTGAAAACGCAGAGGGTGATCGCACAACCCCGTCCATCATCGCCTACACCGATGACAACGAGACTCTGGTTGGCCAGTCAGCCAAGCGTCAGGCGGTGACCAACCCGCACAACACTCTGTACGCCATCAAGCGACTGATTGGTCGTCGTTTTGAAGATGACGTGGTTCAGAAAGACATCAAGATGGTGCCCTATAAGATCGCCAAGGCAGACAACGGTGACGCCTGGGTTGAGGTGAAGGGGCAGAAAATGGCGCCGCCGCAGGTGTCTGCAGAAGTTCTGAAGAAAATGAAGAAGACTGCAGAAGACTACCTGGGCGAAAAGGTAACCGAAGCGGTTATCACCGTGCCTGCGTACTTCAATGACAGCCAGCGCCAGGCGACCAAAGATGCTGGCAAGATTGCTGGTCTGGAAGTGAAGCGGATCATCAACGAGCCAACTGCTGCGGCCCTTGCTTATGGCCTGGACAAGAAGAGCGGTGATCGTACTGTTGCTGTGTACGACCTGGGTGGTGGTACTTTCGATCTGTCCATCATCGAAATTGCGGACGTAGACGGCGAGCACCAGTTCGAAGTGCTGGCCACCAACGGTGACACCTTCCTGGGCGGTGAAGATTTCGACCTGAAAGTGATTGAATACCTGGCAGACCAGTTCAAGAAAGACAGCGGCATCGATCTTCGCGGCGACTCTCTGGCCATGCAGCGTCTGAAAGAAGCGGCCGAGAAGGCCAAGATCGAGCTGTCCAGCAGCCAGCAGACCGACGTAAACCTGCCGTACATCACTGCAGATGCGTCTGGTCCCAAGCACATGAACGTGAAGCTGACCCGTGCCAAGCTGGAATCGCTGGTGGAAGACCTGGTTCAGCGCAGTCTGGAGCCCTGTAAGGTGGCTCTTCAGGATGCGGGCATGAAGGCCGGTGAAATCGACGAGGTTATTCTGGTCGGTGGTCAGACCCGTATGCCGCTGGTGCAGGAGAAAGTAAAAGAGTTCTTCGGCAAAGAGCCCCGTAAAGACGTGAACCCGGACGAGGCCGTCGCCATGGGTGCAGCGATTCAGGGCGCGGTACTGTCTGGCGACGTGAAAGACGTACTGCTGCTGGACGTAACCCCGCTGACCCTGGGTATCGAAACCATGGGTGGCGTGGCCACTCCGCTGATCGAGAAGAACACCACGATTCCGACCAAGAAATCGCAGACCTTCTCTACGGCGGATGACAACCAGACTGCAGTGACCATTCACGTCGTTCAGGGTGAGCGTAAGCAGGCGGCACAGAACAAGTCTCTGGGGCGTTTCGATCTGGCCGACATCCCGCCGGCACCGCGCGGTGTGCCGCAGATCGAAGTAACCTTCGATATTGATGCCAACGGTATCCTGAACGTGTCTGCCAAAGACAAGGCGACCGGTAAGGAACAGTCCATCGTGATCAAGGCCTCTTCTGGTCTGAACGATGACGAGATCGAGAAGATGGTTCGCGATGCCGAGGCCAATGCCGAGGAAGACCGCAAGTTCGAGGAGCTTGTCCAGGCCCGTAACCAGGGTGATGCCATGGTACACGCCGTGCGCAAGACCTTGAGTGAAGCCGGCGACAAGGTCTCCGACAGCGAGAAGGAGTCCATCGAGGCGGCCATCAAGGATCTGGAAGAGGCCCTCGAGGGTTCTGACAAGGAAGCGATCGAAGCCAAGACTCAGAAGCTGACCGAAGTGTCCTCTGAGCTGGCTCAGAAGATGTACGCGGATCAGGCCGACCAGGCTCAGCAGGCCGGTGGCCAGGAAGAAGGTCAGGCAAAGAGTGCTGACGACGCCGTCGATGCCGAGTTCGAGGAAGTCAAAGACGACGACAAGAAGTAATTCCGAAGTACATCAAGTAGTTGGGGAAACGCGGGCCGGGCTCGCGTTTTCCTCGTTATAAAAACAGGGTTTTGAAGCATGGCCAAGCGCGATTATTACGAAGTACTCGGGATCTCCCGGGATGCGGACGAAAAGGAAATTAAGCGGGCGTATCGAAAGCTCGCGATGAAGTACCACCCGGACCGTAACCCGGATGACAAAGATGCCGAGAACAAATTCAAAGAGGCCAGCGAAGCCTACGAAATCCTGGCGGACTCCAGTAAGCGCGCCGCCTACGACCAGTTTGGTCATGCCGGCGTAGACGGTCAGGCTGGTGGCGGCTTTGGTGGCGGTGGCGCCAGCTTCTCCGACATCTTTGGTGATGTGTTCGGTGACATCTTCGGTGGTGGTGGCCGTGGCCGAACCACCCGCGGTGCAGATCTTCGCTACACCCTGGAGCTGGATCTGGAAGAGGCTGTTAAAGGCAAAACCGTCAAGATCAACATCCCTGGCCATAAAGAATGTGAAGCCTGTGACGGCAGTGGCGCTGAAAAAGGCTCTCGCCCGGAAACGTGTGGCACCTGCCAGGGCATGGGCCAGGTCCGGATGCAGCAAGGCTTCTTCACCGTACAGCAAGCCTGTCCTACCTGTCGTGGCTCCGGCCAGATCATCAAGAATCCCTGTAAGAGCTGTCACGGCCAGGGTCGGGTGCGCCAGGAGAAAACCCTCTCGGTCAAGGTGCCGCCAGGTGTTGATACTGGCGACCGTATTCGTCTGTCCGGCGAAGGTGAGATGGGTGTAGACGGAGGGCCTCCTGGAGACCTTTATGTACAGGTCGCCGTTCGTGAGCATTCCATTTTCACCCGTGACGGTCGCAATCTTTACTGCGAAGTGCCCATCAGCATCGTCGACGCCACCCTCGGTGGCGAGCTGGAAGTACCAACGCTGGATGGCCGCGTAAAGCTCAAGATTCCGCCTGAGACCCAGACCGGCAAACTGTTCCGTCTGCGCAACAAAGGCGTCAGCCCGGTCCGCGGTGGCCCGGCCGGTGATTTGTTGTGCCGGGTGATTGTGGAAACGCCGGTGAACCTCACCAAACGCCAGAAGGAGCTGCTGGAAGAATTCCAGCAAACCCTGGATGGTAACAACGGAACTCATCATGCCCCCAAGAAAACCTCATGGTTTGAGGGTGTGAAAAACTTCTTCGACGAAATGAAATTCTGAGGGTAGAGCAGATGAGGGTAGCGATTATCGGCGCCGCCGGGCGCATGGGTAAAGTGCTGATCGAAGCGGTCGACGGTACCGAAGGCCTTGAACTCGGCGCTGCCATCGTCGAGCCGGGCAGCAGTCTGATTGGCGCCGACGCCGGTGAAATGACCGGCATCGGCAAAACCGGCGTAAAAATGGCCGCCAGCCTGGACGACGTCAAAGACGACTTCGACGTACTGGTGGACTTCACCTTCCCGGACCTGACCCTGGAAAACGCGAAGTTTTGCAGCGCTAACGGCAAAATGCTCGTGATCGGTACCACCGGCATGACCGACGCCGAAAAAGAGCAGCTGGCGCTGGCCGCCGAAAACACTCCGGTCGTTTTTGCGCCCAACATGAGCGTGGGCGTCAATGTCGTCCTCAACCTGCTGCGCACCGCCGCCGCAACCTTGGGTGATGACTACGACGTGGAAATCATCGAAGCCCACCACCGCCACAAAAAAGACGCCCCCTCGGGCACAGCCCTGCGTATGGGTGAAGTGGTGGCTGATGCTCTCGGTCGCGACCTGAAAGAATGTGCGGTCTATGGCCGCGAAGGCTTCACCGGCGAACGCACCCGCAAGGAAATCGGCTTCGAGACCATCCGCGCCGGCGATGTGGTGGGTGATCACACGGTACTGTTTGCAACGGAGGGTGAGCGCATCGAAATTACCCACAAGGCGAGCAGTCGGATGACTTTCGCAAAAGGTGCCATGCGGGCCGCGTTGTGGCTTGAGGGTAAGGCGGCTGGTCTTTACGACATGCAGGACGTTCTGAACCTGAAAGGTTGAGCTGCATACTCAGAGGCTGCGGGAGCAGGGCACCTTCTCGAAAATTTCGGAGGCCATGGATGGCCGGAGAGAAGCGCACATGGAAGTGCTTGTAGCGGTTTTCGGGAAGGTGCCCTGCTTCCGTGGCCGGAGTTTGCGTCAGGCCGAGAGCAATTCGGCGTGGACAAAAAACGCCAAAATCGCTTACAATAAGGCGATTTGACTGCACCAAGCGTACCTTTGAAAAGTTTATAAAAGCGGGACCGGGTTTTTACCTTGTCTCGCTTTTTTGCAACCTGAGATTATGCGCTTGCGTTCCTGTTCGTGACGAACTTACGCCACTCGATGAGGATACAAGCCTTGAGCACACCAGCAATCCTTGCACTCGCAGACGGAAGCCTCTTCTACGGCACCGCCATCGGCGCAGACGGAGAAACCAGCGGCGAGGTAGTGTTCAACACTGCCATGACCGGCTACCAGGAAATCCTGACCGATCCGTCCTACTCCCGCCAGATCGTTACCCTGACGTATCCGCACATTGGCAACACCGGTGTTAACGAAGAAGACGTAGAATCCGACCGCATCCAGGCCGCTGGCCTGATCATCCGGGATCTGCCCCTGCTCGCCAGCAGCTGGCGAAACAAGGGTAGCCTTGATGACTACCTGCGAAGCAACAACATTGTTGGCATTGCGGACATCGACACCCGCCGACTGACCCGCATCCTCCGGGACAAGGGCTCCCAGAATGGCGCCATCGTCGCTGGTGAAAGCGCCACTGCCGAACGCGCACTGGAACTGGCTAACGCGTTTCCCGGCCTCAAGGGCATGGACCTGGCCAAAGAAGTCACCTGCAGCGAAGCCTACCAGTGGAACCAGGCCGAGTGGGATCTGGTAAACGGCTACAGTGACCGCTCCGAAGTCAGGTTCAAGGTGGTGGCCTGGGATTATGGCGTAAAATACAACATTCTGCGGATGCTCGCGGCCCGCGGTTGCGAGATCACCGTCGTGCCCGCGCAAACCCCGGCCTCTGATGTACTGGCGATGAACCCCGATGGCATCTTCCTGTCCAACGGCCCGGGCGACCCCGAGCCCTGCGACTATGCTATCAAGGCCATTCAGGAAGTGCTGGAAACCGAGATTCCGGTATTCGGCATCTGCCTGGGCCACCAGCTACTGGCCCTGGCCAGTGGTGCAAAAACCATGAAAATGGGCCACGGCCACCACGGTGCCAACCATCCGGTGCAGGACATTGCCAAAGGCACTGTGATGATTACCAGTCAGAACCACGGCTTTGCTGTGGATGAAATAACCCTGCCCGCCAACGTGGAAGCGACTCACAAATCGCTGTTTGACGGCACTCTGCAGGGCATTCGCCGCACCGATAAGCCGGCCTACAGCTTCCAGGGTCACCCGGAAGCCAGCCCGGGGCCCCATGATGTGGCTCCGCTGTTTGACGAGTTTATCCATCTGATGGAAGCGCGATCTGCCTGAGGGCAAGGCCATCAACGATAGCTCACCGGCGCTGAATACCGCGCTGCAAGAATTCAAAAGTTGCTGACAGGTTTACCAAGACATGCCAAAACGTACCGACATTAAAAGCATCCTGATCCTGGGCGCCGGCCCCATCGTGATCGGGCAGGCGTGCGAATTCGACTACTCCGGAGCCCAGGCCTGTAAGGCGCTGCGCGAAGAGGGCTACCGGGTGATCCTGGTGAACTCCAACCCGGCCACCATCATGACCGACCCGGCCATGGCCGATGCCACCTACATCGAGCCGATCACCTGGAAGACGGTCGAAAAGATCATCGAAAAGGAAAAGCCGGACGCCCTGCTGCCCACCATGGGTGGTCAGACTGCACTGAACTGTGCGCTGGACCTGGAAAAGCACGGCGTGTTGGAGAAGCATAGCGTTGAAATGATCGGCGCTAACGCTGACACCATCGACAAGGCCGAAGACCGCGACCGCTTCGACAAGGCCATGAAGAAAATCGGTCTGGAGTGTCCGCGCGCGGCCATCGCCCATTCCATGGACGAAGCCTGGAAGATCTCCGAAGACATCGGTTTCCCGTGCATTATCCGTCCATCGTTCACCATGGGTGGTTCTGGCGGTGGTATTGCCTACAACAAGGACGAGTTCGAGGAGATCTGTACTCGCGGTCTCGATCTGTCCCCGACCAACGAGCTGCTGATCGACGAATCCCTGATTGGCTGGAAAGAGTACGAGATGGAAGTTGTTCGGGACAAGAACGACAACTGCATCATCGTCTGCGCCATCGAGAACTTCGACGCCATGGGCGTGCACACCGGTGATTCCATTACGGTGGCCCCCGCCCAGACCCTCACCGACAAGGAATATCAGATCATGCGGAACGCCTCGCTGGCGGTGCTGCGTGAGATTGGTGTGGAAACCGGCGGTTCCAACGTGCAGTTCGGTATCAATCCGGATACCGGCCGTATGGTGGTGATCGAAATGAACCCCCGGGTGTCGCGTTCCTCGGCGCTGGCGTCCAAGGCCACCGGTTTCCCGATCGCTAAGGTCGCAGCCAAGCTGGCCGTGGGGTACACCCTTGATGAGCTGCAGAACGAGATCACTGGCGGCGTCACCCCGGCCTCGTTCGAGCCGTCCATTGATTACGTGGTTACCAAGATTCCCCGGTTTACCTTCGAGAAATTCCCCCAGGCCGACGCCCGCCTGACCACTCAGATGAAGTCTGTCGGTGAGGTTATGGCCATTGGCCGGACCTTCCAGGAGTCGGTGCAAAAGGCATTGCGTGGCCTGGAAGTGGGTTCCGAAGGTTTTGACGAAAAGCTGGAAGAGCTGGACTCCGAGAACAGCCGCGAAACCCTGACCCGGGAGCTGAACGTACCCGGTGCCGAGCGAATCTGGTACATCGGCGATGCCTTCCGCGCCGGCATGACCGTGGACGAAGTGTTCCGCCACACCAAGGTAGACCCCTGGTACCTGGTGCAGATCGAGGACATCGTGCGCGAAGAGCAGGCTCTCAAGTCGGCCGGTAAGGCCGATATCGACAAGGCTACCCTGTTCCGACTCAAGCGCAAGGGCTTTTCCGACGCCCGCCTGGCCAAGCTGCTGGGCATTTCCGAAGTCAGCCTGCGCAAGCTGCGCCACGACCTGGGCATCCGCCCGGTGTACAAGCGCGTGGATACCTGTGCGGCGGAATTCGCCTCTGATACCGCGTACATGTATTCCACCTATGAGGAAGAGTGCGAGGCCGAGCCGAGCGATCGTGAGAAGATTGTGGTCATCGGTGGTGGCCCCAACCGCATTGGTCAGGGCATCGAATTCGACTACTGCTGTGTGCACGCGGCCCTGGCCATGCGTGAGGATGGCTACGAGACCATCATGATCAACTGCAACCCGGAGACCGTGTCGACCGATTACGACACCTCCGACCGGTTGTATTTTGAGCCGATCACCCTGGAAGACGTGCTGGAAATCATCAACGTCGAGAAGCCCAAGGGCGTAATCGTCCAGTACGGCGGTCAGACTCCGCTGAAGCTGGCGCGTGGCCTGGAAGCCGCCGGTGTGCCCATTATCGGCACCAGCCCGGACGCCATTGACCGCGCCGAAGACCGCGAGCGCTTCCAGCAGATGATCCAGCGCCTGGGTCTGAAGCAGCCGGAAAACGCCACTGTGCGCAGCCACGAGGAAGGCATCGTGGCGGCCCGCGAGATTGGCTACCCACTGGTGGTGCGCCCGTCTTACGTGCTGGGTGGCCGGGCCATGGAAATCGTCTATGACGAAACCGAACTGGTGCGCTACATGCGTAACGCGGTGCTGGTCTCCAATGACAGCCCGGTTCTGCTTGATCACTTCCTGAATGCTGCTATCGAGGTCGATATCGATGCCATCAGTGACGGCACTGATGTTGTGATCGGCGGTATCATGCAGCACATTGAGCAGGCTGGTGTTCACTCTGGTGACTCCGCCTGCTCCCTGCCGCCCTACAGCCTGAGCAAGCAGGTGCAGGACGAGATGCGCGAGGCCGTGAAGAAAATGGCCATCGAGCTGGATGTTATCGGCCTGATGAACGTGCAGCTGGCCTATCAGGACGGCGAGATCTACGTGATCGAAGTGAACCCGCGTGCCTCACGGACCGTGCCGTTTGTGTCCAAGGCTATCGGGGTGTCTCTGGCCGCGGTTGCGGCCCGGGTTATGTCCGGCAAGAGCCTGAAAGAACTGAACTTTACTCAGGAAATCGTGCCGACCTACTACGCCGTTAAAGAGTCCGTGTTCCCGTTCAACAAGTTCCCGGCCGTGGATCCGATCCTCGGGCCGGAAATGAAATCCACCGGTGAGGTGATGGGGCTGGGCGACAGCTTTGATGAAGCCTTTGCCAAGGCCGCTCTGGCCGTGGGTGAACGGTTGCCGGCCCAGGGCGTGGCCTTCATGTCGGTGCGCGATGTGGACAAGCCGGGTGCGGCCAGTGTTGCCCGCGACCTGGTGGATGCTGGCTTCAGGATTATTGCCACCACTGGCACCGCCAAGGCGCTGGAAGCCGAAGGTATCGCCGTTGAGCGGGTGAACAAGGTTCGCGAGGGTCGCCCGCACATTGTGGATGCCATCAAGAATGGTCAGGTTCAGCTGATTATCAATACTACGGAAGGTCGCAAGGCTATTTCTGACTCGGCGCAGATTCGCCAGTCTGCCTTGCAGACCAAAGTAACCTACACAACCACACTGGCAGGTGGCGAAGCCTTCTGCCGGGCCATCAAGTTTGGCCCGGAGCGAACCGTTCGTCGCCTCCAGGAACTACACGCAGGAAAGTAAGGCTATGGCTGACAGAGTACCGATGACCAAGACGGGCGAAGACCGTCTGCGTGAGGAGCTGAAAAAGCTGAAGTCCGAAGATCGGCCGCGGGTGATCGCGGCCATTGCCGATGCCCGTGAGCACGGCGATCTGAAGGAAAATGCTGAGTATCATGCGGCCCGGGAGCAGCAGAGCTTTATCGAAGGTCGCATTCAGGAAATCGAAGGCAAGCTGTCCGTGGCCCAGGTGATTGATGTGACCACCATGGAGAACACCGGCAAGGTGATCTTCGGCACCACTGTGCATCTGGTCAACATGGAAACCGACGAAGAGGTTACTTACCAGATCGTGGGAGAAGATGAGGCCGACATCAAGGCAGGCAAGCTGTCGGTGTCCTCGCCGATCGCCCGCGCGCTGATTGGCAAGAACGAAGGGGATGTGGTGGCTATCCGTATCCCCTCCGGTACCGTGGAGTACGAGATTTCCGAAGTGGAATATATCTGACTCGGTTGTGCTGATCGGGTGTAAAGAAAAAGCCGGCTCTGGGGAACCAGGCCGGCTTTTTCGCGTCTCAGCTTACGCTTATTTGTTGCGCAGCAGGTTCGACAGCTTGGGGTTCGGTTTCTTCGCCCGACGCAGAATGACGGCGATTTTACCGATCGTCTGGACCAGTTCGGCGCCGGAGCTTTCGCACAGAGCCTGAATGGCTTCCTGGCGGACTTCGCGATCCTGGCTGGCGACTTTGATCTTGATCAGCTCATGGTCGTTCAGGGCGCGGTCCAGTTCGTCCTGCAGCCCTTCCGACAGGCCTTTGTCGCCAACGATGATGACGGGCTTCAGGTTGTGGGCAATAGCCCGGTATTCCCGGCGCTGTTCCGGTGACAGACTCATGATGTAATCTCTTAATAGGTGCAATTAACAAAAGGTCAGCGGTGAATCCGCTGGCAACCACGTATAATTCAGCGATTGTAACAGATAGCGACTCATGACAAATGGCCGTATTCACTTACAGAGGGTGTTGTAATTCCGGTCATGGCGTCCCATATAGGTAGTATCGCGATCGGTTCCGGATGGGCCGTTTCTGGTTTACCGGCGTACAATTGGTGTAAGGTGTCGGAAAAGGGTTGGCGGCCTTCAGGCGCTGATCCTGCAATTCACAGGTGATGATCCTTGAACGATATGGCAAAAAATCTGGTTCTCTGGCTAATCATAGCCGCTGTGCTGCTGATGGTGTTTCAGAATTTCTCTCCCACCACCACTGGCCAACAAGTTAACTATTCCCAGTTTGTCGAGATGGTCCAGCAGGGCCAGGTACGGCAGGTGACCATTGATGGTCTGCAGGTGCAGGGTGTCCGCAACGACGGCTCCCAGTTCCAGAGCATCCGGCCGCAGGTGTCTGACAACAAGCTGATGGATGACCTGCTCGCCAACAACGTCGAAGTGATCGGCAAGGAGCCCGAGCGCCAGAGCCTGTGGACGCAGCTGCTGGTAGCCGCGTTCCCGATTCTGATCATCATCGCATTGTTCGTGTTCTTCATGCGCCAGATGCAGGGCGGCGGTGGCGGCAAAGGCCCCATGTCGTTCGGCAAGAGCAAAGCGCGCCTGATGAGTGAAGACCAGATCAAAACCACATTTTCCGATGTCGCGGGTGTCGACGAAGCCAAGGAAGACGTGAAAGAGCTGGTGGATTTCCTTCGGGATCCCAGCAAGTTCCAGCGTCTTGGTGGTCGCATCCCGAAGGGCGTATTGATGGTGGGCCCTCCCGGTACCGGTAAAACCCTGCTTGCCAAGGCCATCGCGGGCGAGGCCAAGGTGCCGTTCTTCTCTATCTCCGGCTCCGACTTTGTCGAAATGTTTGTGGGCGTGGGTGCCTCCCGTGTTCGCGACATGTTCGAGCAGGCGAAAAAACAGAGCCCCTGCATTATTTTCATCGATGAGATCGATGCGGTTGGCCGTCACCGCGGTGCTGGTATGGGCGGTGGTCACGACGAACGTGAGCAGACCCTCAACCAGTTGCTGGTGGAAATGGACGGCTTCGAAGGCAATGAAGGCGTTATCGTTATTGCCGCCACCAACCGTCCGGACGTGCTGGACCCGGCGCTGTTGCGCCCTGGCCGGTTTGATCGCCAGGTGGTGGTGAGCCTGCCAGACATCATTGGCCGTGAGCAGATTCTGAAAGTGCACATGAAAAAAGTGCCGCTGGCCGACGGTATTGATCCTGCGGTGATTGCGCGGGGCACGCCGGGCTTCTCCGGTGCCGATCTTGCCAACCTGGTCAACGAAGCTGCGCTGTTTGCGGCCCGTCGTAATCAGCGCCTGGTCTCCATGGAAGAGTTGGAGTTGGCCAAGGACAAGATCATGATGGGCGCCGAGCGCAAGTCCATGGTGATGAGCGAAAAGGAAAAGCGGAATACGGCTTACCACGAGTCGGGGCACGCGATTGTGGGCCGTCTGATGCCTGAGCATGACCCGGTCTATAAAGTGAGTATTATTCCTCGTGGCCGCGCCCTGGGCGTAACCATGTTCCTCCCGGAAGAGGACAAGTACAGCCACTCCAAGCGCTATCTGACCAGCTCGATCTGTAGTCTGTTTGGTGGCCGTATCGCCGAAGAGCTGACCCTGGGCTTTGATGGTGTCACCACTGGTGCGTCCAACGACATCGAGCGGGCGACAAGCCTGGCCCGGAATATGGTGACCCGCTGGGGGCTGTCCGAGAAACTCGGTCCTCTCCAGTATGACACAGACAGTGAGGAACCCTTCCTTGGTCGTTCTGCGGGGCAGGCGCATACGGTGTACTCGCCAGAGACTGCCCAGCGGATTGATGAGGAAGTTCGCAATATCATTGATGAGTGCTACGAGAAGGCCAAGCAGATCCTGATTGATAACCGGGACAAGCTGGACATGATGGCCGAAGCGCTGATGAAGTACGAAACCATTGATCGTTATCAGATTGATGACATCATGGCTGGCAAGGAGCCTCGTCCGCCCAAAAACTGGGGTGACAGTGGTCCCGCCGGAGGCGTGAAGGCTGAAGAGCCTGAGCAGGCGCCGGAGCCCAGAAGCTCCGACGATGGCCGGCAGCCCGGCGTAGGGCGTCCTGCCGGCGAGCACTGACTCGCCGTCAAAGCCTGAGTAACTGAATGCGCCGCCCGGGCCCCCGGGCGGCGTTTGTTTTTGTCTCTCCGAAAACTCTGTCTGTGGAAGCTGCGTTATGAAAATGAACTTTGCCGGTCGCGAACTGGATCTGTCTCGTTGCCACGTGATGGGTATTCTGAATGTCACCCCCGATTCGTTTTCCGATGGCGGACGCTTTAATTCCAGGGAGTCTGCGTTTGTGCGGGCCAGGCAGATGGTCAGTGACGGCGCTTCTTTTATTGATGTTGGAGGTGAGTCGACTCGCCCCGGCGCAAGCGAAGTCTCGACCCAGGAAGAGCTTGACCGCGTATGCCCGGTGGTCGAAGCCATTGCCAAAGAGCTGGATACCGTGATTTCGGTGGATACCAGCAATCCTGTGGTGATGGCTGAAACTGCCCGGCTTGGTGCGGGACTGGTCAACGATGTTCGTGCCCTGCAGCGCGAGGGTGCGCCGGAAGTGGCTGCAAAAGCAGGTATTCCGGTGTGCATCATGCATATTCAGGGTGAGCCGGATACCATGCAGGACGATCCCCGCTACCGGAATGTGCGGCGGGACGTCAGCTCTTTTCTGACGGAGCGTATGCGGGTGGCGGAGCAGGCCGGTGTTCGTGCCGATAACATTATTCTTGATCCCGGCTTTGGCTTCGGCAAGAGCGTGGAGCACAACTATCAGCTGCTCGCTACCCTTGAGCAGTTGCATATTCTCGGACACCCGTTACTTGTCGGGGTCTCGCGAAAGTCCATGCTGGGAGCGGTCACGGGTCGCGATGTGAATGAAAGGTTGCCGGCCAGCCTCGCTGCCGCGACAATATCGGCCATGAAAGGGGCGAGCATCCTCAGGGTGCACGACGTTAGGGAAACTGTGGACGCCGTCAGGATCGTGACGGCAGTGAAGGAGGCAATCTGATGACCCAGCGCAAATACTTTGGTACCGATGGCATTCGTGGCCGGGTCGGAGACAGTCCGATTACGCCGGAGTTCATGCTGCATCTGGGTTGGGCTGCGGGGCAGGCATTCAAGCGTGCGGGCCAGCGCAACAGCGTACTGATCGGCAAGGATACCCGGTTGTCCGGCTATATGTTCGAATCGGCGCTGGAGGCTGGCCTGGCCGCGGCGGGTGTTGATGTGAAGTTGCTGGGGCCGATGCCGACACCGGCGATTGCCTACCTCACGCGAACTTTCCGGGCATCTGCCGGAATTGTCATCAGTGCCTCCCACAACCCTCATCATGATAATGGCATCAAATTCTTTTCTTCTGCCGGTACCAAACTGGACGACGCCCTGGAAGCCGAGATTGAGCGCTGGCTGGACCAGCCTATCGAAGTGTGTGAGCCGGAAGAGCTGGGCAAGGCGAGCCGGGTAGACGATGCGCCCGGTCGCTATGTAGAGTTCTGCAAAAGTACTGTGCCAAACGAGTTTACTCTCGACGGCATGCACCTGGTGCTTGACTGTGCTCACGGTGCTACCTACCACGTGGCGCCCAAAGTGTTCCGTGAGCTGGGGGCGAAAGTGACGGTGATTGGCGCCGAGCCAGATGGCTTGAACATCAACCTGAATGTTGGCTCTACCCATCTGGGCGCGCTGAAACAGGCGGTTGCCGAGAAAAAGGCTGATCTTGGTATTGCCTTCGACGGTGACGGCGACCGGGTGTTGATGGTTGATCGTGATGGTTCCGAAGTGGATGGCGACGAACTGTTGTATATCCTGGCTTCCCAGCGCCAGGCAGAAGGACGGCTGAACGGTGGTGTGGTTGGTACGTTAATGACCAACCTGGGTGTTGAGTTGGCTCTGCGCGAAATCGGCGTCGAGTTCGAGCGGGCCAAGGTTGGCGATCGTTATGTGATGGAGCGCCTGTTGGCCAATAACTGGCTGATTGGAGGCGAGGGTTCCGGGCATATGGTGATCCGGGATTGCACCACCACGGGTGACGGTATTGTCTCTGCGTTGCAGGTACTGCTGGCAGTGCGGAAGTCCGGCAAGACTATGGGAGAACTGCGGGCAGGTATGAGCAAGCTGCCGCAGAAAATGATCAACGTACGCGTTGCCGAACGGTTTGATCCGTTGGGTAGGGCGGATATTGTTGAGGCCATGGCGCGGGCAGAGGCTTCGTTGGGTGATGCCGGGCGCATTCTGCTGCGGGCATCCGGTACCGAGCCGCTGATCAGAGTGATGGCCGAGGGTCAGAGCGCGGACGATATTACCCGGGTGGTGGAAGAGCTTGCCCTCGTGGTGGAGCGTTCAACACCCTGATTTCGAAGGGTGGTTGTGTACCGCGGGTGACTGCTGTATAGTTCCGCCTCCCTTTTGCTCGGGACTGTCGAGGACAGAGATGCGTCGCAGAATTGTTGCCGGAAACTGGAAGATGAACGGGTCGAAAGATCTGGTGAAACAGCTGGTTGGCGCAGTTTGCGAGCAGTCCGGTAATGTTGGCAAAGATGTGGAGGTGGTTATTATCCCTCCTGCGATCTATCTGGGCCAGGTTGCCGAGCAGGGAGGTGGGCGGATCACTACCGGTGCGCAGAACGTGTCCCAGTGGCAATCTGGCGCATATACCGGAGAAATCTCCGCCGAAATGGCCCGCGATATGGGTTGTGGCTATGTGCTGGTGGGCCATTCCGAGCGCCGGCAGTTGTTTGGTGAGACGGATTCTGTGGCAGCCGCCAAGGTTGAGCGGGTTCTGTTGAGTGGCTTGGTTGCGGTGCTGTGTGTAGGTGAAACGCTCGCGGAGCGGGAAGCCGGTCAAGCCGAAGCAGTGGTTGCCGAGCAGGTTCGCAGTGGGTTGTCGGTTGTGGCTGATGATCAGTGGTCCAGGGTTGTTGTGGCGTATGAGCCGGTCTGGGCTATCGGAACCGGAAAAACCGCGACGGCAGACGATGCCCAGGCCATGCATTCGGAAATCCGCAAGGTGCTGGATGGCATGAATGCACCGGCTAATGAGATTTCGGTACTTTACGGCGGCAGTGTAAAAGCGGATAATGCTGCCGCTTTGTTTGCAGAGCCGGATATTGATGGCGGTCTCATCGGTGGTGCATCGTTGAAGGCCGAAGAATTTATCAGCATTTGCCGGTCTTTCCCGGCAGGTGTCTAAGCCGACACGTTTACGAGAGTCTGTATGGATTGGTTGGAAACACTGGTAGTTGTTGTTCACGTCGTGATCGCCGTGTCGCTGGTGGGCCTGGTTCTGATCCAGCAGGGCAAGGGTGCAGACGCCGGAGCGGCTTTCGGTGGTGGTGCGTCCCAGACCGTGTTTGGTAGTCAGGGCAGCGGAAGCTTCCTGACGCGGATGACCACTTTTATGGCGGTTATCTTTTTTGTGACAAGTTTTTCGCTGGCAATTTTTGCCAAGCAGCGCGCCGAAGTGGCTGGCGAGGCAGGTATTCCGGTTGTTCAGGAATCGTCTCAGGCAGGTGCGCAAGCTGAGCAGGCGCCCTCTGCTGATGAGCCTGCAGCCAACAGCGAATCCGAGGGTGGGGACGCGCTCCCCGAACTCGAGTAAAGAATGATGCCCGGGTGGTGAAACTGGTAGACACGCCATCTTGAGGGGGTGGTAGCGAAAGCTGTGCCGGTTCGAGTCCGGCCCCGGGCACCATATTAAAAGAAGACGGCTTGGCAAACCCAGGCCGTTTTTTTTGGTCAGTCCTTGACCAGTCCGCGTGGCGTCACTATACTCCCGCGGATATTGGAGCCTGCGAGCATCGAGGCTTCCAGGCAGGCCAGGTGTCTGTCGGCAGAGCGCTTGAAAGGGTTGGCGCTTTGCGAATTCTTGCAACAAAAGGCCCCATGTTTCAGGGGCTTTTTGATTAAGGGGCCTGGCGCAAAGGGCCCTGGTGCATAAAAGGGCTGATTAACAGCCCTTTTTTTGTTTTTGTACCCTGAAAATTCGGAAACGGAGGCGGCGACACTTGTCAGCCAAACTGAAACAACTGGAAGACATCCTGCGCCCGGTGGTCGAGGGTCTGGGTTATGAGTTCTGGGGAATTGAATTCCGCTCCCATGGACACCATTCCAAACTTCGGGTGTTTATTGATGATGCCGAGAACGGCATCGCGATCGACGACTGCGAGAAAGTCAGTCGTCAGGTCAGCGGGGTGATGGATGTGGAAGACCCCATCCAGACCGAATATACGCTGGAAGTGTCTTCGCCCGGTATGGACCGGCCGCTGTTCCGGCTGGAGCAGTACGAGGCATTTATTGGTCATAAAGTGCAGATCAAGCTGCGTATGGCGTTTGAGGGCCGGCGCAAATTCCTGGGCCTGATCAAAGGGGTGGAGGGCGACGACGTGGTAGTTGTAGTAGATGACCACGAATACCTGTTGCCCTTCGACAGTATCGAAAAAGCCAACATCGTGCCGGTTTTCGAGTGACACATTCGAATAAATCTATAGATGTATCGTTTATTTTGAGGGCAGGGCAATCCCATGAGTAAAGAGATCTTGCTGGTAGTGGAATCCGTCTCGAACGAGAAAGGTGTCGAGAAGGATGTGATTTTCGAGGCGATTGAACTCGCACTCGCTACCGCTGCCAAGAAACGTTATGAAGACGAAGAGGCGGATATCCGGGTTGCCATTGATCGCCGCACCGGAGAATACGAAACCTTCCGCCGCTGGCTGGTGGTCGACAATGATGCCGTTCCTGCGTTGGGCACTGAGCTGACCCTGCAGGAAGCGGAAGAGATCGACACCAATCTGAAGCCGGGTGATATGTACGAAGAGAAGGTGGAGTCTGTGGCGTTCGGGCGCATTGGTGCCCAGGCGGCCAAGCAGATCATCTTCCAGAAAGTGCGCGAAGCCGAGCGCATGAAGATTGTCGACAGCTACCGCGATCGTATCGGTGAGCTGGTGTCCGGTACCGTCAAGAAGGTGACCCGGGACAATGTGATTGTGGATCTGGGTGGCAACGCAGAAGCTCTGCTTCCCCGTGAGCACCTGATTCCCCGTGAAACCTTCCGGATGGGCGATCGCGTTCGTGCTCTGCTGCTGGAGATTCGCACCGATCATCGCGGACCACAGCTGATTCTGAGCCGTACCGATTCGCAAATGCTGATCGAGCTTTTCCGCATCGAGGTTCCCGAGATTGCGGAGGAGCTGATCGAGATTCGCGGTGCCGCTCGCGATCCGGGCTCCCGGGCCAAGATTGCGGTGAAGACTAACGACCGCCGTATTGATCCGGTTGGCGCTTGTGTTGGTATGCGGGGCTCCCGCGTACAGGCAGTGTCTAATGAGCTGGGCGGTGAGCGTGTGGATATCGTGCTTTACGACGATAACCCTGCCCAGTTGGTCATCAACGCGATGGCGCCTGCTGAGGTGGCCTCCATTGTCATGGATGAAGACCGTCACACGATGGATGTAGCCGTTGCCGAAGATAACCTGGCGCAGGCCATTGGCCGGAACGGCCAGAACGTTCGTCTGGCGACCGAGCTGACCGGTTGGACCCTGAACGTGATGACGGAAGAAGAAGCCGGTGAGCGCCAGGAGCAGGAATACAACCGCCTGCTTGAACACTTTACCGCTCACTTGGATGTTGATGAAGAATTTGCCGGTGTTCTTATCGAGGAAGGCTTTACCTCCATTGAAGAGGTGGCCTACGTACCGATGGAAGAAATGCTGGCGATTGAGGGCTTTGACGAGGAAACCGTCACTGAATTGCGCCGTCGTGCCAAAGACGTATTGCTGAACCAGGCGCTGGCCAGTGAAGAAGCCCTGGAGGGCGCTGAGCCCGAAGACGATCTTCTGAACATGGACGGCATGGACCGGGCGCTGGCATTCAAGCTTGCCGGCATGGGCGTGCGCACAATGGAAGATCTGGCGGAGCAGTCGATTGATGAGCTGCTCGAAATTGAAGGTATGGATGAAGAGCGTGCTGGTCAGTTGATTATGACTGCGCGCGCACCCTGGTTTGAAGACCAGGCCTGATTCGGGAGAGGAGGACCAGTATGGCTGAAGTAACGGTAAAACAACTGGCCGCAGATGTAGGCGCTCCCGTGGATCGTTTGCTGAAGCAGATCGTGGAAGCGGGCCTGAAAGCCCGCAGCGAAAACGACGCTGTCACCAGCGATGAGAAGCAGCAGTTGCTGGCCTATCTGAGAAAAAACCATGGCGAGGCGGAAGCTGAACCGCGGAAGATTACACTCAAGCGCAAGACCACGACGACGCTTAAGGCCGGCAAGGCCAAGACTGTCAACGTAGAAGTGCGCAAGCGCCGCACCTATATCAAGCGTGCAGAGCTGCAACCTGAGCCGGAAGCTGAGGCGCCGGCACCGGAAGAGCCGGTACAGGCACCGGCGGCCGAACAGGCGCCGGTGGAAGAAGCGCCGAAGGTCGCAGCGGAAGCAGCACCTGCCGAAGCCCCTGAAACGGAAGCTCCGGCCGCAGCAGAAACCGAAGCCAAAGCTGCTCCGGAACCTGCTGCAGAATCCGCAGAGCCTGCCATCGCGCCGGAGGATATTCCCATGCCTCCGCCTGAGGATGAAGGTCGGGATCGCAAGCCGAAGAAGAAAAAAGAGAAGGTGCGTGAGCGCGGCGATGATATTGAAGAAGGCAAGCCGAAGAAGAAGCAGGCAGGCCATCGCGGTCCTCGCAGCCGTCCGGTAGAAGAACCGGTAGTACTGAGCGAAGACGAAGAGGAAACCACTCTTCGCAAGCCGCTGCGGGCCAAAAAGAAACCGAAAGAAAAGCGTCATGCTTTCGAGAGGCCCACAAAGCCCATGGTCAGAGAAGTACAGATTCCGGAAACCATCACCGTTGGTGATCTCGCCCAGCGCATGGCCGTCAAGTCCGCTGATGTTATCAAGACCCTGATGGGTATGGGGGTGATGGCAACCATCAATCAGGCGCTGGATCAGGAAACGGCGATCCTGGTGACCGAAGAGCTGGGCCACAAGCCCAAGGCGGTGAGTGAGGATGCCTTCGAAGAGGAAGTTCTGAGCGAAATCACCGGCCCGGACGAAGGCAAAGAGAAGATCAAGCGCGCGCCGGTTGTCAGTGTTATGGGTCACGTTGACCACGGCAAGACCTCACTGCTGGACCATATCCGCCGCGCCAAGGTTGCTGCCGGTGAATCCGGTGGTATTACCCAGCACATTGGTGCTTACCATGTAGAAACTGAACACGGCATGGTGTCCTTCCTGGATACCCCGGGTCACGCCGCGTTTACCGCCATGCGTGCTCGTGGTGCCCAGTGTACCGACATCGTTATCCTGGTGGTGGCAGCCGACGACGGTGTTATGCCTCAAACCAAGGAAGCCGTTGAGCACGCCCGTTCTGCCGGCGTACCGATCGTGGTTGCCATCAACAAGATGGACAAGGAAGAAGCCGATCCGGACCGCATCAAAAACGAGCTTTCAGCTCTGGAAGTCATTCCGGAAGACTGGGGCGGCGACGTTCAGTTCGTGCCTGTTTCTGCACACACCGGTATGGGTATCGATGACCTGCTGGAAGCGGTCTTGCTGCAGGCTGAAATCCTTGAGCTGGAAGCGTCCCCGGATGCAGCGGCGAAAGGTGTTGTGGTTGAATCCAGCCTGGAACGCGGCCGTGGTTCTGTTGCTACCGTGCTGGTTCAGAACGGTACGCTTCGCCAGGGCGACATGGTGGTGGCCGGTTCCTTCTTCGGTAAGGTGCGCGCCATGACCGACGAAGCCGGGCGCCAGGTTAAAGAAGCTGGTCCGTCGATTCCGGTCGAGATTCTGGGCCTGAACGGCACGCCAGACGCCGGTGACGAATTCTTTGCTGTGGCAGACGAGAAAAAAGCCAAAGAGCTGGCTGAATTCCGTCAGACCCGTGAGCGTGAGCAACGTCTCCAGCGCCAGCAAGCTGCCAAGCTCGAGAACATGTTCGAGAATATGGGCAAGGACGAGGTCAAGACCCTCAACGTGGTGCTCAAGACTGACGTGCGTGGTTCTCTGGAAGCCATTACCAAGGCCCTGCAGGACCTGGGCAACGACGAGGTTCAGGTGAAGATTGTTTCGTCTGGTGTTGGCGGTATCGCCGAGACCGACGTCAGCCTGGCCATGGCCACCAACGCCGTTATTTTCGGTTTCAACGTGCGTGCGGATACCGCATCCAAGCGTCTGGTTGAGCAGGAAGGTCTGGATCTGCGCTACTACAGCATCATCTATAACCTGATTGATGATGTGAAAGCGGCTTTGACAGGCATGCTCAAGCCGGAATTCCGCGAAGATATCGTGGGCATTGCCGATGTGCGTGACGTGTTCCGTTCGCCGAAGTTCGGTCAGGTGGCTGGCTGTATGGTGACTGAGGGCACCGTATACCGTAACAAGCCGATCCGCGTACTTCGTGACAACGTGGTGATCTTTGAAGGCGAGCTGGAATCCCTGCGTCGCTTCAAGGACGATGTGGCGGAAGTCCGCAATGGTATGGAATGTGGTATCGGTGTTAAAGGCTACGACGTGAAAGTGGGCGACCAGATCGAAGTGTTCGATCGCGTCCGTGTTGAACGTCAGCTTGAGTCCACGGGGGCCTGATGGCACGGGAATACAGTCGCGTAGATCGCATCGGCGATCAGATGCAGCGAGAGCTGGCGCAGCTGATCCAGCGCGAGGTGAAGGATCCTCGCGTTGGTATGGTCACGGTTAATGATGTGAAAGTCAGCCGTGACCTCGGCTATGCCGATATCTATATTTCGTTGCTGTCCACCGAGGAACTCACCGAAGATTCACCCGAAGTGCAGGACTCCCTGACGGTACTGAACAAGGCCTCCGGGTTTCTGCGCGGGCAGGTTGGTCGCGCCATGAAATTGCGTGTGGTGCCCCATCTGCGTTTTCACTTCGACAAGCTGTTGGGGCAGAGCCGCAAGATGGATCGCCTGATCCGCGAAGCGGTTGGCGACAAGCCTGCCGTGCCCCGGGACGACAACGATGACCCGGTTTCCGACAACCCGGAGCGTGACGCTTGAGCCGAAGACGCAAAGGCCGTGACGTAAACGGCATCCTGGTGATCGACAAGCCCCAGGGCGTTACCTCCAACGGGATTCTGCAGCAGGTCAAGCGCCTGTATGGTGCGGCGAAGGCCGGCCATACCGGTGCGCTTGATCCGCTCGCCACTGGCGTGCTGCCCCTGTGTTTTGGTGAGGCCACCAAGTTCTCCCAGACCATGCTGGACAGCGACAAGGCGTATATCACCACCGCACGCCTGGGCATCCGGACAGAAACCGGAGACAGCGAAGGGGCTGTGGTGGAGGAAAAGCCGGTTCCCCAGTTCAGTGAGGATGAGGTGGAGGCCGTGCTGGCCCGGTTCCGTGGCGACATTCAGCAGGTGCCCTCCATGTACTCGGCTCTGAAGCATCAGGGCAGGCCACTGTACGAATACGCCCGCGAGGGCATCGAAATTGAGCGCCCGGCCAGGCCGGTGACCATTTACGAGCTCAAATTGTTGGCGGTTCGGGAACAAGAGCTGGATCTTGCGGTTACCTGTACCAAGGGTACGTATATCCGCTCACTGGTTGAGGATATTGGGGAGGTTCTGGGCTGCGGTGCTCATGTCAGTGCTCTGCGCCGAACCCTGGCATCCGGTTACACCCTGGCAAATGCCCACGATGTCAAAGACCTGGAAGCCATGCGTGAGCGTGGGGAAAGCCTGGATGGCCTGCTGCTGCCTCCGGAAACCGCCCTCACCATGTTTCCCGAGTACCGATTGTCCGGCGTGCCGCTGGTATCGATCTTGAACGGACAACCGGTTAGAATACCGGGTCAGCCTTTTGAAGGTTTCGTCCGCCTGTATGGCGAGCATTCCTTCGTGGGGCTGGCAGAAGCATTGCCGGAAGGCGATGGCACTCAACTGGTGCCGCGCCGTCTGGTCAAGAACAGCAAACGGTAAACGCCTTTTGCTGATTAGCCGGGCTGTAGAGATGCGCGGTTCGGCTGAATACGTATGCATCGCAACCAATGAGGTGAAATATGGCACTGTCTGCCAGTGAGAAAGCTCAGATCGTTAAAGATTTTCAGCAAGGTGATGGCGATACCGGTTCCCCTGAGGTTCAGGTAGCTCTGCTGAGCGCCAACATCAACAAGCTGCAGGATCACTTCAAGGCCAACAAGCAGGATCACCATTCCCGCCGCGGCCTGATCCGGATGGTAAACCAGCGTCGTAAGCTGCTGGACTACCTCAAGCGCAAGAACGCTGACCGTTACCTGGAACTGATCCAGCGTCTGGGTCTGCGTCGCTAATCCGGTTTAGCGACCTGATGGCTGGCCCGGGGGTTCCCGGGTTCAGCCGTGCTTCTCTCCCGCTCCCTGCCTTGCTCATTCCGAACAAGCAGGAAGCGTTTTTTGCTGCAGTTGATTTGTCTGTGAAACCGAAGGATTTTCCCTGTCACAATGGAAAGCCGCTATTGATAGCAGGTTGTTGAAAAGCCCGGGAACTCTGGCCGGGGTTTTGCAACAGCCTGTTAGCTTTCAGACGGGTTGCCTTTCGGTTCACTGATCAGACTGCTGCAGTTGTTGGAAAATGGCGAATGAATGGGTCATTGGCCAGAATCAAAACCGCTGAAAATGCAGGAGTTTATTGTGGAACTGCAACCACGTATCAAGACATTTGAAATGGGTGGGGAAACCTTCACCCTGGAAACCGGTCGTATTGCCCGTCAGGCAACCGGCGCGGTACTGGTAAGCACCGGCGACACTGCCGTTCTGGGCACCGTTGTTGGCGCCAAAGAGCCCAAGCCGGGCCAGGGCTTCTTCCCCCTGACTGTGAATTACCAGGAAAAAACCTACGCCGCCGGTAAAATTCCGGGTGGCTTCTTCAAGCGTGAAGGTCGTCCGTCCGAGAAAGAGACGCTGACTTCCCGCCTGATCGACCGTCCGATTCGCCCGCTGTTCCCGAACGGGTACATGAACGAAGTTCAAGTTGTGCTGACGGTTATGTCGGCCAGCAAGAACCACGATCCGGATATCGCTGCCATGATTGCTGCTTCTGCAGCCCTGGCCATCTCCGGTATCCCGTTCGACGGCCCGATTGGTGCTGCCCGTGTGGGTTACACCAATGAGAAAGGCTACTTCCTGAACCCGACCTTCGAAGAGCTCAGCACTTCCCTGCTGGACATGGTTGTGGCCGGTACCGACGAAGCGGTGCTGATGGTTGAGTCCGAGGCCAAAGGCCTGACAGAAGACCAGATGCTGGGCGCCGTGCTGTTCGGCCACCAGGAAATGCAGACTGCGATCACTGCCATCAAGGAATTTGCTGCCGAGAATGGCAAGCCGCGCTGGGAATGGCAGCCCGAGACGGAAAACACCGAGTTGCTGAACGCCATCAAGGCCGAGTTCGGTGGTGCCATCGAAGAAGCCTACGCGATTCGCGACAAGATGGCCCGTTACGAGCGTCTGGGTGAGATCAAATCTGCTGCCGTTGAAAAACTGGCCGGTGAAGAAGAAGGCCAGCCTTCCGACGAGGAAGTGAAGAAGTACTTCGGCAAGGTCGAGAAGTCTGTCGTTCGTCTGCAGGTTATCGAAGGCAAGCCGCGTATCGATGGCCGTGATAACAAGACCGTTCGCCCGATCAAGGTGGAAGTTGGCGTACTGCCGTCCGTTCACGGTTCTGCTCTGTTCACCCGTGGTGAGACCCAGGCCATCGTTACCGCTACGCTGGGTACCACCCGTGACGTGCAGATCATCGATGCCCTGGAAGGTGAGCGCAAGGACCCGTTCCTGTTCCACTACAACTTCCCTCCGTACTCCGTAGGTGAAGCTGGCCGTATGGGCAGCCCGGGCCGTCGTGAAATTGGTCACGGTCGTCTGGCCAAGCGTGGTGTAGCCGCGGTTATGCCGACCATCGAAGAGTTCCCGTATGCCATTCGTGCGGTTTCCGAGATCACTGAATCCAACGGTTCCAGTTCCATGGCTTCCGTGTGTGGCTCTTCCCTGGCGCTGATGGATGCTGGTGTGCCGCTGAAGGCGCCGGTGGCCGGTATCGCCATGGGTCTGGTCAAGGAAGGCGACAAGTTCGCGGTCCTGACTGATATCCTGGGTGACGAAGATCACCTGGGTGACATGGATTTCAAGGTTGCCGGTACCAAAGAGGGCGTCACGGCCCTGCAGATGGACATCAAAATTCAGGGTATTACCGACGAAATCATGGAAATCGCCCTGGAGCAGGCCAACGCTGCGCGTCTGCACATCCTGGACGAGATGAACAAAGTGATCGCCGAGCCCCGGGCCGAGCTGTCTGAGCGCGCTCCGAGCATCACCACCATCAAGATCCATCCGGACAAGATCCGTGATGTTATCGGTAAGGGGGGCGCGACCATCCGTGGTATCTGTGACGAGACCGGTGCTTCCATCGACCTGGATGACGACGGCAATGTGAAAATCTACGCCGCTGATGCCGCCGCCGCTCAGGCTGCTGTAAACCGGGTCAAGGAAATCACTGCCGAGATCGAAGTGGGCGCTATCTACAAGGGCCGCGTTGAGCGGATTGTGGACTTCGGTGCCTTTGTTAACATCCTGCCTGGCAAGGATGGTCTGGTGCACATTTCCCAGATCTCCGAGCGCCGTATCGAGAACGTCACTGACGAGCTGAGCGAAGGTCAGGAAGTTCTGGTCAAGGTGCTGGATGTGGACAACCGTGGTCGCGTCAAGCTGTCCATGAAGGAAGTCAAAGAAGGCGAGCAGCCGACTGACTTCGCTGACTAAGATGATTCTTGGTTAGAAAAACCCGCCCGGCTTCAAGCCTGGCGGGTTTTTTCGTTTATGGGCCTTGTAGTTTTAGTGCCTGCAGCGGTTGTGCTTGCCTCTAAAGGCCTTTTTCCATGAATTCCAGTACTGCCTCCCTGTATGCGGGAATCACAAACGTCGCGGCATGGGGCGTATCGGTCTGCAAGAACTCCTTGGGCTGCTCCGCCGCTTCATACAACCGCACACCGTGTTCAAACGGAATGATGCCATCCCGAACGCTGTGGATAACCATCACCGGCACCGGTGAGAGGTCAGCGATGCGGTCTGTACCTTCGTAGTCATCCGGGATGGTCCAGCTCAGGGGGTACTGGAATGGCCAGGTGAGCCAGAACTGGTCGAGTTTCTCCCGGGCGATGTAGCGGAAGCCGGAGAAGGTGCCGTCCAGGATGATGCCGTCCAGGGCGGGTTGTTCGTTGCGCTGGGTCCATTCGCTGGCGAGCGCGATGCCCAGAGCGCCACCGAGGCTCTGGCCGAGCAGGTACAGCGGGCGGTCTTCGGTGTGTTCCTGATGGGTCAGCCAGCGCAGGCCGGTTTCTACGTCATGCAGGGCGCCTTCGATGTCCGGGGCGCCGGTAGACTGGCCGTAACCCCGATAATCGATGGTGAACACGTTGTAGCCCTGTTCCGGCAGCCAGGCAACGTTGAGGATGTGGGCGCTGACGTTCTGGGCGTTGCCGTGCAGGTAGTAGATGGTGCCCTTGGCTGGTTCGTCGGTGAGGGCAGGGAGCCACCAGCCGTGGAGGGTTTCGCCGTCGGCGGTGTCGAGGTAGACGTCCTCAAAATCCAGGTTAAGCCGGTCGGGTGTAATGTAGGTGGCGTTGTCCGGATAGAAGAATACGCTGCTGCAGCCTGTTTGCAGCAACGCGGCGATGGCCAGCAGTGTGACGAGGGTTGTTCTGGCGCTCAGAAGTAAGCGTGTAGGCCGGCTTGCCATGTGCTTTGGTACCTGTCGTAGTGGTCTTCCCGGGTGAATTTGGCGAATAGGCTGAATTCCCGGCCAATGTGCCAGTTGGCTTCGGCGTAAAACTGGTCTTGCCGGTGTTGGCTGCTGACGATCCAGGCTTTGGTTTTTACGCCGGTCAGCAGGCTGAAGCGGTTGTTCTGGTGCAGCAGGCCGAGGTCTGCACCCGGGGCGAAGTCATAGCCACGTTTGATGTCATCATCGATTTCTACATCGGTCGTGGCAATGGCGAAGGCCTGAGTGTTCTGGGCCAGGCTCCAGCTGCCGCCGGCTCCGCCTTCGAGATAGGGCGCCAGAACGCGGTCATCGCCGGTGTCCGTGCGGCGGCCGCCAAAACCAACTTGCCAGGAGATCGGTGCAAAGAACTGGTTCCGGGGGCTCAGAGAGCGTATTTCCACGCCGGTGATCTGTTCCACCTGAAGTTCGTCGTTTTTGTGGTAGAGCCTGGCGTCCAGGCGCAGGAACTGAAGTTGTGCACCGGTACGGTAACCGGCGGGCGGATCCAGTACGTCGTGGTAGGCCGGCCGGATGGTCAACTGGGTGAACTCGCTGTGGGCCAGCTGGCCGGAACCGAGACTCAGGCGAAAGGTGTCATGCCCCTGATCGTCGCGGATCTCCGGTTCAGGCACCTCTGGAAGTTCTGCCGCATCCTCAATCTGGCTGCGGGCGACCAGTAGCTGATGAGACAGCGGCGCCGCGTGTTCCCGGGGCCAGCCTTCGGCTTCGCTCTGGTAGCGTACGTAATCGTACGTGGCATCAAGGAGTTGGGCGCGGTCGTCTTTACCAAGCTTACGCACTTCCGGGTCGTTCACTGCCACATAGCCATTGGCCAAGGCTGCGGCGATGGTCTGGTGGTCTGTGGGCAGGCTGTCCAGGCTATGGGCTACCGAGGTGGCGGCAGAGGGGCGGTAATGGATGCTTTCAAGCAGGCCGGCATCTCTCACCCAGCGCACGGTGTCGGACGGGATAGCGTGAGTGCTTACTTCGTCGAGCAGGTCTGTTCCCGGGCGGGCGGCGTCGATCAGGGCTAACAGGCGGTAGGCGCAGTTCTCATCGAAGAAATAGTAATCAAAGTTCTTGTCCTGAATTTCCCAGGTATGGGCCAGCAGGGTGTCAACCTCCTGTTGGTCGAGATTCAGGGTGTACTCCCAGAGATCCCGGTGTTCGATGTCGTTGTACAGCCGGATCATTTCGTAATAGGGCTTGATGGAGGTAATGCCTGGATAGCCCCCGAAAATACCCCGATAGGCAAACAACAACTCGCTGTCATGTTCAGCGGCATCGGCTGCGTAAGAAACAGTATTTGCCAGCAGCAGATCGGTTTCTTCGTCATCCTGGGGGGGATCGAGCCGCAAGAAGGTGTGTCCGAACATGGATGAGGGACTGTTCAGATAGGACGCAGCAAATACCAGGGTGACTTTCTCGGTATTCAGTGTGCCTGCCCATTCCTCGAAAGCGGGGCAGTTTACTGGTGTGTCCGGAAAATCCAGTTGCTCTCTCAGCCAGGCATCCCGGGCCGGGAATCGACAGCGGGCGTGGCTATCACCACCTCCGGGTTGTTGTATGGCCTCCAGGGTGGCTTCCAGCTCGGCTCTGGGCGATGTCTTGCCGTTGTCACTCAGAAAGAACGCCGGGTCATCGGCCTGGCTGGTGTAATCGGAACCGAACCTGTCCTGATGATAATGGCCGAGGGTCAGCCAGGTTGGGTTGTGATGAAGGTTGTCCGGCAGTTTAACGGATTCTGCCTGCGCCCAGGCAGTACTGCATGCAAGCCATAAAACGGCCTGCCCGATACGGAGGGTAAAGCCCATGGAGTTGGTGTTTCCGGATTAGTGGCTCTGGGGTTTGTGCGCCGTCCATGGCGCCATTCTGTTCCATTGTCGCCAGTGATCAGGCGGCTACGTATTTGCTCAGAGCGTCGTTCTGCTCCAGCAGGGCCACGATGGCGTCTACGGCTTCACCTGAGGTGGTATCAGCGTTGGGGAAAATGGAAGCAAAGTTGTCTTGCAGTACTTTGCGGAAGGTATCACGGTCAGTTTCTTCTACACCCAGCAGGACTGCCAGAGTGTCCAGGTTTTCACCGGAACCGCGGGACATGTCGCGGGCAACCTTGTCGATGTTGCTGTCCATGTACATGGCCATGGATTGAACAGACTGGTTGGTCTGACAGCCCAGAGTGCCGGTGGTCATACCAAAGGTCTGGTTACCGAAGGTTCCATTGGTGGTCGCGGCCAGTACATGTGGCGCAATGCCGGACTGCCCCTTCCAGATCATGGCTCCCACGCCACAGCCGGGCTGGGCGAAAGCCATGGAGGAAGCACCAAGAAGAATTGCACCTGCGATCAGTTTTTTCATTATCCACTCCTTTCTGTGGTTTTGCTTTGTCGCATACCCTGCAGCGGTCTGATTCCCTGGCTGCAAGACAACGGCCAGTATCTGGTTAGGGTTAGAGACCGTCAGTCTGAGTATAGATCAAAACAGGGAAGCGCAAGTGACGTCATTGTTATGGTTTGTTGCCTGTTGACGCCAATCAAAGCGAACACGTGTTCATATTTCCAAATGGAACAATAGATCAGTTTTTAGCCGCTATTGTTATATATGGCGCATTTCAGTATAGTGCGCGCGGCCATGAAGGCCACGTAACAACCTATGGAGAGTTTGTTTTGAAAAAAGCGCTTATTGCATCAACACTCGTTCTGGCCGGCGCTATGTCCGGTTGTTCCTCCCTCAACGTAAGTTCCAGCTCCATGCCTGTTACTGCTCCTCTGCAGACAGACGTGAAAGCAGACGTTGAAGTAGGCGAGAAGATTTCTGGCAAGGCTTCCGTTACCAAGGTTCTGTTCTTCACTATCGGTAGCGACAAGCAGTTCTCTGACGGCGTTTCCTACGGTGGATCCACCGGCGGTGGCCTGCCCTTCGGCGATCCGGTTGCCAAGGCCAAGTCTGCAGCAGCTTACAAGGCCATTGAGTCTTCTGGCGCAGACATCATCGTAGCTCCGCGTTACACCGTTGAAACTGAAGACTTCGTTGTTTTCGGTACCATCAACGTAACCGTTGAAGGCTACAAGGGCACCATCAAAAGCATCAAGTAAGCTGCTTTTGTGAGTCCCCAAAAAAGCCGGAGCGCTGATGGCCTCCGGCTTTTTTGGTTTCTGGATGGGTTAACCACCCAGGTAGGCATCCCTCACTTCCGGGTTGGCCAGCAGGTTCTTGCCGGTGTCGTGCAGGCGGATACGACCGGTTTCCAGCACATAGCCCCGGTCTGCCAGGCTCAGGGCCTGGTGAGCGTTCTGCTCCACCAGGAACACCGTAATCCCTTCCTCTCTCAACTGGCCGATGATCTCGAAGATCTGCTGAATGATGATCGGCGCCAGCCCCAGTGACGGTTCGTCCAGAATGATCATTCTGGGTTTGCTCATCAGCGCCCGGCCGATGGCCAGCATTTGCTGTTCACCGCCGGACATGGTGCCGGCCCGCTGATGTTCACGCTCTTTCAGCCTCGGGAACAGCTCATAAACGTGATCCTGGCTTTTGCGGATTTCCGATTTGGTGTTGAAGAAACCGCCCATGTGCAGGTTCTCTTCCACCGTCAGCCCGGGAAACACCCGGCGGCCTTCGGGCACAATGGCAATGCCGGAGCGCATGATGTTGGAGGTGGCTTCATTGGTAATGTCGCGGCCTTCCAGAATCACCCGCCCTGAGCTGGCCTGCGGGCTGCCGCAGACGGTCATCAGCAGCGTGGTTTTGCCGGCGCCGTTGGCGCCGATCAGTGACACAATCTCGCCCTTCTTCACTTCCACGGACACGCCGTGCAGGGCCTCGATTTTGCCATAGTGGGTATGTACGTCTTCCAGTACCAGCATGGTGTCTCCTCAGGCCTCGCCCAGATAGGCTTTGATCACATCGTCGTTCTGGCGAACTTCGTCCGGTGTGCCGGCAGCCAGGGGGCGTCCCTGGTTGATGACGGTAATCCGGTCTGAGATGTCCATAACCAGGCTCATATCGTGCTCAATCAGCAATACGGAAACGTTGTAGTCCTCTTTCAGGCTGACAATCAGCTGGTTGAGGTCTTTGGTTTCCGCCGGGTTCAGGCCTGCGGCTGGTTCGTCCAGCATCAGCAGTTTCGGTTCGGTCACCATGCAGCGCGCAATTTCCAGCCGGCGCTGCTGGCCATAGGCCAGGTTGCCGGCCTCCCGGTTGGCCAGTTCCAGCAGGCCAACCCGATCCAGCCAGTAGGCAGCCCGGTCAAGGGACTTGCGTTCCCGCTCCCGGTAGTCGGGTGTCTTGATCAGGCCGGATATCAGGTTGGTGTTCAGGTGACGATGCTGGGCCACCAGCAGGTTTTCCACCACGGTCATCTGGCCGAACAGGCGCACGTGCTGGAAGGTGCGCACCATGCCCAGTCGGGAAATCTTGTAGTCCGGTTTACCCTGGACTTCATTTCCCTCAAACAGGATTTTCCCGCCCGTGGGCTTGTAAAAACCACTGATGCAGTTGAAGACCGTGGTTTTGCCGGCCCCGTTGGGGCCGATGATGGAGACTATTTCGTGTTCCTGCACGTCCAGGCTCACCTGGTCGACTGCCAGCAGGCCGCCGAAGCGCATGGACAGATTCTGTACTTCTAGCATGTCTGTCACTCCTGGCGTCTGAGTTCAATGTGAATGCGGCGCATGGGCATCAGCCCCTGTGGCCGCCAAACCATCATCAGTACCATGGCGGCGCCGAAAACCAGCATCCGGTAGTCGGAAAACTCCCGGGCCAGTTCCGGCAGGATGGTCACGGCAACGGCGGCAAGCACGACGCCCAGCTGCGAGCCCATGCCGCCGAGCACCACGATCGCCAGGATGATGGCAGACTCAAGGAACACAAACGACTCCGGGCTGATGAAGCCCTGTTTGGAGGCAAACACCGTGCCGGCAAAGCCGGCAAAGAAAGCGCCAATGGTAAAGGCGGAGAGTTTCACCGCCGTGCGGCTCAGGCCCAGGGAGCGGGCTGCAATCTCGTCTTCCCGCAGGGCTTCCCAGGCACGACCAACGGGCATGCGCATGAACCGGCGGATGATCAGGGCTGTAATAACGGCCAGAACCAGAGCGATCAGGTAAAGGAAAATTACCTTGTGCTCACCGCTGTAGGCTATGCCGAAGGTCTCATGAAAGGAGGTGTTGCCTTCCTCGCGCACCCGACGGCCAAACTCCATGCCGAACAGGGTGGGATCGGGAATGCCCCCAATGCCGTTGGGGCCGCCGGTGACGGCAGTCCAGTTGTTGAGCAGAATCCGGATGATTTCACCAAAGCCGAGCGTAACGATGGCGAGATAGTCACCTCGTAATCGCAGCACGGGGAAGCCGAGAACCAGGCCAAACAAGGCTGCCAGGCAAGCTCCGATAGGCAGCGCCATCCAGAAGGAAATGCCGGCGTATTGGGACAGCAGGGCAAAGGTGTAGGCGCCAACCGCGTAGAACGCCACGTAGCCAAGGTCCAGCAGGCCCGCAAGACCCACGACGACGTTCAGTCCCAGTGCTAGCATAACGTAGATCAGAACCAGAGTGGCCAGATCCACAGCACCTCGGGAAACGAAGAAGGGCCAGAACAGGGCCAGCACGACAATGCCGGTAAGCACCCAGGATTCGATTTTAGCCCGCTTGTTCTCGGCCATCGGCTCCTTCTGGGTTTTGGGCATTGGGCTGGGGATGCTCTTGAGCCCACCCATGATCTGGTCCCGGAACAACTGGAACAGGAACACGACCACCGCGGCCAGCAACACGAGGACTACTGTGCTGGTGTCGGCGCCGGTCAGGGTCACGCTGATGCCCTGGGCTTCCAGGTTAAAGCCGATGATCGGGTAGGAAATGATCAGTGTGATGATCGCGCAGAAAAGCGCGTGTCGAAAATTGTTGGCAGCCATCAGATCTTCTCAACCTCCGGTTTGCCCAGCAGTCCGGTGGGTTTGAACAGCAGAATCAGAATGAGCAGGCTGAACGACACCACATCTTTGTATTCACCACTCAGGTAGCCCGAGGTCATGCTCTCGGCAACGCCGAGGATGAGGCCGCCCAGCATGGCGCCGGGAATGCTGCCAATACCGCCAAGAACGGCTGCGGTGAAGGCTTTCAGGCCGGCAATAAAGCCGAAGAGCGGATCTACTGAACCGTAATACATACCCAGCAGCAGACCGGCGACGGCAGCGAGCGCGGCACCAATCACGAAGGTGGCTGAAATGATGCGGTTGGTGTCGATGCCCAGCAGATTCGCCATGCCCAGATCCTGCGAGACCGCGCGACAGGCCCTGCCGATACGGGAGCGGGAGATGAACAGGGAAAGAGCCGTCATACAGATCAGGGTGGTGATAAAGATGGTGATCTGAATGTAGGAGATGGACATCGGGAAGGTATCTTCGGAGCCGAACTGGAAACCACCTTCAATCAATGCCGGGAAGCCGATGTTGCGGGAGCCCTGGGCGAGGTGGACATAGTTCTGCAGAAAGATGGACATGCCGATGGCGGAGATCAGCGGAATCAGGCGGTGCCGCCCGCGTACCGGCCGATAGGCTACCCGTTCCACGGCCCATCCCATGGAGCTGGAGACAATCACCGCACATATGAGTGCAACGATCAGTACCAGTGGTAACCAGGCGATACCGAGGGTGGCCAGGCCCGTTATGGCGATCAGCGCGGTGTAGGCGCCGATCATGTAAACCTCACCATGGGCAAAGTTGATCATGCCGATGATGCCGTAAACCATCGTGTAGCCGATGGCGATCAGGGCGTAAGTGCTCCCGATCGTCAGCCCGTTAATGAGCTGTTGAAAAAAATACAGGAGGTCTTGCATGTTTGTGGAACTCCGAAAGCCCGCTCCCTCGCCTGGCTGCGACCGATCACCGGTGTCGCCGGTGCGGATGCAGTGAGGGTCTGCAGGAGCCCAGAAAAACACCTTCCCCCGGATCGCGGTGGGAAGGTGCTCTCATTATTACCGTTAGTTAACGATTTTGGCTCAGTTTACCGGAGTTTTACTGCCATCTGAATGCCATTCGTACACCACAAACTCGAACGACTTCATGTCGCCGGCTTTGTCGTACTGAACGGTGCCGATGGGGGTCTCGAAGCTTCCGGTACGAAGGGCCTGGGCCACATCGAACGGATCTTTTGAGTCGGCCGCTTCAATGCCTTCCGCAATCAGCTGTACGGCGGCATAGGAGGTGAGTACGAAGGGGCCGGAGGGATCTTCACCTTTGGCGTCAAAGGCTGCGATCAGTTCCTGGTTTTCCTCTTTCTGGTCGAAGCTGGGGGGCAGGGTAACCAGCAGGCCTTCGGCGGCTTCACCCGCGATGGTGTTGATGTCTTTGTTACCCACGCCTTCCGGGCCCATGAACTTGGCATCCACGTCAGACTGGCGCGCCTGGCGGAGGATCAGGCCCAGCTCAGGGTGGTAGCCACCGTAGTACACGTAATCGACGTCAGCTTGCTTGATTTTGGTGACAAGGGAGGAGAAGTCCTTGTCACCGGCGGTAATGCCTTCAAACATGGCAATTTCGATGCCGGCATCCTGCAGGGTGTCGCGTACTGCAGTGGCAATACCTTCACCATACTGCTGTTTGTCATGAACGATGGCCACGCGCTCAGGACTCTGGCTGGCAATGTAGTTGCCGGCAACCGGCCCCTGCATGCTGTCCAGGCCGATGGTGCGGAACACCAGTTCGTAGCCGCGCTCGGTGATTTCCGGGCTGGTGGAGGCCGGAGTGATCATCAGAATGCCTTCGTCTTCATAGATGTCAGACGCCGGCTGGGTAGAGCTCGAACACAGGTGGCCCACCACGTAGCGAACACCTTCATTGACCAGCCGGTTGGCAACGGTAACGGCCTGCTTCGGGTCGCACACGTCGTCCACTTCAACGGCCACCAGGTCTTCGCCCATAACACCACCGGCAGCGTTAATCTGCTTGATGGCCATGCGGGCACCAGAGAACTGCATGTCACCGTACTGGGCAACCGGGCCGGTCATCGGGCCGGCGATACCAACTTTGATTTCAGCGGCGGCCTGGCCGGCAGCCATCAGAGCAACGGACGCGCCTACAGCGGTAGCGAGTTTCTTTACGGAGGTTTTCATCGTGTTTTTCCTGTTTGTGTCAGGGTTATTCTTATGTTCTCAGAGACTTAAACAAACACCACAGTCTGTTGCTTGTCAAGCAAATCAGGCCAGGGTGTCTGCTCTGGAACACGGCGCAGCTATCGGGAAAGAATTAGCAAGCGCCGTGCCGTCCTGAGCAGTGTCACGCGTCCGTGCTGTCGTCCTTATTTTGAAAGACAAGATTCCTGAAACTTTCGTGATCGTGCAGGTGTTCGAAGCTCGGGTCAACCGATGCGTCGTCCCGATAGGCTTCCGAGATCTCAATGGCTTTTTCCAGATTGCTGACGGCATCTTCCCAGCGGCCAATCTCGGCATAGGCGCACGCCAACTGGTAGTGTGCGTGGCCATTGTCTGGTGCCAGTTTCAGTGCGCGCTGGCACAAACTGATGGCCCAGAGGGGCTCCTGCATTTCGAGTACGGCGTCGGCTTTATAGCTCAATGCCTCAACATCGTCCGGGCGCAGGTCCAGAATCTGGTCGTAGGCGGCGATCTTGTTCTGCTGCGAGGTTTCCTGGCTTGCCTTCAACCAGAGCGCGTGCACTTCGTTGGTGCGCTCAATCTCGGCCTGGTTCTGATGGATGATCTCGGACTTCTGCTGCAGTTGTTCTTCAATGGCCTTCAGGCGCTGTTCGTATTCCACCACCAGTTCGTTCACACGTTTCTCGGCCAGGCTGGTCAGCTGGTTACGCATGTCGCGGATGGAGTTCCAGCCAATGACAACCAGAATGGAAGTGGCGCCGGCGATCAGGTAGAAAAAGTAAGTCACCGTGTCGGTGGCGTAGGACATGGTTTTGTCGGCCACGGATAGTTCCTTGTCTACCACTTTCTCGATCAGTTCGGCCCGGGTATTTTGCATCTCCTGGCGCAACGCCTTGGTTTCCTCCAGCAGATAGAGTTCCACAAACGGCGTGTACATGGGTTTTTCCAGGGTGCGTGTGCTTTCCTCCAGATCTTCCGCGGTCAGTTCCTCTTCCGGGCCGAGCTGTTGTTGCTGGGCAAACGCCTGGCCGGCAAAAGTGAACACGAGGGCGAACATGAGGTAATACCTGATCATTAACCAGATCCATCAGTCAGTGAATTGAGGCGATTGCTGACCTTAGCATAGTGGCTGGCAGAAATAATGCTGCATTGCCCACCGAAGAGGGTAATGCCAACAAGAAAGCAAGCTAGTAAAACTGCACACTTGCAATCCTTGGTGCAAAGACCTCTAATAATTAGTGGTATAAATAATGGTCAGAAATCTCTTCCGGGGGACGGATGTGAACAGCTATGAGCAGGTTTTGGTGGCATTGCGCCGGGTAATCCGGGCCACGGATCTTCATTCCAAGCGACTCAGCAAGCACGCCGGGCTTACCGGCCCCCAGTTGCTGATCATGCGCACTATCCGGGATATGGGTGAGGTTACGATCGGCACGATTGCCGAGAACGTGAGTCTCAGCCAGGCCACGGTGACGACCATTCTCGACAGACTGGAGCATCGCAAGCTGGTGTACCGGGTTCGCAGCACGAGAGACAAGCGCAAGGTTCACGCCCATCTCACGGAGGAAGGTGCTGAGATTCTGGCTCGTGCGCCCAACCCTCTGCAGGAGGACTTCATCCAGAAGTTTCAGAGCCTGGCGGAGTGGGAGCAGACCATGATTCTGGCCTCGTTGCAGCGCGTGGCCAACATGATGGATGCCGATGATATTGATGCTTCACCGGTGCTGACCGTTGGCTCGGTTCTGAAAGACGACGGCTGGAAAGAAAAGCCCTGACCTGGTTTTGAGACCGGCCCTGATCGAGGGCCGACCTCAGCAGTTCATTAATGAACGCTTGATCCCTGCTTCGGCTTGTTGCCAAAACACACCTGAAACACATCGTTGTAGTGTTTGGCAAAGTTCACCGAGATACCTTCTTTCAGGTAATCGGGAAGTTCCTCGTAATCCCCGCGGTTCGCTTCCGGCAGGATCAGGTTATTGATCTTCTGTCGGCGTGCGGCAATCACCTTTTCCCGAATGCCTCCCACCGGCAAGACCTGCCCGGTTAACGTCAGTTCCCCGGTCATGGCCAGGTTCTGTTGCGGCGCTTCCTTGCGGGCAATGGACAACAGGGCGGTGGCCATGGTGATGCCGGCGCTCGGCCCGTCTTTTGGCGTTGCGCCCTCGGGCACGTGCAGGTGGACAAAGGATTTGTCGAAGAAAGTCGGGTCACCCTTGAACCGCTTGAGGTTAGAGGACACGAAGCTGTAGGCGATCTCGGCCGATTCCTTCATCACATCTCCCAGTTGCCCGGTGAGCTTGAAGCCCCGCTGGCTGCTGTGAATGCGTGAGGCCTCAATGCTGAGCGTGGCGCCGCCCATGGCGGTCCAGGCCAGGCCCGTCACCACGCCGGTGCCTTTCAGGGATTTCTCCTTCTTGAATGCCGGCTGGCCGAGATAGTCGGTCAGATCGCCAACACCCACTCGAACCGGGTCATCCGGGTTTTCCAGCAGGCGCACGATGCCCTTGCGGACAATCTTGTGCAGCAGCTTCTCCAGATTCCGCACGCCGGCTTCCCGGGCGTAGCCCTCAATCACCTGGCGAATGGCAGCGTCGCTGATGTTCAGCTGCTTCTTCAGCAGGCCCGCCCGTTTGAGCAAGCGAGGTACCAGGTAATGTTTGGCAATGGCCAGTTTTTCTTCGCCGATGTAGCCGGACAGGCGGATCACGTCCATCCGGTCCAGCAGCGGCCGGGGGATCGTGTCCAACTGGTTGGCGGTACAGATGAAGAGCACTTTCGAGAGGTCCATGCGCACATCCAGGTAGTGATCCAGGAACTCCCTGTTCTGTTCCGGGTCCAGGGTTTCCAGCAAGGCTGAGGCCGGGTCGCCCTGGTAAGAGCTGCCGATCTTGTCGATCTCGTCGAGCATGATCACCGGGTTGGCCACTTTGCTGTCTTTCAGGGCCTGTACGAACTTTCCGGGCATGGCGCCGATGTAGGTGCGACGGTGTCCCTTGATTTCGGCTTCATCCCGCATGCCGCCCACGCTGAAACGGTAGAACTCCCGGCCCAGGGCATCCGCCACCGAATGGCCGATAGAGGTTTTACCGACCCCGGGCGGGCCGACCAGCAGCAGTATGGAGCCGCTCACTTCGCCCTTGAACGTGCCTTCAGCCAGAAATTCAATGATCCGGTCCTTCACATCGTCCAGGCCGTCATGGTCCCGGTCCAGAATCTTGCGGGCCTCGGCCAGATCAAAATGATCCTGTGAATGCACGCCCCAGGGTACCTGGGTAATCCAGTCCAGATAGTTGCGGGTTACCCCGTATTCCGGTGAGCCCTGTTCCAGCACCTGCAGTTTCTGGATTTCATCCTTGAATCGCTCCTGCACGGCTTCCGGCGGATTCAGTTTCGCCATTCGCTCTTCGAAGCGTTCCACGTCCGCCGTCTTGTCATCCTTGGCAATGCCCAGCTCCCGCTGGATCACCTTCAACTGCTCGCGCAGGAAAAACTCCCGCTGGTGCTTCTGCACCTTCTCGTTTACTTCCTCGTTGATCTCGGATTGCAGGCGGGCGACCTCCTGCTCCTTGCGCATCAGCAGCAGTACTCTTTCCATGCGCCGGAGCAGGGGCACGGTATCGAGAACATCCTGCAGTTCGCGACCCGGAGCGCTGGTCATGGATGCACCGAAGTCCGCAAGGGGTGAGCTGTCATCGGGCCCGAAGCGGGACAGGTATTGCTTCACTTCTTCGCCATAAAGCGGGTTGGTACGCAGCAGTTCCTTGATGGCGCTGATGATGGCCAGGGTGTAGGCCTTGAGTTCGTCGGCCGGTTCTTTGGGCTCCTGTGGGTATTCGACTTCCACCAGATAGGGTGGGCGACGGCGAAGCCATTGGACAACTCTGAACCGTTGCAGACCCTGGGCAATGAACTGAACCTTGCCGCTCTCGTTCTGGGCTTGATGCACACGTACGGCGCAGCCCATGGTCTCAAGGTCTTCACTCTCCGGAATGCCGTTTTCGGCATCTGGATTCTCGACAAAACAGATGCCCAGAACCCGGTGATCGGTTTCACCAACCCGCTTCAGGGTTTCCTGCCAGGGATCCTGATTAACCATGACCGGCTGCACCTGTGCAGGAAAGAACGGCCGGTTGGAGACCGGCAGAATATACATGCGCTGCGGCATAACCTGCTGTGGCAGCGCCAGGCTCTTGCTGTTTTCGTCTTTGCCGATGTATTCGGTCACGTCTTCTTCAAATTCTTCCAGGGAGTCTTTGCGGTTCTCGTCATTCATACCGGATTGCTCTCAAGGCGTGAGTGGTTAAAGACCTATGTAACGACAAAAGCCGGGTTTTCAAGCTGGCTTGATTTTTCCGCCGCTGGCTCCATATCTTCAGACAATTTCATTCATTCTGGTTCAGGTTCCCGACATATGAGCAATTCGCCGCATATCTTTGATGCCACCGCCGACAACTTTCAGCAGAAAGTGATGGAAGCCTCTGCTACCACGCCGATTCTGGTGGATGTATGGGCGGAGTGGTGCGCGCCCTGCAAACAGCTGATGCCGATTCTGCAAAAGCTGGCGGAGGAATATCAGGGTAACTTTCAGCTGGCCAAGGTGAATGCCGACGAACAGCAGGAACTGACGGCCTCCCTGGGGGTGCGCAGTCTGCCGACCATCATTCTGGTGAAGAATGGTCAGGCTGTGGATGGTTTTAATGGCGCCTTGCCCGAGAGCGAAATCCGCAAGATTCTGGAAAAGCACATCGAAGCCCCGGCGGAAGATCCTTACGAGAAAGCCCACGCTCTTTGGGAAGCCGGTGATGTGGACGGAGCTCTGGCCATCCTCACGGAGCTGAACCAGAAAGACCCGGAAAACCTGGATGTGCTGATTGATCTGGCCCAGTTGAAGGCCGAGCAGGGCGATCTGGATACCGCGGAGCAGGTGCTCAACAGCCTGCCGCCGGAAGAAAAAATGCAGCATAAAGCCAAACAGCTGGCGGCGAGGGTGAAGTTCCTCAAGCAGTCGGGTGAACTGCCCGCGCAGGCGGAGTTGGAGGCAAAACTTGAGGCCAACCCGAAAGATCCTGAGGCCCTGCATCAGTTGTCCCTGCACATGGTTTTGCAGGATAAAAACGCGGAAGCCATGGATTTGCTGATCCGGCTGATGCAGGCCGATAGCACCTACAAGGACGGCGTCGCCAAAACCACATTGGTGGAGCTGTTTGAGAAACTGGGCAACAACAATCCGGATGTGCGCACGTATCGTAGGAAGCTGTATACCCTGATGCACTGAGCCGGTTGGACGGTGAGCCGGTCGGTAGCATCGCTGACTGGCTCAATTATCTCTCCACGATGCTGAAACTCCCTCCCCAGCCCGACCATTGTGAGCTTTGCGAACGCCCGGTGGCAAAGCTCACAAGGCATCACCTGATACCCAGGCATCTGCATCGCAAGAAGCGCTTTCAGAAACTGTTTTCCAGGGAAGAGTTGATCACCCGTACGCTTTGGGTCTGTCGCCCGTGCCATAACGCGATTCACAGGGCGTGTTCAGAGTATGAGCTGGGGCTGAATTACAACTCGAGGGAAAAGCTGCTGGAGCTTGAGGAGGTGAGGGTGTTTGTTGAATGGATTCGGGAAAAGCCAGCGGGGTTTGTGCCTAAGAAGGGACGGTAAGGAGGCCCGTCACGGGGACGGGCCTGATCTTAAGTCAACGCCTCAGGCGTTGCCGTTCTTCATTTCTTCAAACTCATCCTCAAAGAAGAACTTCTCTTCTCCGAAGGCGGGCTCGAGCTCATGCAGCCAGGTGGCCGTTTCGCTGTATTTGGCGAAGAACGGTCGCTGCACCCAGTCCGGGTTGCGGCCCTGCAGGAAGCGCAATACGAAGACCTTCTCGCCCTTGATTTCGGCGATGCCCTGGATCTCCACCTTGCCGGGGCCGGCGCTCATGCTGGGGCCTCGGGCGGTTCGGGCAAGGCCGCTGACCTGCTTCATGGCTTCGCGGTAGATGTGGTAAGCCTCGGCCAGGGGCACCTCGAAGTAGTTCTTGGCACCGGTGTCCCGTTCTACGAACATGTAGTAGGGGATGATGCCCAGCTTCACTTCTTTCTTCCACAGCTTGGCCCAGGCATCGGCATCGTCGTTCACATGCTTGATCAGCGGGCCCTGGGCGCGGATCTCGGCACCGGTGGCGCGAATGCGGCGGATGGCCTCTTCCGCGATGTCTGTGGTGATCTCCTGCCAGTGGTTGTAATGGGCCATGATGGCCACGTGTTTGCCACCATCAACCAGCCTGGCGAACAGTTCGATCAGTTCGTCGGCGTCCTTGTCGGTCACGAAGCGATAGGGCCAGAAGGTCAGGGCCTTGGTGCCGATGCGGATGGTCTGGATATGATCGAACTCTGGCTGCAGCAGCGGTTCCAGGTACTGCACCAGGTTTTTGGTCTTCATTACCATCGGGTCGCCGCCGGTGACCAGCAGGTCGGTCACTTCGGTGTGCTCCTGCAGATAGCCGTGCAGTTTCTCGGCGTCGGTGCTGGCCATCTTCAGGTCCTTGTCACCGACAAACTGCGCCCAGCGGAAACAGAAGGTGCAGTAGCTGTGGCAGGTCTGGCCCTGGGACGGGAAGAACAGCACGGTTTCACGGTACTTGTGCTGCACGCCGTCCAGCACCTCTCCGTCCAGTTCCGGCATGTTCATTTCCATCTGCCCGGCCGGGTGCGGGTTCAGTGCGTCGCGGATTTCCTTGGCAGCGGCCTGGATGTCTTTCTTGTCGGCGCCTTCCCGGTGCAGTTGCGCCATGCGCTCGTAGTGTTCGTCCTTGAGCATGCCTTTCTGTGGAAAGACCAGCTGATAGATCGGGTCGTTGGGCACCTTGTCCCAGTTGATCAGTTCGTTGATCACATATTCGTTAACCCGGAAGGGCAGCACGCTGGCCACCACTTTCATTTCAAACAGGGTTTCCTCGGGGAGATTCTGGATCGCCTCAATCTTGTCGAGCTGGCGGTCGGTAAAAACCTTGAACCGGCGCTCCTCGAATTCCTGAACCGGAATTCGGTTCGGAAAGGTGACGATGGAGTTCATGGATCGCCCTCTGTTGTGAGCCAAAGACAAAAGGAGGTGTGCCTCCTTCACTGGTTAAAAAACGGGCAGGCAAGTATACATAAATCATAATTTATTTTCAGGTCTAATTAATAAAACGGAGGTCCGGGCGAGGGTTTTCGGTCGTTCAGTCGGTATTAGCGCCTATTTGTCGTTAAAGGCTGCGAAAAGTCGTGAACGACAGTTTTAGATTATTCTTAGTGTGTTGATGTAAATGAGCGCTGGGAGAGGGTTCGACCTTGGTCGGAGATCGGTTGTTTCGTGATCGGAATATCGCCATTATTGCGTAAGTAATCTAAATAAATGGCGGCTATCTGCCATTCAAACAGGTGTTTGTTTGTTTCTTAGTGTCATTTTGTAGTAAAAGAACGAAAGTTTTGCTTCTGCTGGATAGTCAGGGCTGGCAGAACCATTCTCCGCGCAATCGGTCCGTGCCAAAAGCCATACCGATAACCGTTCGCGCGGCAGGAAAAATGAGAAAGCTGTTCTATGCTTGAGAGAGGTCAATCACGCAGCTCAGCCTTTCTTACAAGCTGACGTTTCCACAAAAAAATACTGCATACCATCGCAGCTTATCGACTTCGCACCGTCTTTGGCCGCTGATCGTGGCCGGCGTTGCACCTTTTGATGCCAAGGGGAGGGTTTGATGTACCAGGATGATGATCCCATTGAAACCAGTGAATGGCTGGATGCGCTGGAATCTCTGATCGAGAACGAAGGCGTAGACCGTGCCAAATACATTCTTGAACGGCTTTCCGAGCGAGCCAGCCGTGATGGCACTGAACTGCCTTATTCCATAACCACGCCATTCCGTAACAGCATCCCTGTGACCCAGGAATCTCGCATGCCGGGCGATCTGTTCATGGAACGTCGCATTCGCTCGCTGATTCGATGGAACGCCATGGCCATGGTGGTGCGCGCCAACAAGCGCCCGGGTGACCTTGGTGGCCACATTTCCACTTTCTCCTCAGCAGCCACTCTGTACGATGTGGGCTTCAACTATTTCTTTCATGGCGGTGGTGAGGACCGTGCTTCAGACCTGGTGTATTTCCAGGGCCACGCGTCGCCGGGCATCTATGCCCGTTCTTTCCTGGAAGGTCGCTTCAGCGAAGAGCAACTGGACAAGTATCGCGAAGAAGTCGATGGCGAAGGCCTGTCTTCTTATCCACACCCCTGGCTGATGCCGGATTACTGGCAGTTCCCGACGGTTTCCATGGGACTTGGGCCAATTCAGTCCATCTACCAGGCCCACGTAATGAAGTACCTGCACAGTCGCGAGCTGATCGACATGGACGGCCGCAAAGTGTGGGCGTTTGTCGGTGACGGCGAGTGCGACGAACCGGAAACTCTGGGCTCCATCTCCAAGGCGGGCCGCGAGAAACTGGATAACCTGATCTGGGTGGTCAACTGCAACCTGCAGCGCCTGGATGGCCCGGTTCGGGGTAACGGCAAGATCGTACAGGAGCTGGAAGGTGTGTTCCGTGGCGCTGGCTGGAACGTTATCAAGGTGGTCTGGGGCCGAATGTGGGATCCGCTGTTCGACAAAGACGAAGACGGCGTGATGCAACGGGCCATGGACGAGCTTTGCGATGGCGAACTTCAGAACCTGACGTTCAAGGGCCCCGCCTATACCCGCAAGGAATTCTTCGGCAAGCATCCGGAGCTGGCCAAGCTGGCGGAAAACCTGTCGGACGAGGATATCAGCAAGCTGAACCGCGGCGGCCACGACCCTTACAAGGTCTACGCGGCTTATCACAAGGCCGTGAACCAGGCCAACGGCAAGCCGACCGTGATTCTTGCCCACACTATCAAGGGCTATGGTTTTGGTGCGGCGGGCGAAGCCCAGAACACTGCGCACTCTTTGAAGAAGCTGGACATCGATACCCTGAAAGCGTTCCGGGATCGTTTCGGTGTGCCGCTGAAAGACGAAGAACTGGAAGACGTACCTTATTACCGTCCGGCGCCGGACAGCCCGGAGCTGGTCTATATGAAGAAGCGCCGGCAGGAGCTGGGTGGTTTCTATCCCAAGCGCAACAAGGATTGCCAGCCGCTGCAGATTCCGGAACTGGATATCTTCAAGCAGGTGCTGGAAGGGTCTGACGGCCGTGAGATTTCCACTACCATGGCCTTTGTCCGGATTCTGAGTGCTCTGGTCAAAGACAAGCGCATCGGCAAGCGCGTCGTGCCTATCGTGCCGGACGAAGCCCGTACTTTCGGTATGGAAGGCATGTTCCGTCAGTTGGGTATCTACACGGCGGAAGGCCAGAAGTACGTGCCTCAGGATCGTGACCAGATCATGTACTACCGGGAAGACAAAAAGGGTCAGATCCTGCAGGAAGGCATCAATGAAGACGGTGCCATGTCCACCTGGATGGCGGCGGCTACGTCATACAGCACTAACAGTTTCCCGCTGATTCCGTTCTACGTGTTCTACTCCATGTTCGGCTTCCAGCGGGTAGGAGACCTGGCCTGGGCCTCGGGCGACATGCAGGCCCGCGGCTTCCTGATTGGCGGCACTGCCGGCCGGACTACTCTGAACGGTGAGGGCTTGCAGCACCAGGACGGTCACAGCCACATTCTGGCCAACACCATTCCCAACTGTAAGGCCTACGACCCGGCTTACGGCTACGAGATGGCCGTGGTGATCCGTCATGGTATGAAGGAGATGTTTGAAGATAACCAGAACGTCTTCTACTACCTGACCATCGAAAACGAGAACTACGAACAGCCGGCGATGCCGAAAGACTCTGAAGACGGCATCATTAAGGGCATGTACAGGTTCGAGTCGGTGGAAACCAAGGGCCGCAAGAAGAGCCCGCGGGTTCAGCTGCTGGGCTCCGGTGCGATCATGAACGAGGTCCGTGCCGCGGCGCAGATGCTGAAGGACGACTGGGGTGTGGCCTCGGATGTCTGGAGTGTCACCAGCTTCAACGAACTGGCCCGTGATGGCCAGCATGTGGAGCGCTGGAACCACCTGCACCCGGATGACAAGCCGCGCAAGGCCTACGTCACGCAGTGCCTGGAAAAGGCTCAGGGCCCTGTGGTGTCGTCTACCGACTACATCAAACTGCACTCCGAGCAGTTGCGGGCATTCATCCCGAAAACCTACATGACCCTGGGCACCGACGGTTTCGGCCGCAGCGATACCCGTGAGAAGCTCCGTAACTTCTTCGAGGTGGATCGTTACTATGTGGCGGTGACTGCACTGGCCGCCCTGGCTAAAGATGGTGAGATCAAACAGGAGCAGGTTCTCGAAGCCATGCGCAAGTACGGAATCGATCGCAACAAACCGAACCCGGTGCTGAGCTAAGGAGACCGCCATGAGTGAACAGGAAATCAAGGTTCCCGATCTCGGCGGTGCTGATGAAGTCGAGATCATCGAAATCATCGTCAGTGAAGGGGATTCGGTAGAGGAAGAAGATCCGATTCTGACCGTGGAATCCGACAAAGCCTCGGTAGAACTGCCGGCCCCCGCCGCCGGCAAGATCACCAAAATCACCGTCAAGGTGGGTGACAAGGTGAAAGAGGGCGACGTGATCGGCATGCTGGCCGCCAGCGGTGATGCTGGGGGCTCGTACGATGCCGGGGATGATAAGTCTGAACAGACCGAGGAAAAATCCGAGGCGCCATCTGAGGCCAGATCGGAAGACGCCAAGCCGGCTCCGAAAAAGAAGAAGTCTGGTGGCTCTCGCACCGAAGTGGTGAAAGTGCCGTCGCTGGATGGCTTTGAAGATGTGCCGGTGATTGAAATCAACGTGGCTGAAGGCGATACGGTTGGTGAGGAAGACCCGCTGGTAACAGTGGAGTCCGACAAGGCCACCATGGAAATCCCGTCACCCTACGCGGGCAAGATCGGCAAGATTCTGGTGAAGGAAGGCGACAAGCTCTCCGAAGGTTCAGACCTCCTGGAGATGACCATCGAAGACGATGGTGACGACGAGGGCGAATCGGAAGATTCCGGTGATAGCGCCCGGGCAGACAGCCAGGAAAGCAAACCGGAGAAACCCCAGGGCAAACAGGAGTCCGAGCCTCAGCCGCAGGGCTCTACCTACGAGCCGCCGTCACCTGGCACCAAGGTGCACGCCGGTCCGGCCGTGCGTAAGCTGGCCCGGGAACTGGGGGCAGACCTCACGCGCGTGAAAGGTTCAGGCCCAAAAGGCCGGATCGTGAAAGACGATGTCCACGCCTACGTGAAGAGCCAGTTGCAGCAGGCCCAGCAGGGCAGTGGCGTAGCCACTGGCTCTGGCATTCCGGGCGTGAAACTGCCGGACTTCAGCCAGTTCGGTGAGATCGAGCGTGAAGGTATGTCCCGCATGATGGCGGCCACCGCCACCAACATGCAGCGCAGCTGGCTGAACGTGCCTCACGTGACCCAGTTCGACGATGCCGATATCACCGAAATGGAAGACTTCCGCAAGGCCCAGAAAGCTGCCGGTGAAAAGCGTGGTGTGAAGATGACCCCGCTGCCGTTCCTGCTCAAGGCCTGCGCTGCCGCGCTGGCGGAACTGCCTCAGTTCAACGTGTCTCTGGACATGGAACGCAAAGAGGTGGTGCGCAAGAAGTACATCCACATCGGCATTGCGGTGGATACGCCACACGGCCTTATGGTGCCGGTGATACGGAATGTAGACCAGAAGGGCCTATGGGAACTGGCGGCCGAAAGCGCCGAGTTGGCCCAGAAGGCGAGGGACAAGCAGCTGAAGCCGGCAGAAATGCAGGGTGCCTGCTTTACCATCACCAGCCTGGGCGGCATTGGCGGCACTGCGTTCACGCCGATCGTGAATACGCCGGAAGTGGCGATTCTGGGTGTGTCCAAAGCCTCCATGAAACCGGTATGGGACGGCAAGGAGTTCCAGCCTCGGCTGATGCTGCCGCTGTCACTGTCTTACGACCACCGTGCGGTGAACGGGGCGGATGCTGCCCGGTTTACCAACTTGCTGACGCAGCTGCTTGGGGATATTCGGACCCTGCTGCTGTGATGTAGCCTTGTTGGTCGCACTGCGACGGTGTCGTTGCAGTGCGACCACTCTTCCGCTCAGGCCTGGTCAGCTCGGCCAATGTCTGCACGTTATGAGCCACCCACCATCAGTGTCACAACAAACGACTGTGATACGAGGCTCCCATGACTCCCTCAGAACTGCTGTCCAGGCCATTCACGCTGCCGAATGGATCGGTTATCCCCAATCGCTTTGCCAAGTCCGCAATGAGCGAAACGCTGGGAAGCATTGATAATCATCCGACTAAAGAATTGATCACCCTTTACAGAGCCTGGGCAGACGGGGGTGCCGGGCTGTCGATCACTGGCAACGTGATGATTGACCGGAGGCACATCGGGGAGCCGCAAAACGTCGTGGTCGAGGATGAGGCCGATCTGGATCTTCTCAAATCCTGGGCCAGGGCCGGGCGGGGTGGCGGGAAACAGATCTGGATGCAGCTCAATCATCCAGGCAAGCAAAGCCCGAAGATGCTTAATAGAGACCCGGTGTCTCCAAGCGCGATTCCGTTCAAGAAGGACCTGCGGGGGATGTTCGCAACTCCGCGTGCGCTCACGGGGCCGGAGATTGATGACATTATTCGTCGCTTTGCGCAGGCCGCAGCCGTCGCCAAAAAGGCGGGATTTGATGGTGTACAGATTCACGGAGCCCATGGGTATCTGGTTAGCCAGTTTTTGTCTCCCCATCACAATCAACGCACCGACGAGTGGGGTGGTTCTGCGGCGAACCGGCGGCGCTTTGTACTGTCTGTGTATCGAGAAATCCGCAAGGCTTGTGGCAGGGAATTTAATGTTGGTATCAAACTGAATTCGGCTGATTTTCAGCGCGGGGGCTTCGCTGAGGATGAGTCTCTGGCTGTGATCAAGGCGCTGGTGGCAGAGGGCATTGATCTGGTGGAAATCTCAGGAGGAAACTATGAAAACCCCGCCATGGCGAAAGGTGCCGGAAGCGAGGAGGTGAAAGCCAGCACCCTGGCACGGGAAGCCTACTTCCTGGAGTTTGCTGAAAAAGTCCGTGAATTGACGGACGTACCCTTGATGGTCACGGGCGGGTTCCGCACAGAGCGGGGGATGGCGCAGGCCATCGATTCTGGTGCCACGGACCTGGTGGGGCTGGCAAGGCCCTTGGTTGTGGAGCCTGATCTGCCGGTTCGTATTATGGCGGGCGATCCGGTTACCAGTGCGGTCAAGCCTATTAAAACCGGCCTTCGAATGATCGACGATATGGCTCTGATGGAGGTCAGTTGGTACACCCGTCAGATCGGAAGGATTGCCCGTGGCAGGGCTCCAAAACAGCACGACCGGGGCCTGTTATCCCTGATGGAGGTGCTGGCGGTTATGGCCACCCGAGGCGTTCGAACACGGTTACGGGCGGACAGCTAATCGGAGAGTCGGCTGTCCCCGGGGGGGCAGCCGGCCGACTTTCTGATCAGTTGGCAAAGAACATCCAGTCAAAATAATCGTGCAGATCCTGCATGGCCCAGGCTTCCGCAGGTTGGGTCAGTTCAAACAACAGGTTTTGGTCTTTGGCGAGTTTCATGGCGTTACCTCACGTCGTTGCGATAGGAATGCGAGTTCGCTGTCGCCAGCGTATCCAGGCTTTTGCATTGGCCATGCCAAATCTTTTGGCTGAAGGTAAGTCTATGAAAATATTAAGTAAGGAATAATTGGCTTTGAAGCTGGAAGGTGAGAGCTGAGCAGGAATGGTGCCGGCGCACCATCCTGGAACGAAAAACCCCGGCCGAAGCCGGGGTAATTCTGAGTTAACTTCTGATAGGAAGGATCAGAAGTTGTACTGTGCTGCGAACATCAGGCGGTTAGCGTCTTCGCTGTCACCACCTTTGGTTTCGGTTTTCCAGTACTGGTATTCAACGCCCATCATCACGCTCTTGACCGGCGTCCACATGTAGTTGGCAATGATGTTGGAGCGGGTTTCTTCGTCTCCATCATTTTCAACATCCAGTTCCACCATACCGTAGGTCAGGTTGACGCTGCGGCCGTTGCCCAGGGACAAGCTGGTGCCGATTGAAGCGCCGTAGCCTGAGATGGTTTCGAGGTCTTCACCGTCGAGGTAGGCATCAGCTGAACCGGACTGGTACAGATAGGCATTGGCGCCGTCTGTGTAGTTCAGGGCGCCTTGGATAGACACCATGTCTGAAGCCTTGAATTTGGCAGCGCCAAACATGCCGTAACCCATGGCGGAGTCGTCTGCATCCGCGGTTTCATCCTCATAGGCGTTTTGCTTGACCAGGCCTGCTACAGCAAATGACAGAGCGTCCGCGGAGCCCTCATAGCGGGCAGTGACAGCGGGCATGCTGTCTTTTTCTTCCGTAGTGTCATCGATAGATCCTTTTGGATCCTCCAGGGCAACGGACAGTCCGCCCGTGGTGTAGCGAAGCTGAGCTGTGCGAAGCTGGTAGCCTGCCCAGCCGGCGCTGCCGTTGAAGTCCAGGGTCGGCGTATTGCCGGTGAAGCTGTTGTAGTTTGACCAGGTTTGACCGGCGAGGATGCCGTTATACTCACCGAAAGCGTGGCGCAGGCGGAAATTGCCTCCGCTGGCGAAGTCACCTTCAACGGTAATCCTGAAGTCTTGCGGCAGAGTTGCCTTCACGCCAATACGGCTTTGTGTGGCAGAAGCGTCAAAATGACCTTCATTGTCAGAGCCGTCAACCATTGAGAAATCACCAGCCAGAGTACTGTTGTCACCGGTGATCTTTTCGTTGATATCGTAAGTGGCAGTCAGTCGCGCGTAGCCGTAGATGTCGGCATTCACATCGCCGGCCTGGATTTCAAACGCCTGTGCCTGAGAAGCCAGACCCAGAACTGTCATAGCAGCCGTCGCACGAATTGCCATTCTTAATTTGTTGCTTTGCATTGTTGTTGTCTCCACACGTTTATTGTTGTTGGACCCACAGACAAAGTAGTTACGAATCTATGACAATTCAAACAGAATCGGTGATTATTTAGACGAATGTCTATAGGCCTTCGATTCAGTCATGGTGGCATCCGGAGGAGTACTTTGGTCGTAATGGGCAAGATGACTTTCAAACACGAGATGCTATCTGAACCTACGTTTGCCTTCGTCGATATTGAAACCACCGGCGGCAATGCCCAGCGGGATCGGATCACCGAAATTGGTATCCGCTTCTGGCGTAACGGGGCCGTTGTGGGGGAATGGCAAACGCTCCTGAACCCGGAAGCCCGGATCTCCGGGTTCATCGAACGACTGACGGGTATCTCCAATGCCATGGTGGCGAGTGCCCCTCGTTTTGAGACCATTGCAGACGAGCTGGAGCGGCACCTGGACGGGTGCATTTTTGTCGCCCACAACGCACGCTTTGATTACGGTTTTATCAAGAGTGAATTCCGCAGATTGGGGCGACTGTTCAGTGCCCGGGTGCTTTGCACCGTTCGACTTTCCCGGGCGCTCTATCCGGAGGCCGAACGCCATAACATGGATGCGCTGATCGCCCGGCACGGATTACCCGCTGTTGAGCGCCACCGGGCCATGGGCGATGTCACTGCCATGCTGGCGTTCTTTGAACACACCTTGCTTGAGCAGGGCGAAGACACCGTTGGTGCCACCATCAACCGCCTGCTCCAGCGCCCCAGTACACCCTCCAACGTACCCGCGGAAATGCTCGCTGACTTGCCTGCGGGGCCCGGTGTGTACCGGTTTTACGGTGATAACGATGTGCTGCTGTATGTGGGCAAAAGCACCAATATTCGCCAGCGGGTGGCCTCGCATTTTTCTGGTGATCATCAGAGCAGCCGTGGAATCCGGCTGTCCGAAAGCCTGCGCCGGGTGGAGTACACCGAAACTGCCGGAGAGCTAGGTGCCCTGTTGCTGGAGCTCAAACAGATAAAGACCCTGAGCCCGCTGTACAACCGTCGCTCACGGGCGGCGAAAAGCCTGGTCAGCATCGCCCTGCACCCGGACAACTCCGGCTACCTGAATGCCGAGTTGGCCAGAACCATCACGCCGGACCGGCTGGGAGATTACTTCGGCCTGTTTCGCAGCAAGCGGGACGCGTTAAGTGCGTTGCGGGGCATCGCCAGCAAAAACGACCTGTGCGGAAAACTCCTGGGACTGGAGCCGGCAACCCCGGGACCATGCTTTCAACGATCCCTGGGGCGGTGCAAAGGTGCCTGTGAAGGCGCGGAAGACGTCACCCGTTTCAATCTGCGCATGCAGATCGCCTTTTATAAGCTGCGTCTGAAAACCTGGCCCTGGCCTGGCCCAGTCGCCCTGGCCGAAGAAAATCCGGATAACGGACGCACGGACTGGCTGATCATCTGGAACTGGATCCATTTAGAAACGCTGCGCAGCGACCAGCACACCGAGGCCGATCTGCACGACTATCAGCCCGGGGAAGACCCGGTCACCTTTGATCTGGATTCCTACAAGCTGCTCATTAAAGCGCTCCTGGGGAAAGATCGAAACCACCATCGCATCATCGAGTTACATGCTATAACACAACCGGCTGTTCTTATGCCCTGAGTGGCGTATTATGGGGAGGAATTCATTCACTCAGAGAGAGATCCATGAACAGAGAACCTGTCTCCCGCGAACTTTTTGATGAAGTCATGGTGCCCAACTACGCCCCCGGAACCATTATCCCGGTGCGAGGCGAAGGCTCCCGCGTGTGGGATCAGGAAGGCCGAGAGTTCGTGGATTTGCAGGGTGGTATTGCCGTCACCAGCCTGGGCCACGCCCATCCGGGGCTATTGGGTGCGTTACAGGAACAGTCAGAAAAAATCTGGCACCTGTCGAACGTCATGACCAACGAGCCTGCCCTGCGGCTGGCCAAAACCCTGTGTGACCTCACCTTCGCCGAGCGGGTGTTCTTTGCAAACTCCGGCGCTGAAGCCAACGAAGCTGCCTTCAAACTGGCCCGTCGCTACGCCTGGGAACACTACGGTCCGGAAAAACACGAGATCATTTCGTTCAAGAATTCCTTCCACGGCCGCACCCTGTTCACCGTCAGTGTGGGTGGCCAGCCCAAATACCTGGAAGGCTTTGAACCGGCCCCCGGCGGCATCCATCACGCCGAATTCAATAACCTGGACTCAGTGAAAGCGCTGATCTCCAAAGAGAAGACCTGCGCTGTCGTGGTCGAGCCCGTCCAGGGTGAAGGCGGCGTCATGCCGGCAGATCCCGAATTCCTGCAAGGGCTGCGAGAGCTCTGCGACGAACACAACGCCCTGCTGGTCTTCGACGAAGTCCAAAGTGGCGTAGGCCGCACCGGCTACCTGTACGCCTACGAAATGTACGACGTAACGCCAGACATCCTCTCCAGCGCCAAAGGCCTGGGCGGCGGCTTCCCCGTTGCCGCCATGCTCACTACCGCCAAAGTCGCGGCCAGCCTGGGCGTAGGCACCCACGGCAGCACCTACGGCGGTAACGCGCTGGCCTGCGCCGTGGCCCAGAAAGTCATCGACACCGTCAGCCAGCCGGAAATCCTCAAGGGCGTCAAAGCCCGCTCCGAAAAACTGCGTAAAGGCATGATGGACATCGGTGAACGCTACGGCGTGTTCTCCGAAGTTCGCGGTGCTGGTCTACTCTTGGGTTGTGTGCTGACCGAACAATGGCAGGGCAAGGCCAAAGACTTCCTGAACGCCGGCCTGGATGAGGGCGTGATGGTCCTGGTAGCCGGAGCCAATGTGGTGCGGCTGGCGCCTTCGCTGATCATTCCGGAAACGGATATTGAGGAAGCATTAGAGCGTTTCGAAGCGGCAGTAAAAAAGCTGACGGCTAAGTAACATCTAGCCCTTGGGGCTGGGGTCGCCCTCCGGAAATGTCGGAGGCCATGGATGGCCGGAGAGAAGCGCACAAGGATGTGCTCGTAGCGGTTTCCGGAGGGCGACCCCAGTTCCAAGGGCGGGCGAGCTGGCTCCATCGCTCGCACCCGTCCGATAAAGGAGCGCACCATGTGGCGAGTCAGACCAGCCAAACTGGATGACCTGCAACAAATCCTGGACATAGCCGGCGCCCAAACCGCCAGGCTATCGTCCACCCTGCCCAAAACCGAAGAAACCCTGGCCCGGAAAATCCAGCACTCCCTGGCCTCCCTGGCCGACAACGCCCCCGAAGGCACTCCGCGCCGCTTTCTGTTCGTACTCGAAAACACCGACACCGGCGAAATCGCCGGCACCGCAGGTATCGACAGCCGCGCCGGCAACGGCCACCCGTTTTACAATTACCGGCGTGACTACCTCATCCACGCCTCCCACGAACTCAACGTCTCGCGCCGCGTCGAAGTCCTGTACCCGAGCCACGCCCTGACCGACCTGACACTGCTGTGCTCCTTCACCCTGAAAGAACAACACCGCAACACCCCGGTATTCGAGCTGCTATCCCGGGCCAGAATGATGTTCATTGCCAGCCACCGGGAATGGTTCACCAACCGAACGGTGGTTGAAATCCAGGGCGTACAGCACGAAAACGGCAGCGTGCCCTTCTGGGACAGCCTGGGGCGACATTTCTTCAATATGGACTTTGAAACCGCCGATCAATATTCCGGCCAGCTCAGCAAAACCTTTATTGCCGAACTCATGCCGCCGAACCCGGTGTACGTCACCCTGCTCAGTACCGAGGCTCAGGAAGCCCTCGGCCAACCACACCCGCTGACCGAACCCAACTATCAGCTACTCCAGCGCGAAGGTTTTCAGCCCGGATGCTACGTCGATATCTTTGACGGCGGACCAGTGATGGAAGTGCGCACCGACAGCCTGAAAACCCTGGTGACCAGTCAGCCCAAAACACTGCACGGCAGCCACCAGAACGATGGTGAAACCTGCCTGATCAGCGCCGGCGAAGGTGAGCACTTCCGCTGCCTGTTGACCCCGGTGGCAGAAACGTTGGCGGATGATGTAAAAGTGCCGGTGAGCACCTGGCATGGCCTGGAAAGCAGCGCCGGCGACCCGGTAAGGATTTCACCGTTATGAGCATGCAAATACAGGGGAGGGCGTAAGATGCTGGTGATCCGCCCGCTTCAGTCTGACGATCTGGAAGACCTCTATGCCATGGCGCAGAAGGCCGGCAAAGGCCTGACCACATTGCCCGCCGACCGGGAACTGCTTCAGCGCAAGATTGATCGCGCCCGTGAATCCTTCAATCAACGCTGTGCGCCGGAAGCGGCCCTGTACCTGTTTGCGCTGGAAGATATTCAGGCCAGGAAGACCGTTGGCATCAGTGGCATCGAGGCCCGGGTTGGCCTGGAAGAAGTGTTCTACAATTACCGGCTGAGTGTCACGGTCAATGCATCGAAAGAGCTGGGTGTGCATGTGCGCACGCCCACGCTGAACCTGTCCAACGACATGACCGACACCACCGAAATCTGCTCGCTGCTGCTTTCCGACGAGTATCAGGGCGGCGGCAATGGCCTGTTGTTATCCCGCTGTCGTTTTATGTTCCTGGACGATTTTCGCAAACGCTTTTCCGACAAAGTGTTCGCGGAAATGCGTGGAGTCTCGGACAAAGACGGTAAAAGCCCCCTGTGGGATGCCCTGGGCAGCAAGTTTTTTGACATGGAGTTCAGCCAGGCCGATATGCTCTCCGGGCTTGGCAATAAATCCTTCATTGCGGAACTGATGCCGAAATACCCCATCTACCTGCCGATGTTGCCAGACGCTGCGCGGGCGGTCGTTGGCATGGTGCACGACAATACCCGGCCGGCGCTGAAGATGCTGCAGGCCGAAGGTTTCAACTTCAACGGCATGGTGGATATTTTCGATGGCGGGCCTGTGGTTGAAGCCTTTGTCCATAACATTCGTACGGTGCGGGAAGCGGTCAACCGGCATGCCATGGTAGTTAATCACAGCATGGATCTGGATGTGCCGGCAGAGCAACGGGTGATGATCTCGAACCGGTCGTTCCGGGATTTTCGGGTAACCACCATACCCATGAACTGCATCGGGCCCGACACTGTCAAAATTCCTAGAGTGCTGGCCGAGGCTCTTTTAGTGGAGTCGGGTGATCCGGTGCGTATTGCCCCCTTGAAGGAGGGTGCTTTGTCGCCGATCCGGCCAAACAATTCCGAACCGGGAGGTGGTAAATAATGGCAAACCTGACAGGCAATGTTTACATCGACGGGCTCTGGCTGCAAGGCCACGGAGCGCCCTTTGAATCGGTGCAGCCGGTAACAGGTGAAACGGTCTGGGATGGCAATGCCGCCAGTCTCGAAGATGTGGACGCAGCGGTTCGGGAAGCTCGAAAGGCGTTTCTGGCGTGGCGCCGGAAAAGTCTCGCAGAACGCCAGGCGGTGATTGAGGCCTTCGGCGAACTGCTTGAGGCCAACAAGGAAGAAATGGCCTATCAGATCGGCCTGGAAACAGGAAAGCCTCTCTGGGAGTCCCGCACCGAAGTGGCGGCCATGATGGGTAAAATTCCGATCTCCGTGAAAGCCTACAACGAGCGTACGGGGCACACTGAATCTGACGTGGCTGGTGGACATGCGGTGTTGCGCCACCGCCCCCATGGCGTGGTCGCCGTGTTTGGCCCCTATAACTTCCCGGGCCATCTGCCCAACGGGCACATCGTACCGGCCTTGCTGGCCGGCAATACCGTGGTGTTCAAACCCAGTGAACTGACCCCGGGGGTGGCGGAACTCACCGTCAGGCTCTGGGAAAAAGCCGGTCTGCCGGATGGGGTGATCAATCTGGTTCAGGGCGGTTCCGATACCGGCAAGTGCCTGGCCCGGCACCCGCTGATTGACGGTTTGTTCTTTACCGGCAGTTCCACTGTCGGGCACCTGCTGCACGAACAGTTCGGCGGCCAGCCGGAGAAAATCCTGGCGCTGGAGATGGGCGGTAATAACCCTCTGATCGTTCAAAATGTGTCAGACCTGGATGGCGCCGTGCACCACGCACTGCAGTCCGCTTTCCTTTCGGCCGGACAGCGCTGTACCTGTGCTCGCCGGCTACTGGTGCCCAAAGGCAAGAAGGGTGATGAATTCCTGGCACGGCTGGTGGAAGTGGCGGCCCGCATCACCGTGGCGGAATTCGATGCTGACCCGCAGCCGTTTATGGGCTCGGTGATTTCTGCCGATGCGGCAGACCAGCTACTCAAGGCTCAGGCTGCGATGCTGGAGAAGGGTGCGACCTCGTTGCTGGAAATGAAACAGCTCAAGCCCGATACAGGTCTGTTGTCGCCGGGAATTGTGGATGCGACCGGGATAGAGCTGGAAGATCAGGAGTTTTTCGGCCCGCTGCTGACGGTGTACCGCTACAAAGGCTTCGATGAGGCCCTGGAGCTTGCCAACAACACTCGCTACGGCCTGTCTGCCGGCATCCTGAGCGATGACCGCAAACTCTATAATCGTCTGGTGGAGGAAGTGCGCGCCGGTATTGTGAACTGGAATCGGCCACTTACCGGGGCCAGCAGTGCTGCACCGTTCGGTGGAGTCGGCGCCAGCGGTAACCATCGTGCCAGTGCCTATTACGCGGCCGATTACTGCGCCTGGCCGATGGCCTCTCTGGAAGCCGGCAAGAGTGAGCTGCCGGATAGCCTGGCCCCGGGCCTGAATTTTGACTGACAGGAACAGCTGCGATGGTTAAACATGCGGTAGAAGCAAACTTCGATGGCCTGGTGGGTCCGACCCATAACTACGCCGGGCTGTCATGGGGCAATGTGGCCTCAAAATCCAACGTCAATGCGGTGGCCAACCCCAGAGAGGCGGCACTCCAGGGACTCGAGAAGATGAAGCGGCTGGCGGACCGGGGCTATGTGCAGGGCATTCTGCCACCCCAGGAGCGCCCGCACATTCCCACCCTCCGTGCGCTGGGCTTTGAGGGCAACGAGCGTCAGATTCTGGAAGCCGTAGCCAAGGCAGATCCCGCCATTCTGGCGGCGGTGTCGTCGGCGTCCTGCATGTGGACAGCGAACGCGGCTACCGTCTCTCCCAGTGCCGACACAGCCGATCACCGGGTGCACTTCACCCCGGCCAATCTCAGTGCCAAGTTCCACCGCTCCATTGAACACCAGGTCACGGGGCGTTCGCTGAAAGCGATTTTTGGTGACGAAAGCTACTTTGCCCATCATCCGGCGCTGCCGTCGGTCAGTCATTTTGGCGATGAGGGGGCGGCTAATCACACCCGCTTGTGCAGTCGCTACGGGGAGCCGGGCGTTGAGCTGTTTGTGTATGGCCAGGTCGCGTTCAATGAATCCGCTCCGGCGCCAGGCAAGTACCCGGCGCGCCAGACCCTCGAAGCGTCACGCGCCATTGCCCGCCTGCATGGCCTGACCGATCGCCGTGCCGTGTTTGCCCAGCAGAATCCGGCGGCTATCGATGCCGGCGTGTTTCACAACGATGTGATTGCGGTCGGTAATGGCAATTGCCTGTTCTATCACGAGCAGGCTTTTCTTGATGAGGCCCGGGTACTGGCAGACATCCAGGAACGCCTGACCGGTGCCAAGCTGGAAGCCGTGCGTGTTTCATCAGCGCAGGTGCCCATCGAAGATGCGGTGGCCTCCTATCTGTTCAACAGTCAGTTGTTGAACACTGCCGATGGTATGCTGCTGGCTGTACCGGGTGAGTGCCGCGAAGTGGCCTCGGTCAGCCGGTATCTGGATGAACTGGTGAAAGCCGACACGCCGATCACCGCGGTGGAAGTGTTTGATGTCAAACAGTCCATGCGCAATGGTGGCGGGCCTGCGTGTCTGCGCTTGCGGGTGGTGCTCAACGACGACGAGCTTCACGCTATCAACCGGGGTGTGATCCTGACCGATGCGCTCTATGAGCGACTGACCTCCTGGGTTGAGGCCCACTACCGCGACCAGCTCAGCCAGCAGGACCTGGCCGACCCGATGTTACTGGAGGAAGTGCGCAAGGCGCTGGATGAACTGACCGGTATTCTTGGCCTCGGCAGCATCTACGATTTTCAGTTGTAAGGCTGGTCAGCTCAGCGTACCGGCTCGCTGGAGATAGAGCGGGTGAGCATATCCATGGTGTGACGAATGAGTGCTTCGGAAGGAAACTCCCCGGCCTCGGTGGATTCCGCCTGGCACAGCATGATCACGCCATGCAGGGCGCCGCGCAGGTAAAGCGCGGTTTGCGCTGGCGACTGGATACGGTCGCGGCTGATGGTGCCGTCTTCCAGGCCAAGATGAATCGCCGCTTCCATCAGCACCATCAGTTCGTTCTTTGAACACAGCATCTCCCTGGCCTGGTCTTCTTCCGCATCGGCGATGGCGGTGGAAGCCTTGGTCAGGGCGGTGAAGTAGTCCGGAGCTTCCACAAAGAAACGGTAGTAAGCCTCTCCCATGGCCCGGATCTTCCCGAGCCCGGTATCGGTTGCCTGCATCGCCCGCTCAAACCGGGTCACCAGATCCTGCCCGGCCCGCAGCATGATGCCTCGCTGGATGGCGGCCTTATCCTTGAAATAGACATAGAGCAGAGCCCGGCTCAGGCTGGCTGTGCGCGCAATGTCGTCCATGGAGGTGCGGTCGTAGCCCTTTTCTGAGAACACCAGTTCGGCGGCGTCCAGAATGGCGTCGTACCTGGCCTGTTTTTCCCGTTCCCGTCGTGACTTCAGCGGTTCATTCATTGTGATCCCGAGCTTTCCGGCTTTGGCTGCATGATAACTGAAAACCGATGAAAGCCGATTATTGACAATTTGTCAAAGAGTGACATGATGTCGGAAACAATGGGCAACCTCCGATGGACCGGGGGTCACAATCAACCTGTTCAGGGAAAGGGGCTGGAACACTATGTCTCTCACACTACGTCACTCTCCGTTTGTTCTGGCCAGTGCGCTGCTGGCCGTGCTGTCTGTCTCCGGCTGCCGCGGTGGCGGCGCCGAATCCGGCGAAAACGTTGAAAATACGCCGGTCGCCGTGCGGGTATCCGCTGTCACCGGTGGTCAGATGGAAGAAATTCCTCTGCGCTTTTCTGGCATTGTCCGTGCGGCCCAGCGGGCAACCCTGACATTTCAGGTCAGCGGGACGCTCAAGGAGCGCCCGGTTGAGCTGGGGCAGACGGTAAAGCCCGGTGATGTGCTGGCGCGTCTGTACAATCCGGCGCTGGAACCGGCGCGGGATTCCGCGGCTGCCCGCCTGGAGGAACTGAGAACCCAGTTTGAACAGGCTCAGCGGGAGTGGGAACGCTCCAGCCGGTTGCATCAGCGAGGCGTGGTCTCGGAGCAGACTCTGGAACAGATTGCCGCCCGCCGGGATTCGCTGAGGGCAAGCATGGCGACGGCCGAAGCCTCACTGGCCGAAGCCACAAGGCTGCTTGAGGAAAGCGTTCTGAAGGCGCCCTTTGCCGGGCAGGTGGAAGCATTGCTGGTGGAGCGGGATGAGTTCGTGGGAGCCGGTCAGCCGGTCATGCGGTTGTCCTCGCCGCTGGGGCGGGAAGTGGAAGTGCGGGTACCCGCGCACTTGCTCGGTCATGTCCGGATTGGTCAGGAGCTACCGGTTTGGCTGGTGCAGGACCGCAACCGTGAACCTGCCACCGGCACTGTGGTGGAGATTGCCCAGGGCAGTTCCATCCGCGGGGAACTGCATCCGGTACTGGTCAGCCTGCCACCAAATTCCCTGTCCTCCGGTGAGCCGGTGGAAGTGGGCATTGCCCCGGTGCGGGAATCTGCCATTACCGTGCCCCTGCTGGCGGTCGTTCGCGACAGTACCGGCACCAGTGTGTTCCGGGTGCAAGACCAGGTAGCTCAGCGGGTTCCGGTACAGGTCGACCGGGTCATCGGTGAGCGCGTCATGGTGCACCCGGGTGCATTGAGCCCGGGAGATCAGGTGGTGTATGCCGGTATGACCCGGCTGGTGGATGGTGACACCGTGGAGGTGCGCTGATGACCCGCCGACTGCTTAACTGTCAACGCTTGCTGGGCATGGTGGTGACCATGCTCTGCCTGCTCGGTATTGCCGCCTACAGCACCATGCCCCGTCAGGAAGATCCGAGTTTCCCATACCGGGCCGGTATGATCACGGTGAGTTATCCCGGTGCCAGTGCCGAGGCGGTTGAGCGCCTGGTGCTTCAGCCGCTGACCGATGAGTTGCGTCAGGTCGAAGAGCTGGACTGGAGCCAGGGCACCGCCAGAACCGGCGTGGCACTGGCCCGGCTGAAACTCCGGGACCGCATCTACGACACCGATTCGGCGTGGGATCGGGTTCGTCAGGCCATGGAGCGGGCGCGCCAGGATTTCCCCGATGATGTGGGCCTGATGGAGCTGGATGACCGTCTGATCGACATCCCGGCCGTGGTGCTGGCCGTGGGCGGTTCACCCTCAGTGACTGAGCTTTCGGAGGTGGCCGAACGCCTGAAACAGAACCTTCTGGATATCCCTGGCATCTCCCGCATTGAACTTGAAGGGGATGCCGACGAACAGATTACCCTGGCACTTGACGACGCCGCGCTGTATCGGCTGGGAGTTCCGCCCAAGCGGATACTCGACACCCTGGCCCGGCGCAACCAGACCATCCCCGGTGGCTTCGTGGTGGTGGAAGGCAAGCGCCTATCAGTATTGCCGAACACTGAGTTCACGGACATAGACGCGATTCGCGCGACGCCCATTGAGCTGCCAGATGGCTCCCAGGTGCCCCTGGCAGCGGCCGCAGAAGTCTGGCGTGGGCCGGCCGAGCCCCGGCAGCCAGAGACCTGGTTCGACGGCGAGCGGGTGGTGTTGCTGTCAATTATCATGGAAGAAGGTTCCACCGACGCCATCCGCTTTGGCGAGCGGATCCGGGAACGGCTGGACCAGGTGCGTCCAGACTTCGAGCCGTACCAGCTCCGCGAGATGTTTTTTCAGCCCGACAAGGTGTCTGACCGGCTGGATGATCTGGCCTGGAGCCTGGTGCTGTCGGTACTGATCATTGTGGCGGTGGTATTTACTGGCATGGGTATCCGCATGGGCCTGCTGGTGGCGTCCATCCTGCCCATGGTGGCCCTGATCAGCGTGGGGCTCTATGACCTCGGGGGTGGGGTGTTGCATCAGATTGCCGTTATCGGGATGGTCATTTCCCTGGGTATCCTGATCGACAACGCCATTGTGATTGTTGAAAACATACAGGGCCATCTGGATGAGGGCATGCGCCGGCTGGATGCCCTGCGCAAGGCGGTCGGTGAGCTGGCCGGGCCGTTGGGTGCGTCTACCGGCACAACACTTGCCGCCTTTGCGCCGCTGTTGATGGCCAAGGGCGGCGCCGCGGATTTCACCCGGGGCGTGCCGGTGATGATCATGCTCACCCTTTCTGTGAGCTATCTGCTGGCAATTTCTGCCGTGCCCCTGCTGGCGGCGCGTTTTCTGAAGCCTCGGAAAAATATTCACAAAGACCGGCTTATCGGCCTGGCCAGCTACCTCGGTGGCCTGGTGTATCGGCACCCGGGCCGGTTGATTACCGCCGGCGCCCTGCTGGTGGTGATCAGCCTGGGCATGACCCCGTTCATGGCCCAGCAGTTTTTCCCCAACGCAGACCGTCCTCGTGTCATCGTCGAGATGTACATGCCCGAAGGCACCGATCAGGCCCGAACCTCTGAAGTGGCCGCCGTTCTTGAACAGGCCATTCGGACCCGGCCCGAGGCACTGGAAGTGCACCGCTTTGTCGGCTTTACCGGGCCGTCGTTCTATTACAATCTGCAGCGCTCGCCACAGGCGCCTAACCGGGCAAGGCTGGTGGTTCGCACGCCGACGCTGGCCGATACCACCGACCTGGTGAAATGGATCCGCCACGAGGCCGCCCGGTCGCTACCGGAGCTGGATATCACCGCCGGGATTCTGGGGCAGGGACCACCGCGGCCTGCGCCGGTAGAAGTCCGTGTCTTCCATCCGGACGACAACGCCCGCGCCCGAGCCACCGAGCAGGTCTATTCCATTCTCAGGGGTGTTGAGGGCACGGTGGATGCTCGCCACGATCTCGACATTGGTGTGCCCAGCATCGCCATCAATGTGGACGACGCCACCGCCGCCCGCTATGGCCTCACCCGAGCCGATGTTGCCCAGAGCCTGTATGGCCAGAGCTACGGCGCCGTGGCTGAGCGTTATCGACAGGAGGACGACCCGATACCCATCGTGCTGCGCTCCCGCGAAGGCACGTCGCTGTCACTGTCGCGCCTGCTGTCTGTGAATACCTACAACGACCAGGGCGATGCCATTCCGCTATCGGCCGTGGCTACGGTTGAAACTACCTGGGAACCGGCGGCGGTTTACCTGCGCAACGGGGTACGGGTGAATACGGTCAGTGCCAATCTGGAGGAAGACTACAGCTTCAGCCTGGCGCTGGACGGCCTGTATGCGGGCCTGGAACAGAACCCGTTGCCGGCGGGCACGCGACTGGACATGGGGGGAGATGCCGAAGGTTCTGACCGTGCCAACTCCGCACTGCTGACCGCGGCACCGATCGGCATGCTGCTGTTGCTGTTCTTCCTGCTGTTGCAGTTCAACTCCTTCCGGCGGGTGGGCATTATCCTGCTGACCGTACCGCTGGCAACCGTTGGCATTTTCCCGGGGCTGGTTCTGTCCGGTTCGCCCTTCGGTTTTCAGTCGCTGCTGGGGGTGATTGCTCTGGTCGGTATCGTGGTGAACAACGCCATCGTGCTGCTGGACGTAATGGATCGGGAGCTGGAACGGGGCCGAGCCATTGCCGATGCGGTGCGCACCGCTGTGGAACGCCGTACCCGGCCCATCCTGCTGACCACCGCAACCACCGTGGCCGGCCTGCTGCCGCTGGCGTTCTCAAGTTCCACCCTGTGGCCACCCATGGCCTGGGCCATCATCAGCGGTTTGCTGGCTTCGACGGTCCTGACCCTGCTGGTGATACCGTCAGTCTGCACCAAACTGATCAAACTGCCGGTGGGCGAACCCGAAAACGCGCCGGCCTGAACCTGGTGTCATGTACAGGGCGGCTCAGACAGAGCCGGCCCTGTACACCTCCCTGGCTCGGATCATCAAACCCACCCGCTGGCCCACAGGCACCGCCCGGTTTGGAAACACCACCGCCTCCGGCGCGGTTCCGACCCGGTAGTCGTCCTGATCATCCTCCCAGATCACCGTGCCAGGCTGATACTCCGTGAAGTTCGCCACATCGTCCGGAACATGAAACCGGAAAGACGGCCCGGTATTGAGCACCTCATGCACCACCTCAAACACCGTCAGATGATCAAATGGTGGCCGCACTGCCGGTGCTGCCTCGCCCCGGAAACGCCGGCGCAAGGCCCGCTCAATGCCTTGGAACCGTCGCAGATCATTCCTGCCAAACGGCTCCACCTTGCCCAGTTCAATGGTAAAACTCTCCGCCTTCAGCGTGCTGGCAGTGAACGATGAAAACACTGTCGATTCCTTATGCTGCAGCAACAGGGTCTCCACCTCGGCCTCCAGCAGGAACGCACACTGGCCGGCCGGAACCGACCGCCCTTCCACGAACGGGTACAGCGCAAAGCGCTCCCGTTTCGACGGGCGAATAGCGGTATGCAGATCATAATGGCTTAACGCCAGACCCTGATGCGCCATCGCAAATTGCCGACACATTTCCTCCAGAAACCGAGCCCGCCGGCCCTCCGCAAGCCTGGAATATTCCGGTTTGCCATGGGCACCATTGAACAACCGGTTCATGTTCACATCCAGAAACCGCTCACCCTCCACCATGGCAGGAGGGTTGCCCAGGATCAGCAGCAGCGGGCACGCCAGCGACCACTCCCCGGAAAACAACTCCGACACCAGCGTGTTGAGCACTTCAATTGGCGCCGTTTCATCGCCATGCACCCCGGCAGAAATGATCAGCGCTTCCTGATTCGGGTTAGCCCTGTCAGCCGGTGGCGTCAGCCACAGAACCCCGTTTGCCTTTCGGGAGACCTGAGTGCCATCGGGCAGGGCGGTTTTGGTTTCGGGGAGATCAGCGGAAGCGTTGGCGAGGGTATGGCTCAGCCAGTCCGGATGGAAATCAAAAAGACGATTCGAAGCGTTCATCGATACCCCGCAAAAGGTTCGGGGTCAGCCGGCGGGAACGTCTTCCGGGAATGTCGAAGGCCAAGGATGGCCTTCGAGAAGCGCACATGGATGTGCTCGTAGCGGTTCCCGGAAGACGTTCCCGCCGGCTGGCCGTGCACCAGGATTGGATGATGGGTTGTAGGGCGCTGCTCAGGAATTAACTGGCCGCTGGTGCCGCAATAGATGGTTTTCCAGCTTGCGGAAAGCAAACACCAGAATAAACGTCAGCGCCATATAACAAAGCGCCACGAAAATAAA
>ENA-ORCU01000099-ORCU01000099.1-marine-metagenome-genome-assembly--contig:-NODE-99-length-77076-cov-14.238094_pt1 | contig 77076 bp, 66 predicted proteins | sample MGYA00248631_ERZ508512 | MGnify/ENA primary metagenome ERZ508512 (study PRJEB26183, sample SAMN06268844) | marine metagenome | isolation source: Tt an P1 anaerobic enrichment on pine from sediment taken...
CGACTGGATTCGCCGTGCCCTCGTCAGGACGGTACCCTGATCGTCAATGTAGTGCTGGGTATGAGCTACGATCTGCTGCTGGAAGTGCCCGGCACCGAGGCTGAGGTATTGAGTGCATCCGTGGCCAGAATTGTGCAGTTGGCCCTAGGGGTGGAACCCGAAGACCTGCGAGCACCATGATTATCAGCGGCTGTTAAATTTTTTCACGAAAGTGTTGACGGCCCCCGAGTTATCAGTAGAATACGCAGCCGTTGTCAGGCAACGCCCGGCAGCAATCAGCGGGAATAGCTCAGTTGGTAGAGCACAACCTTGCCAAGGTTGGGGTCGCGAGTTCGAATCTCGTTTCCCGCTCCAGAATTCGGAAACCCGGCCTAAGGCCGGGTTTCTTCGTTTATAGCCTCGCAAAATCACCCACTACCTCTGTCTCGTCAGTTATACTCGGCAGCCATTTCCTGAATAATCCGGCAACTGAGGAAGGCGAAGCCATGAAGGTGAAAACCCTCTATATCTACCCGGTCAAATCGTTGGCTGGAATCGAAGTGTCCCGTTTCAGCTTGGATGATTTCGGCCCGCAAGGTGATCGCCGCTGGATGATTGTTGATGGGGATAACCGCTTCGTCACTCAGCGTCGGTTGCCTCAGCTCGCCAATGTTTACACTGCTCTGCAGGAGGGCGTGGTGGTTATTGATGTGCCTGGCGAGGGGCTTTTCCCGCTTACGGCCGGCACAGACGCCGTGGAAGTAACGGTTTGGAGAGATCAGGTGGTTGCCACTGCCGGAGCTGATCGTGCTGCCGAGGCCTTGAGCCGCTATTGCGGAGAAACGCTCAGGCTGGTTTATATGCCTGATAGCTGTTTCCGGCGGGTGGATCCTGGTCGTGTCAGTGCTGAACGCCGAGTGGGTTTTGCCGATGGCTTCCCGTTGCTGGTGGTTAACCAGTCGTCTCTGGATGAGCTCAATTCCCGTCTCGAATCCCCGGTCGATATGCGTCGCTTCAGGCCGAACATTGTGGTTGAGGGGGCGGGGGCCTGGGCGGAAGACACCTGGCGGAGCGTCAGCGTTGGTGAAAGCCGGCTGGATCTTGTCAAACCCTGCTCCCGTTGTGTGATGACCACGGTCAACCCGGATACTGGCGAGAAAGATTCCGCCACTCAGCCCCTCAAGACTCTGGCCAGCTATCGAAAGACCCGGGACGGCGTTATTTTTGGGCAAAATGCCGTGCACCAGAAGCCCGGCGAGATATCTGTGGGCGATGAGGTAACCGTTTTGAATCAGGAGAATTGATACAGTGCCACTGTTAACGCTAGACAGGATTTCGCTGGCCTATGGCATGCATCCATTGCTGGATGAGGCCAGCCTGACCATCGAGCCCGGTGAACGGGTGTGTCTGTTGGGGCGAAACGGTGAGGGGAAATCCACGCTGCTGAAGATCGTCAGCGGGGAAGTGACGCCGGACGGCGGTGTGGTGCGCATGGAAGATGGCTCAGTGCTGTCGGTGTTGCCTCAGAGTTTGCCATCGGACGACACTCGTACGGCCTATGATGTGGTGGCTTCCGCATTTCCGGAAACCGGTGACCTGTTGGCGGAATTCCACCGGCTGTCTCAAAGGGCGGACGAATCCAGTCTTGAGCGTTTGATGAAGGTTCAGGAACGGCTGGAATCTCTGGATGGCTGGCGGCTTGACCAGAAGGTAACCACGATTCTGGGGCAGTATGGAGTGGATCCGGATCGGGTACTGAATACGCTTTCCGGGGGGTGGCAGCGGCGAGTGCTTCTGGCCAGGGCGTTGGTGGCAGACCCGGATATTCTGTTGCTGGATGAGCCAACCAACCATCTGGATGTGCCCGCCATTGCCTGGCTGGAAGAGGCGTTATCGCAGTTCCGGGGGGCCATGTTGTTTGTCAGTCATGACCGTGCCTTTATCCGGCGAATGGCCACTCGCGTCGTGGAGCTGGACCGGGGGCAGCTGGTGAGTTTTGCGGCCAGTTATGACAGATATCTGGAGCTTAAGGAAAAAGCGCTGGAGGAAGAGGAGCGCCAGAACGCGCTTTTCGACAAGCGCCTGAAACAGGAAGAGGCCTGGATCCGCCAGGGTATCAAGGCTCGCCGCACCCGGAATATGGGGCGGGTGAGAGCGCTCAAAGCGATGCGGGAAGAGCACAGGCAACGCCGGGTGAGGGGTGGCACCGCCAGTTTTGCCGTAGAGCAGGCGGATATTTCGGGCAAGCTGGTTGCGGAAGCGAGCAATGCCGGATTCTCTTATGTCGATGGCGAGCCAGTGGTTCGCAATATGGATCTCACCATTCTCCGGGGCGACAAGATCGGACTGGTTGGTGAGAACGGCACGGGCAAGACGACCCTCGTGCGCCTGTTGTTAGGTGAGCTGACACCCACTGAGGGAAGTATTCGGCTGGGAACGAATCTTCAGGTCGCCTACTTTGACCAGCTTCGGGGAGAGCTGGATCTCCAGAGAAATGCGTTGGATAACCTGGCTGAGGGCCGGGAATTCATCGATATCAATGGTCAGAGCAAGCATGTTTTGGGTTATTTGCAGGAATTTCTGTTTACCCCGGAACGGGCACGCTCTCCTGTGCGTGTGTTCTCCGGTGGTGAGCGTGCGAGGCTTTTGCTGGCCAAGTTGTTCAGTAAGCCAGCCAATATTCTGGTACTGGACGAACCTACCAACGATCTTGACGTCGAAACCCTGGAATTGCTGGAAGAACAGCTTTCAGAGTTCAAGGGTACCGTGATTGTTATCAGTCACGATCGGGAATTTCTCGATAACGTGGTGACCGATACCATCTTCCTGGACGGTTCCGGGGCGGTGATGGAATACGTGGGTGGATACACCGATTGGCGTCGGCAAGGCGGTCGTTTTCCCTCTGAAACATCGGGAAGCCGACTGGACAAACAGGATAAGCGTGATAAACCCGACAGTTCCGCTAAAAAGCCAGGTCAGGATGGCGGTACTGTGGGGCAGTCGGCAAAATCAAAGCCCGTCAAACTGAGCTACAAGCTTAAACTTGAGCTGGAACAATTGCCCGGCAAAATCGAACAACTGGAGCAGCAGGTAGCTGAGCTTCAGGATAAAATTTCTGCACCGGATTTTTATTCAGGCCCTCCGGAAGATGTATCGGCCACTCTGGAACAGCTGGCGGAAACGGAGTCTCGCCTGGAGTCGGTGATTGAACGGTGGATGGAGCTGGAAGAACAGGCGAACCAATGAACATAAATTACAATTTCAAATTTCAGGATGGCCGTGATATCGAGTTCAAGGTAACTGGGGAGTCCTCCTCGCCGCCGCAGGGTCAGTCACTGCCGGCCTGGGTTCGTCTCGAACACTGTCAGTGTTCGAACTGCCCGCTGAAGCCTGGCGAGACCCCGTATTGCCCGGCGGCAACCGAGATTCTGCCGGTCGTAGAGGCGTTTCAGGCGGAAGACGCGTATCAGAAAGTGGATGTAACCGTGACGGATGAGCGCCGCTCCTATTTCAAGCAGACGACGCTGGAAGAGGCGTTGCGTTCTCTGCTGGGGCTCAAGATGGCTACCAGTGGCTGCCCTGTGCTTTCGGAGCTCAAGCCGATGGCGCTCCACCACCTGCCGTTTGCCAACAGTGATGAATTTGTGATGCGCAGTGTGGGGTATTATCTGCTTCAACAGCTTTTCGCAAAGCGGAATCAGCAGGAAGCGGACTGGGAACTGAAAGGTCTGGTGGAGCGTAATCAGCGATTACAGCTGGTGAATCAGGCGCTCTGGCAGCGGATACATGCTGTTTGCAAGGGCGACAGTAATCTGAAGGCACTGCTCAACTTTTTCTCAATGGCCTCCAGTGTCAGCGTTTCTCTGGAAAGCCAGCTCAGGAAGCTTCAGGCCAGGATGAAGGGGGAGGGCTAGGGCCGTCCCCCTTCCATCACGAGTCTCAATGAATACGAATGGCCAGTACATCGCACTCCGTGCCGTGAAGAACGCCGTTGGCAGTTGAGCCAAGCAGTAACTGGAAGCCTTTACGGCCATGGCTTCCCACAATCACCAGGTCAACGTTGTGCTCCTTGGCCAGCCGGTGGATTTCCGATTCTGGCCGGCCGACGGTTACCACCTGGTTGGCCGCCGCAATACCATATTCATCCCCATACTTGCCCAGCTGTTCACGAGCGGCTTTGTCCAACTGATCCTGCAGTTCAGACAGATCCATAGGGATATCGCCACCATAGGCGTAGCCAACCGGCTCAACAACGTGAACCAGCAGCAACTCGGCTCCCTGGGCATCGCACATCGCCTTGGCTTTGTTCAGAACCTGTGGTGCCTCTTCAGTCAGATCAATGGCAACCAGCATTTTCTTATAGGTGGACATAACTTAGCGCTCCTTCGTACTTGGGGAATATGTTCAGAATAGTACCGAGAGTATACCGGGGAAAGTGTTTTGTCATGCTGACCGGTATCAACCGGGGGAGGGATTTGGCTGGGGTGAGCTGGCCGCTCACCCCGGAAGAGCGTCAGGCGCTGGCGCGTAGCAGGTCAATAGCGTTGGTCAGGCCTTCAATGATGCCTTTCGAGTAGCGATCAATCACAAAGCCCACGTTGTTCTCGTTGTAGTTGATGTACGAGCTGCGGATGAATTGCCATTTGGAAGCGACATCGTCCAGGGCAGTCTTGAGTTCGCCGTTTGTTGAGCCGGCCCTGAGTGAGGAAAGGAGTTGATCGAATGTCTTGGCCTGCTCGTCGAGCGGAACTTCGCTGGAAGCTCCCTGGAAGGTCTGGGCGACGGACGAGTGCGTTCTGGCGGCATAACGGGCCATCATCTGGGCCATGACTACAGCGGCTGAACGAGCCGACTCAATACGGGTATCCGCCTTAATTCCGCTGCTTTCCTGTGCTACCGAATAGAGCTCGGTAGCCAGGTTATTCATACTCAGGGCCTGGTTTGCCAGGTCGGCCATCAGGCGAAGATCCGGATAGCCCCGGTCGCGTACCTCATTGATGTTGCCGCGCATCAGATTCTTGAACTGGTCGAAGGCCTGGTTCAGTTCCTCAATCTGCTGTTCAGAAAGAACGCCGCTGGTGCTCGCCACTACGGAATTCATGGCGTCGTTGGAGTTATTGATTCCGACAACGATCCGGTTCAGTGTTTCGGTATCGCCGGTCGCACTGAAGCTGTAAAAGGCATCGAGAGCAAGGTAGTTATTGACCCGGAAATCGTGGAGGTCAGACAGAAACTCTGCCCCGGTTTCCTGGGCCTTTGCGCTCAAAGCCGTCAGGGCGAGTAGAATGAACGCGGCAATCAACGACTGGATCCGCAGGCGGGCGTCTTTCATCGGATGAGTCTCCGTAATGCAGTTTTATTATTGTGGACTAAAGTCGTAACCCGAAGTTAAAGTAAGTCTGCCGGCTAATCAAGTAGTTTCCGGCGCTTACAGAGTCAGCTCCCTTTTTTCTGCAGGTTTCATTCAGAAACAAATTGACAAACGCGTCTTTTTTTTTCATCGTGTGCCCTCACGATTCAAACGACTGTATGAATTTTTGGATCGGAAGATCGGGCAGTGACCGAAATCTCGCTGCACAAACAGCCGGCATGGTGGCCAACGCCCGCCGGTTGTCAGCAGTTCCAAACACAGACTGGAGATCAGTTGATGATTTACGAAGGTAAAGCCATCACGGTTAAAGAGATCGAAGGCGGGATCGCTCAGTTGGACTTCGACTTGCAAGGCGAGTCAGTCAACAAGTTCAACCGTCTCACCATCGAAGAACTGGGCGCCGCAGCTGAAGCACTCAAATCCCAGAAGAACCTGAAAGGCCTGGTAGTAACCAGCTCCAAGGACAGCTTCATTGTCGGTGCCGATATCACCGAGTTTACCGAGCTGTTTGCTGGTTCCGAGGAAGACCTCGTGGCCAACAACCTCAGGGCCAACGAAGTATTCAACGCCATTGAAGACCTGCCGTTCCCGACGGTTACCGCTATCAACGGTATCGCTCTGGGCGGTGGTTTCGAAATGTGTCTGGCGACCGACTATCGTGTCATGGCTCCCAAGGCCAAGGTAGGTCTGCCGGAAGTGAAGCTGGGTATCTTCCCGGGCTTTGGCGGTACGGTTCGCCTGTCCCGCCTGGTTGGTGTCGACAATGCGGTTGAGTGGATTGCTGGTGGTACTGAAAACCGCGCTGATGCCGCTCTGAAAACCGGTGCTGTTGACGCTGTTGTTGGCGCTGACAAGTTGGTTGAAGCTGCCGTTGCGATCATCAAGCAGTGCAATGAAGGCAAGCTGGACCACATGGCTCGCCGTGAAGAAAAGAAAGGCAAGATCAAGCTCAATGCCATGGAAAGCATGATGGCATTCGAGATTTCCAAGGCGTTCGTGGCCGGCAAGGCTGGCAAGAACTACCCGGCGCCGGTGGAAGCGATCAAGACCATGCAGAAGCATGCCGGCATGACCCGCGACAAGGCGATTGAGGTAGAGGCCAAAGGCTTTGCCAAGATGGCCAAGACCAACGTTGCCGCGTGTCTGGTTGGTCTGTTCCTGAACGACCAGGCCCTGAAGAAGAAAGCCAGTGCCTGGGAAAAAGAAGCTTCTGATGTGAATCTGGCCGCCGTACTGGGTGCCGGAATCATGGGTGGCGGTGTTGCGTTCCAGTCTGCACTGAAGGGCACACCGATCATTATGAAGGACATCAATCAGGACGGCATCAAGCTGGGTCTGAATGAAGCCAAGAAGCTGCTGTCCAAGCGTGTTGCCAAAGGCAAGATGGACGCCGGCCAGATGGGCGACGTGCTGAACGCGATCACTCCGACCCTCAACTACGGCGACTTCAAGAACGTCGACCTGGTGGTTGAAGCGGTTGTTGAGAATCCGAAGGTCAAAGATGCTGTTCTGCGTGAAACTGAAGATGCAGTTCGCGAAGACGCCATTCTTACCTCCAACACCTCCACTATCTCCATCAACCTTCTGGCCAAAAACCTGAAGCGTCCGGAGAACTTCTGTGGCATGCACTTCTTCAACCCGGTGCACATGATGCCGCTGGTTGAGGTTATCCGTGGCGAGAAGACCAGTGACCGGGCTATCGCGACTACGGTTGCCTACGCCAAAGCGATGGGCAAGACCCCGATTGTCGTCAACGACTGCCCGGGCTTCCTGGTTAACCGTGTTCTGTTCCCGTACTTCGGTGGTTTTGCCGCGCTGGTACGTGACGGCGCCGATTTCCAGAAGATCGACAAGGTGATGGAAAAGTTCGGCTGGCCCATGGGCCCGGCTTATCTGCTGGACGTTGTCGGCATGGATACCGCCAAGCACGCCAACGAAGTGATGGCTGACGGTTTCCCAGAGCGCATGAAGGCCGACTTCAAGTCTGCCATTGACGTGATGTTCGAGAACAACCGTTACGGTCAGAAGAACGACAAAGGCTTCTACAAGTACGAAGAAGACAAGAAGGGCAAGCCGAAGAAGGTTGTTGACGAAGAAACCTACAAGCTGATCGAGCCTGTGGTTGACGGCAGCAAAGACTTCGACGAAGAAGAAATCATCGCCCGCATGATGATTCCTCTGTGCCTGGAAACCGTTCGCTGCCTGGAAGACAACATTGTTGAAGACCCGGCCGATGCAGACATGGGCCTGATCTACGGTATCGGCTTCCCTCCGTTCCGTGGTGGTGCATTGCGCTACATCGACGACATGGGCGTCGACAAGTTCGTCGAACTGGCAGACAAGTACGCAGATCTTGGCCCGCTGTACGCGCCGACCGAGAAGCTGCGTGAAATGGCCAAGACTGGCAAGAAGTTCTTTGGCTAACCCTAACGAGATTTCCGAACGGAGAAAGATCTATGAGCCTTAATCCGAGAGACGTTGTCGTCGTCGATTGCGTGCGGACTCCGATGGGTCGTGCCAAAAACGGCTGTTTCCGCAACGTACGTGCCGAGACTTTGTCGGCTGCGCTGATTGAAGCACTGTTTGAGCGCAACCCGAAGCTCGACCCGAAAGAAGTAGAAGATGTGATCTGGGGCTGTGTAAACCAGACCAAGGAGCAGGGCTTTAACGTGGCGCGGCAGATTTCCCTGCTGACCCGTATCCCCCACGAGTCTGCTGCCCAGACCGTAAACCGTCTGTGTGGTTCCGCCATGAGCGCTATCCACACCGCGGCGCAGGCTATCCAGACTGGTAACGGTGATGTGTTCCTGGTCGGTGGTGTTGAGCACATGGGCCACGTACCCATGACTGAGGGTTTCGACCACAACCCGGCTGCTTCCAAGTACTCCGCCAAGGCGTCCAACATGATGGGCCTGACCGCGGAAATGCTGGCCAAGATGCACGGTATCACCCGTGAGCAGCAGGACGAGTTCGGTGCCCGCTCCCATCGCCTCGCCCATGAAGCCACTCAGGAAGGTCGTTTCAAGAACGAAATCGTTCCGATTGAAGGTCACGACGAGAACGGCTTTGTGAAGCTGATCGAAGAAGACGAGACCATTCGTCCGGAAACCACAGCTGAGTCCCTTGGCCAGCTGCGCCCGGCGTTCGATCCGAAAAATGGTACGGTGACTGCCGGTACCTCTTCCCAGTTGACCGATGGTGCGTCTGCCATGGTGCTGATGTCCGCCGAGCGGGCAGAAGCTCTGGGTCTGACCCCGATTGCCAAGATCCGCAGCATGGCCGTGGCTGGTTGCGATCCCGCGATCATGGGTTACGGCCCGGTACCGGCCACCAAGAAGGCCCTGAAGCGTGCAGGCCTGAAAGTTGAAGATATCGACTTCTGGGAACTGAACGAGGCCTTTGCTGGCCAGTCCCTGCCGGTTCTGAAAGACCTGAAACTGCTGGGCGTCATGGAAGAGAAGGTGAACCTGAACGGCGGCGCGATTGCTCTTGGCCATCCGCTGGGCTGCTCCGGTGCCCGTATCTCCACCACACTGCTGAATATCATGCAGGCCAAAGGCGGTAAGCTTGGTGTATCCACCATGTGTATCGGTCTTGGTCAGGGCATTGCCACTGTGTGGGAGCGTATCTGATCAGGAGTATCTGATTAGTGAGCTCAGTCAGGAGGCCCGGCATATGCCGGGCCTTCCTGTTTCCGGACGCGCAAAATGCGACGGAACCCGGAAAAAAGGCTGATTGAAATCAAAGAATGGGTTGTCTTGCCAATCTTGACCCTGTAAAACAGTGAGCCTATACAGAATGGCAGCCTTTGTGTTTTCCAGTTGCCTGATTTTTATGCGAGTTTACGGTTCTGTTCAGATATTGACCGATTGATCGCCAAGGATACAGATCTCCGATATGGGTAAAAGTCTCGTTATTGTCGAGTCGCCAGCGAAAGCGAAGACCATCAACAAGTACCTGGGCTCGGATTTTATCGTGAAGTCCAGTGTTGGCCACATCCGTGACCTGCCCGTAAGTGGCAGCGGCAGCCAGTCAGACCCGAAAGAACGGGCGAAACAGGCGGCGGCCACGCGCAAGATGAGCCCGGACGAGAAGGCCGAGCACAAGAAGCGTAAGGCCCGGGAGCAACTGGTAGCCCGCATGGGTGTTGATCCCGACCATGACTGGAGCGCCCGTTACGAGATTCTGCCTGGCAAGGAAAAGGTGGTCAGCGAGCTCAAGCGTTTGGCCAAGTCTGCCGACCACATCTATCTGGCAACGGATTTGGATAGAGAAGGGGAGGCTATTGCCTGGCATCTTCAGGAGACCATTGGCGGCGAGCCGGACAAATACCGTCGTGTGGTGTTCAACGAGATTACCAAACGGGCGATTCAGGAAGCTTTCAAGGATCCGGGCAACCTCGATAACAACCGGGTTAACGCTCAGCAGGCCCGACGGTTCCTGGACCGCGTTGTGGGTTATATGGTCTCGCCGCTGTTGTGGGCAAAGATTGCCCGCGGTCTGTCAGCGGGCCGTGTGCAATCCGTCGCCGTACGACTGATTGTGGAACGGGAGCGGGAGATCCGTAAATTTGTGCCGGAAGAGTTCTGGCAATTGCATGCAGACCTTGCTGCCGAGGGCGCCAAAGACCCGGTCCGGTTCGAAGTAACCCGTTATATCGACAAGCCCTACCGCCCTGTCAACGAAGCTCAGAGCAAGGAGCACGTTGACCGGCTCAAGGCTGGCGGCTTCAAGGTGGCCAAGCGCGAAGACAAGCCGACCCGATCCCGTCCGTCTGCACCCTTTATTACCTCTACGCTGCAGCAGGCGGCCAGTAACCGCATGGGTTTCAGCGTCAAGAAAACCATGATGCTGGCCCAGCGATTGTACGAGGCCGGTTTTATTACCTACATGCGTACGGATTCCACCAATCTCAGCCAGGATGCCGTAGTCAGCTGTCGAGAGTTCGTCCAGAAGCAGTTCGGCGAACGTTATTTGCCTGAGAAGCCGCGGGTCTACGGCAGCAAGGAAGGCGCTCAGGAAGCTCACGAAGCCATTCGCCCGACGGATGTTGCTCGCAGGCCAACGGATATTACCGGCCTGGAAAAAGACGCAGAGAAGCTCTACGACCTGATCTGGCGCCAGTTTATTGCCTGTCAGATGGCAGATGCCGAATTCCTGAGTACGTCTATTGTGGTGGCCAACGGCGACTACGAGCTGCGCACCCGGGGTCGAATCGTCAAGTTTGACGGCTTCCTGAAGGCTGCGCCGCAGTCCACCAAGAAAGATGAAGACGTGGCATTGCCAGATATCAAGGTGGATCAGCCCCTGGATCTCAAGAAACTGGATCCAACCCAGCATTTTACCAAGCCGGCGCCCCGGTACACCGAAGCCAGCCTGGTCAAAGAGCTCGAAAAGCAGGGGATCGGCCGGCCGTCCACCTATGCCTCCATCATTTCTACTATTCAGGATCGGGGCTACGTAAAGCTTCAGAATCGCCGCTTCTACGCGGAGAAGATGGGGGAGATCGTGACCGAGCGACTGGCGGAATCCTTCCCGAATCTGATGGATTACGATTTTACCGCGCGCCTCGAAGATGAGCTGGACGAGATCGCCGAGGGTGAGGTTCAGTGGAAAAAAGTGCTGAACGACTTCTATGCCAAATTCCGTAATCAGCTGGAAAGCGCTGAAAAGACGGATGGCGGTATGCGCGCCAATACTCCCACGGAAACCGATATACCGTGTCCGAGCTGTGGCCGGAATATGCAGATCCGGGTGGCCAGTACCGGGGTATTCCTGGGCTGCTCCGGCTACTCGTTGCCACCCAAGGAACGCTGCAAGACCACCATTAACCTGGTGTCTGGTGACGAAGTGGTGAGCGCTGACGACGACGTGGAAGGGGAAGGCGAAACCCGACTGCTCCGGAAAAAGCGCCGCTGTCCGAAATGCGGCACCGCCATGGACAGCTACCTGATCGACGAGAAGCGCAAGCTACACGTGTGTGGTAACAATCCGGACTGCTCAGGATACGAGGTTGAAGAGGGTACGTTCCGTATCAAAGGTTATGATGGGCCGACGCTGGAGTGTGACAAATGTGGCTCCGAGATGCAGCTCAAGACCGGCCGATTCGGCAAGTACTTCGGTTGCACCAACAGCGAATGCAAGAACACCCGTAAGTTGCTGAAAAATGGTGAGCCGGCACCCCCCAAGATGGACCCGGTGCCGATGCCAGAGCTCAAGTGCGATAAGGTGGACGATACCTACGTACTGCGTGATGGGGCGTCCGGCCTGTTTCTGGCGGCCAGTAAATTTCCGAAAAATCGGGAAACCCGGCCGCCACTGGTGATGGAGATCAAACCGCACCGAAAGGAAATCGACCCGAAATACGATTATCTGATGGATGCCCCGGAAAAGGACCCCGAAGGCAATCCGACGGTGATCCGTTACAGCCGAAAATCAAAAGAGCAGTACGTCATGTCGGAGAAAGACGGCAAGGCGACGGGGTGGTCAGCGTGGTATGAAAATGGTCGCTGGGTACCGCGCGACAAGAAAAAGTAGGCCAGATGGGGGCGCACCCCCGCCTTTGAGAAGGCGAGGGTGTGTTATTCTCGTATACGCTGGCGCGTTAACGGAACTTGCGTAGTCGCTGTATGAGAGACGATGTGTCCCAGCGCCGCCCGCCCATGGATTGCACGTCTGCGTAGAACTGGTCTACCAGTGCGGTAACCGGCAGCGACGCATTCACTTTTCTCGCTTCCTCCAGGCAGATTCCCAGATCCTTTCGCATCCAGTCAACCGCGAACCCGTGATCGAACTCACCGTCAATCATGGTTCCCGAACGGTTTTCCATCTGCCAGGACTGGGCCGCACCTTTGGAAATCACATCTACCACTTTGCGTACATCCAGCTCTGCCTGTTCGGCAAAGTGCAGCGCCTCTGAAAGCCCCTGAACCAACCCGGCAATTGCAATCTGGTTAACCATCTTGGTTTTCTGCCCGCTGCCCGCCGGGCCCATCAGGTTGAGCGCACGAGCGTAGTGCGCCATGACCGGCCTGGCTTTTTCGAACGCCTGCTCGGCGCCGCCACACATGATGGTGAGTGCGCCATTCTGGGCGCCTTGCTGACCACCCGAAACCGGCGCATCGATAAAAGCCTGTTTGCGGGCGCCAGCGGACTCGGCCAAGCGTTCGGCAATCCCCGCAGATGCCGTCGTGTGGTCAATCAGGATGGCGCCCTCTGGAGCGTTTGCGATGATTCCCTCGTCGCCTTCAAATACTTCGATCAGATCTTTGTCAGCGCCAACACAGGTTATGACAAAATCTGCGTCTCTGACAGCGAGCGCGATCGAATCACAGGCGGCGCCTGAATGTTCTGACGCCCATTGTGTTGCCTTCTCGCCAGACCGGTTCCAGACACGGACAGAAAGTCCTGCGTTTGCCAAATGCCCCGCCATGGGATAACCCATTACGCCCAGGCCAATAAACGCTATCGTTGTTGTCATTGATTTACTCCAGTCGGTGAGTGTCAGTGTGCTTTGATTATGAAATCGAGCCGAAAGGATTGAAACCCTTTTCGACCGTTCGCGGGGTATCCATTGGTCTGGGCTTACAGAATGCTCAACGCAGGCATGACGCCAATCACAGACCGGTAAACTATCTGCCTATTTCAGGCACATACGATAGCAGGCGCTTCCAGGCCTTCTTATACTTAGCAGGCTAGCCGCATGGATGCTTACAGGCCGTGAGAAACCAGTTTTTGGGTCTCCCGGTGCTTCTTATCCTTGTTGTTCAGCGAATGGGGGAGGCCGTGATGCCGCCTGTAGTTTATTCGTGAGGGAAGTAAATGAATCTGGTATACAAACATGAAAAACCGTTGCTGCTGGTGACGGCGGTGCTTGCTGTGGCCATCTGGCTGGCTCTGATACTGGGGACGCTCGGTATTGTATTGCTGTATCTGTTGGTGGGGTACGTGTTCTTTCTCTTTGCCCATTCGGCTTTCATCTCACACCTGAAGGGGTCTGGGGTGCGAATCAGTCGCGAGCAATATCCGGATCTCTATGACCGGCTTATTCGTTGTTGCGAAAAGGTTGGGGTAAAGGAGGTGCCGGAAGCCTACCTCCTGCGGACGGACTTTTTCAATGCACTTGCGACCAAGTTTCTTGGGCGGCATTTTGTTGTGCTGTTCACGGATGTTGTTGATGCGTTGGAAGAGCGCCCGGACGCTATTGATTTCTACATCGGTCATGAGTTGGGTCATATTCACCGGCGCCATCTTTCCTGGGGGCCGGTGCTGGCACCCGCTGGCTGGCTGCCTGTAATCGGGCCGGCGTTGCGGCGTGCCGAAGAATACACGTGTGATCGCTACGGTGTAGCCTGCTGTCAGTCACCGGAGGACATCAAGGCAGCGCTGGCAGCAATCGCTGCTGGCGATACCCGCTGGCAAACCATCAACGTGGACGCATTTGTAGGGCAAGTGGCTGTGACCAACGGCTTCTGGATGTCCTTCAACGAAATAACGGGAGACTACCCCTGGCTCACCAAGCGAATGGCAGCGGCCATTGCCCTGTCGGAAGGGCGTGAAGTATCTCACCCGGGGCGGAGCAAGTTAGCCTGGTTCTTCGCTCTGTTCGTCCCGAGGCTCGGGGTTGGGGGAGGGGCTGCGTCCTTGCTCGTGATGGTGGCCATTGTCGGCATACTTGCCGCTGTTGCGATTCCTCAGTATCAGGAATACGTAGAGAGAAGTCGCTATCAGGATGCCTACCTGGAAGGCTTGGGGGTTACGGATTCTGTCGATGCCTATGTCAGTGAACACCAGGCCTGGCCCGGCTCGATGGCGGAGCTTGGTTATGGCGGTACCTTCGGGGGCTCTGGTGAAGACTATACTATCGATGTCTATGACGGTGGTGTGATCGGCATTGAGATGGGGGTTGATGAAACCGGAGAGTCGGAATACATCGTTCTGGAACCGGAGGTCACCGATAACGGGTTATTCTGGAGTTGCTATGGTCAGAACGCTGTTGAAAAACTACTGCCGGCGGACTGTCGTTAGCATGGTGAAAGACTGACCGGGAAATGAAAAAAGCCGCTGAAGTCAGCGGCTTTTTTCTGGTTGAAGGCAAGTGGTGTGCTTACTTCTTCGGGTAGTCCCGCTTCGGCGAGCCGGTGTACAGCTGGCGCGGGCGGCCGATACGGTTGGCACCGCTGACCATTTCGTTCCAGTGGGAGAACCAGCCGATGGTACGGGACATGGCGAAGATAACGGTAAACATGGAGGTCGGAATACCGATGGCCTTCAGGATGATGCCGGAGTAGAAGTCGACGTTCGGATACAGCTGGCGCTGAACGAAGTACTCGTCTTCCAGGGCGATCTTTTCCAGGCGCTGGGCAATTTTCAGCAGCGGATCGTTTTCCAGGCCGAGTTCGCTCAATACTTCGTGGGCAGTCTGAGCCATGACCTTGGCGCGTGGATCGAAGTTCTTGTAAACCCGGTGGCCGAAGCCCATCAGGCGGAACGGATCGTCCTTGTCTTTTGCCTTGGCAATGAACTTCTCGATGTTGGACTCGTCGCCGATCTCGGCCAGCATGTCCAGTACCGCTTCGTTCGCGCCGCCGTGAGCCGGGCCCCAGAGTGCGGCAATGCCGGACGCAATACAGGCGTATGGGTTGGCGCCGGTAGAGCCTGCAAGGCGAACGGTGGAGGTGGACGCGTTCTGTTCGTGGTCAGCGTGCAGAATGAAGATCTTGTCCATGGCGTTGGCCAGAACAGGATTTGGCTTGTACTCTTCGCACGGAGTGCCAAACATCATGTGCAGGAAGTTCTCTGCGTAGGACAGGTCGTTCCGTGGATACATGAAAGGCTGTCCCATGGAATACTTGTAGCACCATGCCGCAATGGTCGGCATTTTCGCGATCAGGCGATGGCCGGTGATTTCACGTTGCTTGGGATCGGAAACGTCCATCTGGTCGTGATAGAACGCAGACAGCGCGCCCACAACGCCACACATGATGGCCATTGGATGCGCGTCACGGCGGAAGCCGTTGAAGAAGTTGCGCATCTGGTCGTGCAGCATGGTGTGGTTTTTGATGGTGTCGTGGAACCGCTTGTTTTCTTCTTCGCTGGGCAGTTCGCCGTTCAGCAGCAGGTAGCAGACTTCCAGGAAGTCGGAGTGCTCGGCCAGCTGGTCAATGGGGTAGCCGCGGTGCAGCAACACACCGTTGGCGCCATCGATGTATGTGATGGCCGATTCGCAGGCTGCGGTGGATACAAATCCGGGGTCGTAAGTGAAAACGCCTTCCTGTACCAGGCCGCGTACGTCAATAACGTCAGGGCCGACGGTGCCGGAATAAACCGGTAGCTCAATGGACTTATCTCCCACCGAGAGCGTGGCTTTCCTGTCGGTCATGGTGCTCTCCTGTCTGATTAGCTATAACAGCTTTTCTGCATGTGTAGATGCGCCAGAAAGCGCGTATTATCGCAAAACTGGCGGCAAAATATAGGGCGTCAGCTTTTTTTGTCAATGCACTGGCGGAGAAAACGGCAAATTTCTTCCCGTTTGTAAATGAGGGATATCCGGAATATCGGGCCCCTGGGGCGGAAATTGGTTTTGTCAATAAGCCTTATAGATGGGTAGAGGCTGCAAGCTGCAAGGCCTGGAGGGCGATTGCAAGTTTGTAATTACCGGGGTGTCTCCTTATAATCCGTAGCCCGGAATCGGGGATGCACCGGCTTATGGGCTTGAGTATAGCAAGCTACCGGGTAGTCATCCGCCCTCCTGAACCAATCGGTTATCGGTATCGTACCGATTCTCCGGTCCCAACATACCAACCATCCGCCACCGTTTTGCGGTCCCGCGGAACCAAGAGAGAGTGTGAGAGCGCTGTGAATAGCAAACGACCAGTAAATCTCGATCTCGGCAAGTTTCATTTCCCGCTGCCAGCCATTACTTCGATCCTGCATCGCATCAGCGGCATCATCATCTTCGTAGGTGTTGCCTTCCTGATGTACGGCCTGGATCTCTCCCTTTCCGGAGAAGATGGCTTTAACCGGGTGAATGAGCTGCTGGACAGCTTCCTGGCGAAGCTGATCATCTGGGGCATCCTGTCTGCTCTGCTGTACCACCTGGTTGCAGGTATCAAACACCTGTTGATGGACGCTGGTATTGGCGAAGAGCTTGAAAGCGGGCGCCTCGCCGCGAAAGCCACGATTGCGGTTTCCGTTGTTCTCATCGTTCTGGCAGGAGTCTGGGTATGGGCATGAACAGTGTAACGAATATTGGTCGTAACGGTATTCAGGACTGGATCATCCAGCGCGTAACAGCCTACGTATTAGCTCTGTACACGCTGTTCCTGCTTGGCTTCTTTGTGACCACCGATGTTGACTACCAGGCGTGGTCTGCATTGTTTGCTCAGGGATGGTTCAAGATCTTCAGTCTGCTTGCGCTGCTGTCCATTGCCGGGCACGCGTGGGTTGGCTTGTGGACAGTTTCTACCGACTACATCAAATCCGCGATGCCGCGTTTTCTGCTTCAGGCAGCCTGTGTGCTCGTAATGTTTGTATATGTCGTGTGGGGCATTCAGATTCTTTGGGGGCTTTAATCGATGGCTAACATCAAGACCATGTCGTTCGACGCGATTGTTATCGGTGGTGGCGGTGCCGGTATGCGAGCCGCCCTCCAGCTGACCGAATCCGGTCTCGATACCGCGTGTATCACGAAAGTATTTCCGACCCGTTCGCACACGGTATCCGCCCAGGGCGGTATTACCTGTGCGATCGCAAGCGCTGATCCCAACGACGATTGGCGCTGGCACATGTACGACACTGTGAAAGGTTCTGACTACATCGGTGACCAGGACGCGATTGAGTATATGTGCTCCGTCGGTCCGCAGGCAGTGTTCGAGCTCGAGCACATGGGCCTCCCGTTCTCCCGTACCGAGCAGGGTCGTATCTATCAGCGTCCGTTCGGTGGTCAGTCCAAGGACTACGGTAAGGGCGGTCAGGCTGCCCGTACCTGTGCCGCAGCCGACCGTACCGGTCATGCTCTGCTGCACACGCTATACCAGGCTAACCTCAAAGGCGGCACTTCGTTCCTGAACGAGTGGTACGCCGTGGATCTGGTCAAGAACAGTAAAGACGAAGTGGTCGGTGTTGTCGGTATCGAAATTGAGACCGGTGAAGTCTGCTACATCAAGGCCAAGGCGACCGTTCTGGCAACCGGTGGCGCCGGTCGTATCTATGCGTCAACCACCAATGCCCTGATCAACACCGGTGACGGTATCGGTATGGCCCTGCGTGCCGGCTTCCCGGTTCAGGACATGGAAATGTGGCAGTTCCATCCGACCGGTATCCACGGTGCCGGTGTGCTGGTAACTGAGGGTTGCCGGGGTGAGGGTGGTTACCTGATCAACTCCGAAGGTGAGCGTTTCATGGAGCGTTATGCTCCGAACGCCAAAGACCTCGCTGGTCGCGACGTTGTTGCCCGCTCCATGGTTCTGGAAATTCTGGAAGGCCGCGGCTGTGGTCCCGACAAGGATCACGTACTGCTGAAGCTGGATCACCTGGGCGAAGAAACGCTGAACCTGCGTCTGCCGGGTATCTGTGAGCTGTCCCGTACCTTTGCCCACGTTGATCCGGTCAAAGAGCCGGTGCCAGTGGTTCCGACCTGTCATTACATGATGGGCGGCATTCCGACCAACGTTGGTGGTCAGGCGCTGACTCAGGATGAAAACGGCAATGACAAGCCGATTCCGGGCCTGTTTGCCTGCGGTGAAGCCGCTTGTGTGTCTGTACACGGTGCTAACCGTCTGGGAGGCAACTCTCTGCTGGATCTGGTGGTCTTTGGTCGTGCGGCTGGCCTGCACATTGAGGAGCAGCTGCGTGGTGGTTTCGAGGTCGACGGCGCAAGCGACGAAGACATCAAGCGTGCCATGGCTCGTCTGGAGCGTCTGGACAGTGCAAGTGAGGGTGAGGATGTGGCTCAGGTTCGTAAAGACCTGCAGAACTGCATGCAGCTCTACTTCGGCGTGTTCCGTGACGGCGAAAGCATGGAGAAGGGTCTGAAGCTGCTGGAAGAAATCGGTGAGAGGGTTCGTAAGACCAAGCTGACCGATACCAGCAAGGCATTCAACACCGCCCGTATCGAAGCACTGGAGCTGGACAACCTGTACGAAGTTGCCTATGCGACCGCCAAGTCTGCGATTGAGCGTAAAGAAAGTCGCGGTGCCCATGCCCGTAACGATTTCACCGAGCGTGACGACGAGAACTGGCTGAAGCACTCCATGTACTTCCCGCTGGACAAGCGCGTTGGCAAGCGTGACGTGAACTTTGCACCGAAAACGGTTCCGACCTTCGAGCCGAAGATCCGGACCTACTAAGGGGGTATCCTGAAAATGTTGGTAAGTCTGTACCGTTATAACCCGGAAACTGACAACGCCCCTTACATGCAGGACGTTGAGATTGAGTTGCCGGAAGGCAAAGATCTGATGGTTCTGGATGTTTTGGCGCTGGCCAAGGAAAAGGACCCGACTGTCGCATTTCGCCGTTCCTGTCGTGAGGGCGTTTGCGGCTCAGATGGTATGAACATGAATGGCAAGAACGGCCTGGCTTGCATCACACCGGTTTCCGATGTGGTCAAGAACAACAAGCTGGTTTTGCGCCCGCTGCCTGGTCTTCCGGTCATTCGTGATCTGGTGGTTGATATGGGCCTGTTCTACAAGCAGTACGAAAAAGTGATGCCGTACCTTGTGAATGACAACCCCGCGCCAGCCATCGAGCGTCTGCAGTCTCCGGAAGATCGTGAGAAGCTGGACGGCCTGTACGAGTGTATTCTCTGTGCCTGCTGCTCTACCGCTTGCCCGTCTTTCTGGTGGAATCCGGACAAGTTCATCGGTCCGTCTGGTCTGTTGCAAGCTTATCGCTTTCTGGCCGACAGCCGTGATACCGCCCAGGCAGAGCGTTTGGCGAACCTGGACGATCCATTCAGCGTGTTCCGCTGCCGTGGCATCATGAACTGTGTCAGTGTGTGTCCGAAGGGCCTGAACCCCACAAAGGCAATTGGCCATATCCGGAACCTGTTGCTGCAAAGAGCCACCTGACCGGCAAAATTCGCAGCACCAGCTATACTGGTGTTCTGACACCAGTTAGTACCCCTGAAGGCCTCGCTATATGCGGGGCCTTCAACCAAAGGCTTATAGTCAAAAGTCTTACCGGGGTGCAAACTTATGCACGCTGTTTCGGTGCGCTTATCCAGTCACCGGACAGTATTGCTGAGTATAAAAATCACTGGGGACGGAAAACATCCTTGCCGGGTGTGGTGGCCAAAGTCATGCCGTAATAACCCGTATTGACTGAGAATTACCCCTGGCCGACCATACTGGCTCCCCCGCACCAGCCCAAGGTGAGCTATTCAAAATGCACGAAAGCATCATGGAGCAGTTATGGCAGACTTCCCACCTGCAGGGTGGCAATCTTGCCTATGTTGAACAGCTTTTTGAAACCTACCTGACAGACCCCAATGCAGTTCCAGAAGAGTGGCGGAGTTACTTCGACAAACTCCCGAGCGTCGATGGCTATCAGGGCCGCGACATCGTTCACTCCACCATCCGCGAGCAGTTTGAGCACATCTCCCGCAATCAGCGTTTTCTGGCGACCAATGGCGTGCCTGCCAGTGCTACGTCCGACGCTGATAAAAAACAGATCCGTGTTCTGCAGCTGATCAACGCTTTCCGTTTCCGCGGTCACCAGGAAGCAAAGCTTGATCCTCTGGGTGTCTGGCAACGTCCTCAGGTAGAAGATCTGGACCCGCGATTCCACGAATTGGGCGAATCCGATCTTGATCTGGAGTTCCAGACCGGCTCTCTGAACTTTGGTTCCGAGAGCATGAAACTCGGCGATATTGTCCAAGGCCTGCGCCAGACTTACTGCGAGAGCATCGGCGCTGAATACATGCATGTGGTAGACACGCGCATCAAGCGTTGGTTCCAGCAACGTATGGAGCCGGTTCGTTCCCGTCCGGAATACGAGACCGAAACCCGCAAGCATATCCTTGAGCGCCTGACGGCTGCCGAAGGGCTGGAAAAATACCTGGGTTCCCGTTATCCGGGCGTCAAGCGTTTTGGTCTCGAGGGCGGTGAAAGTCTGATCCCCTGCCTGGACGAGCTGATTCAGCGTGCGGGCTCCTATGGCGCCAAAGAGATCGTGCTGGGCATGGCCCACCGCGGTCGACTGAACGTGCTGGTCAACACCCTGGGCAAAAATCCGAAAGAACTGTTTGATGAATTCGAGGGCAAGAAGCTCGCGGATTCCGGCTCCGGCGACGTGAAATACCACCAGGGCTTCTCCTCAAACGTAATGACGCCGGGTGGCGAGGTTCACCTGGCCATGGCCTTCAACCCGTCTCACCTGGAAATCGTATCCCCGGTAGTGGAAGGCTCGGTACGCGCCCGTCAGGACCGTCGTGGCGATACCGATGGCAGTACCGTGGTGCCCATTGTGATGCACGGCGACGCTGCGTTTGCCGGGCAGGGCGTAGTGATGGAAACCTTCCAGATGTCCCAGACCCGGGGCTTTGGTGTTGGCGGTACCATCCACATCGTGATCAACAACCAGGTTGGCTTCACCACCAGCAAGCAGGAAGATGCTCGTTCCACCGAGTATTGCACCGACGTTGCCAAGATGGTTCAGGCGCCGATTCTGCATGTGAACGCAGACGATCCTGAAGCGGTGATGTTTGCCACCCAGATGGCGATGGACTACCGCAACGAATTCAAGCGTGATGTGGTGATTGATCTGGTTTGCTACCGTCGTCGAGGCCATAACGAGGCGGATGAGCCGGCAGCGACCCAGCCGCTGATGTACGACAAGATCCGCAAGCTGAAGACCACCCGTGCGATCTACGCGGATCAGCTGGTTGAAGCCGGTGTGATCACCGAAGATGAAGCCAAGCAGATGGAGACTGATTACCGGGACGCCCTGGACAAGGGTGATCACGTGGTCAAGTCTCTGGTTAAAGAGCCTAACAAAGAGCTTTACGTGGACTGGGCTCCGTATCTGGGCCATGAGTGGACAGCGAAGTGCAAGACCAGCGTTGCGCTGAAAACCGTCCAGAAACTGGGCAAGAAGCTGACTGAAGTGCCGGAAGGGTTCAGCATCCAGCGCCAGGTTTCCAAGATTGTTAATGATCGCGAGAAGATGACGGCCGGCGCGCTGTCCCTGAACTGGGGCTACGGCGAAATGATGGCCTACGCCACTTTGCTGAACGAAGGCCACCCGATCCGCCTGACTGGTCAGGACGTGGGCCGGGGCACCTTCTCGCACCGTCATGCTGTTCTGCATAACCAGAAAGATGGGTCTACTCATATTTCCCTGCAGAATCTGAAAGACGATCAGCCGAAGTTCGACATCTATGACTCACTGCTGTCTGAAGAAGCGGTGATGGCGTTCGAATACGGTTATTCCACCACAACGCCGAACGCGCTGATTGTCTGGGAAGCCCAGTTTGGTGACTTCGCCAACGGTGCACAGGTGGTGATTGATCAGTTTCTGACCAGTGGTGAGCATAAATGGGGTCGACTGTGTGGCCTGACACTGCTGCTGCCGCACGGTTATGAAGGGCAGGGGCCGGAGCACAGTTCCGCCCGTCTGGAGCGTTTCCTGCAGCTGTGTGCAGAACACAATATTCAGGTCTGTGTGCCGACTACACCGTCTCAGGTATTCCACATGTTGCGTCGGCAGGTGAAGCGTCCGTTGCGCAAGCCGTTGGTTGCCATTACGCCCAAGAGCCTGCTGCGCCATAAGGAAGCCATTTCGGGTCTGGACGACCTGACATCCGGCACATTCCAGACAATTCTGCCGGAGAAAGAGCCGTCCGATCCCAAAAAAGTGACTCGCCTGATCCTCTGCAGTGGCAAGGTCTACTATGATCTTCTGGAGAAGAAGAAGGCGGATGAGCGGGACGATGTCGCGATTGTTCGTATCGAACAATTGTACCCATTCCCGAGCGATGACCTGGACGAACTGCTGAGCCAGTACAGCAAGCTCAAGCATGTGGTCTGGTGTCAGGAAGAGCCGATGAACCAGGGAGCCTGGTATTGCAGTCAGCATCACATGCGGAACGCACTGCAGCGCCTGAATCCCAAGCTATATCTCCAGTATGCCGGTCGTGAGGCTTCTGCTGCTCCTGCCTGTGGACACATGTCTGTTCACATCGAAGAGCAGAAGAAACTGGTTAACGACGCGTTTGAAATCTGACGAGCTACCGAACTAAGGATCCGTAATGTCAACAGAGATTAAAGCCCCCGTTTTCCCTGAGTCGGTTGCCGAAGGCACCGTCGCGACCTGGCACAAGCAGCCGGGTGAGGCCTGTTCCCGTGACGAGCTGATTGTCGATATCGAAACCGACAAGGTTGTGCTCGAAGTGGTTGCGCCGGCGGATGGTGTGATCGAAGAAGTTCTCAAGAACGAAGGCGACACCGTGGAAAGCGGTGAGGTCATCGGCAAGTTCAAGGAAGGCGCAGCAGGTGAATCCAAGCCGGCCGAGAGCAAGTCTGAAGCGAAAGCCGAAGCACCGAAAGCCGAGGAGAAATCCGAAGCTGCTTCCGGCGACGCCATTCTGAGCCCGGCTGCCCGCAAGCTGGCCGAAGAAAACAACGTTGACCCGAGCGCGGTAAAGGGCACCGGTAAAGATGGCCGTGTTACCAAGGAAGACGTTCAGAACTACGTGGACAGCAACAAATCTTCCGGTGGAGCGGCTGCCGCCAAGCCGGCAGCGATGCCTGAGGTGAACGTTGGCCAGGGCGAGCGCGCCGAGAAGCGGGTTCCGATGACCCGCCTGCGTGCCAGCATCGCCAAGCGTCTCGTTGATGCCCAGCAGACAGCAGCCATGCTGACCACCTTTAACGAGGTGAACATGGCGCCGATCATGGAACTGCGTAAGCAGTACCAGGACAGCTTCGTGAAGCGCCACGGCATCAAGCTGGGCTTCATGTCGTTTTTCACCAAAGCGGCTACCGAAGCTCTGAAGCGCTTCCCGGCAGTAAACGCCTCCATTGACGGCAACGACATGGTGTACCACGGCTATCAGGACGTAGGCGTAGCAGTATCCACCGACCGTGGCCTGGTGGTACCGGTTCTGCGTGACACCGACGCCATGGGTCTGGCCGACATCGAGAAGAAGATCGTCGAGTACGGTACCAAGGCGAAGGAAGGCAAGCTGGCCATTGAAGATATGACCGGTGGCACCTTCACCATCACCAACGGTGGTATTTTCGGGTCTCTGATCTCCACGCCGATCCTGAATCCGCCCCAGACTGCCATTCTGGGTATGCACAAGATCCAGGAGCGCCCGATGGCGGTAAATGGCAAGGTTGAGATTCTGCCGATGATGTACCTGGCGCTGTCATACGATCACCGTATGATCGATGGCAAGGAAGCGGTGCAGTTCCTGGTGGCGATCAAGGAAATGCTGGAAGACCCGGCACGTATCCTGCTGGATGTGTAATCTGACACTCAACGAATTCGATAACAGGAAAGATTATGTCCGATAAGTTCGACGTTATTGTCATTGGTGCAGGCCCCGGTGGTTACGTTGCTGCCATTAAAGCCGCTCAGTTGGGTCTTAAGACCGCCTGTGTTGAGTCCTGGACTGGTAAAGACGGCAAGAGCCAGGTGCTCGGTGGTACCTGCCTGAACGTAGGCTGTATCCCGTCCAAGGCCCTGCTGGAAGTGACTCACAAGTTTGAGGAAGCCAGCCACGATTACGACTCTATGGGCATCCTGGCCAAGGACGTGAAAATCGACGTTGCCAAGATGATGGAGCGCAAGGCTGGTATCGTTAAGCAGCTGACTGGTGGCATTGCCGGCCTGTTCAAGGCCAATGGCGTCACCTCTATCCACGGCCATGGCAAGCTGCTCGCCGGTCGTAAGGTTGAAGTCACCGACAAGGATGGCAAAACCAAGACCTACGAAGCCGACAACGTAATCATCGCCACCGGTTCCCGGCCGATCGAGATTCCGCCGGCGCCGTTCGACGGTGAGTACATCGTCGATTCCGAAGGTGCGTTGGAGTTTACCGAAGTGCCCAAGCGCCTTGGTGTGATCGGTGCCGGTGTTATTGGCCTTGAGCTGGGTAGCGTCTGGGCCCGCCTGGGTTCAGAAGTAACCGTGATCGAAGCGCAGGACAGCTTCCTGCCGGCGGTTGACCAGCAGTGTGCCAAGGATGCTTTGAAGCAATTCCAGAAGCAGGGCCTGAACATCGTGATGGGCGCCCGCATGACTGGCGCGGAAGTCAAACGCAAGCTGGTTAACGTCAGCTACGAAGACTCCAAGGGCAAGCAAGACGCCAAGTTTGACAAGCTGATCGTGGCTGTTGGCCGTCGTCCGTACACCGATGGTGCACTGGCTGAAGACTCCGGCGTGACCATGGATGAGCGGGGCTTTATTTTCGTAGACGACAACTGCAAGACCGAAGCACCGGGTGTCTGGGCCATCGGTGATGTGGTTCGTGGTCCAATGCTGGCCCACAAAGCGTCTGAAGAGGGCGTGATGGTTGCTGAGCGTATTGCCGGGCATAAGCCCCAGGTCAATTACGACTGCATCCCGAATGTCATCTATACCTTCCCTGAGGTTGCCTGGGTCGGCAAGACCGAAGAGCAACTGAAAGCTGAAGGCGAAGAATATAACGTGGGAACCTTCCCGTTTGCGGCGAACGGTCGTGCCATGGCTGCCAATGCCGCTTCCGGTATGGTCAAGATCATCGCAGATGCGAAGACCGACCGTATTCTTGGCTTCCACGTGGTGGGTCCGCAGGCGTCTGAAATCGTTGCCCAGGGCGTGATCGCCATGGAATTCGGTTCAAGTGCAGAAGATCTGGCCCTGACCTGTTTCGCGCACCCGACTCTGTCCGAGTCTGTGCACGAAGCGGCCCTGGCCGTTGCTGGCGGTGCGATTCACGTCGCCAACCGTCGCAAGAAGAAGTAACGCATTGTCGGAATACGGGGCGCCAACTGGGGCGCCCCGCTGCCATCATAACGGCGGCTTTTCGCATGTGTGACCGGCAGGCCGAGGCGATCCCTGGCCTGCCAGAACGAATTCGTTCCAGCTGCACCAATGGCGGTGCACTGACGGGTTCATTTCCGTACGTGGTTATCCTCCATCAATAGACGGGACATTAACTATGAATTTGCACGAATATCAGGGCAAGCAGCTGTTCGCTGAGTACGGCCTGCCCGTATCCAAAGGCATTGCCTGCGATACTCCCAAGGAAGCCGTAGCAGCGGCAGACGAAATCGGCGGTGACGGCTGGGTAGTGAAAGCCCAGGTTCACGCCGGTGGTCGCGGCAAGGCCGGCGGTGTAAAGCTGGTCAAGAGCAAAGAAGAGATCCGTGAATTCGCCGAAAAGTGGCTGGGTAAGAACCTGGTTACCTACCAGACCGACGAAAACGGCCAGCCAGTCAGCAAGATTCTGGTTGAATCCCTCACCGACATCGATCAGGAACTTTACCTGGGCGCTGTGGTAGACCGTGGTTCCCGTCGTATCGTTTTCATGGCCTCCACTGAAGGTGGCGTGGAAATCGAGAAGGTTGCCGAAGAAACTCCGGAAAAGATCCTGAAAGCCGAAATCGATCCGCTGGTCGGCGCGCAGCCGTACCAGGGTCGTGAACTGGCATTCAAGCTTGGCCTGGAAGGCAAGCAGATCGGTCAGTTCACCAAGATTTTCCTGGGCCTGGCCAAACTGTTTGAAGAGTGCGACCTGGCTCTGGTTGAGATCAACCCGCTGGTGATCACCCCGGCTGGTGACCTGCACTGCCTCGACGCCAAAGTAGGTGTAGACGGCAACGCACTGTACCGTCAGAAGAAAATCCACGAGATGCACGATCCCTCCCAGGAAGACTCCCGGGAAGCGGAAGCGGCCAAGTGGGAGCTCAACTATGTTGCGCTGGAAGGCAACATCGGCTGCATGGTTAACGGTGCTGGCCTGGCCATGGGCACCATGGACATCATCAAGCTGTCCGGTGGCCAGCCTGCCAACTTCCTGGACGTAGGCGGCGGCGCAACCAAAGAGCGCGTATCCGAAGCGTTCAAGATCATCCTGTCTGACGACGCGGTACAGGCCGTTCTGGTTAACATCTTCGGTGGTATTGTTCGCTGCGACATGATCGCAGAGGGCATCATCGGTGCGGTTAAAGAAGTCGGCGTTAAAGTGCCTGTTGTGGTTCGTCTGGAAGGCAACAACGCGGAGCTGGGTACCAAGGTACTCGCCGAAAGTGGCCTGAACATCATCGCCGCCACCAGCCTGGCGGACGCCGCAGAGCAAGTCGTTAAAGCCGCAGGGGGTAAATAATGAGCATCCTGATCAACAAAGACACCAAGGTTATCTGCCAGGGCTTTACCGGCGCACAGGGTACCTTCCACTCTGAGCAAGCCATTGCCTATGGCACCAAGATGGTAGGTGGTGTCAGCCCCGGTAAGGGCGGCACTGAGCATCTGGGTCTGCCGGTGTTCAACACCGTACGTGAAGCGGTAGAAAAGACCGGCGCTGAAGCGACCGTCATCTACGTTCCGGCTCCGTTCTGTAAAGACGCCATCATCGAAGCGGCCGACGCCGGTATTCAGCTGATCGTTTGTATCACTGAAGGTATTCCGACCATCGACATGCTGTACGCCAAAGAATACGTTGATCGTAAAGGCGTTCGCATGATCGGCCCGAACTGCCCGGGCGTGATCACTCCGGACGAGTGCAAGATCGGCATCATGCCTGGCCATATCCACAAGAAGGGTAAGGTTGGTATCGTGTCCCGTTCCGGCACCCTGACCTATGAAGCGGTCAAGCAGACCACGGACTTCGGCTACGGTCAGTCCACCTGTATCGGTATCGGTGGCGACCCGATTCCTGGTTCCAACTTCATCGACATTCTGAAGCTGCTGCAGGAAGATCCGGAAACCGAAGCCATCGTCATGATTGGTGAGATCGGTGGTACCGCTGAGGAAGAAGCGGCTGCGTTCATCAAAGAGAACGTCACCAAGCCGGTGGTTTCCTACATTGCCGGTGTCACTGCACCTCCGGGCAAGCGTATGGGCCATGCTGGCGCCATCATCTCTGGTGGTAAGGGTACGGCGGATGAGAAGTTTGCCGCCCTGGAAGACGCCGGTGTTAAAACCGTGCGCAGCCTGGCCGAAATCGGCAAGGCCCTGAAGGAAGTGACTGGCTGGTAAAGCAGCCCTGAGCTTCACCAAAACCCCCGGATTCGCGAGAATTCCGGGGGTTTTGCATTATAGAGCCCCGGTTTTGTGCCGCATTGCTTAACGCCGGCGAGTGTAAAGACTATAATGCCCGGTCAGCCTGATTTCAGCGGCCGGTTTAGGCGCTGATCTCCGGCGCTCTATAAACAGAAAGAAGGAGTTCGTGCTTTGAGTTCTGTCGATTCCCAGCAAAGAGTGTTGTCCGGCATGCGTCCGACCGGCAAGCTGCACCTCGGCCACTACCATGGTGTGCTGAAAAACTGGGTCAAGCTCCAGCACGAGTATGAGTGCTTCTTCTTTGTGGCGGACTGGCACGCCCTGACCACGCAATACGATGATCCCTCAGGCATTGAGCAAAGCGTATGGGATATGGTCATCGACTGGCTGGCGGCCGGAGTTAATCCGGGCTCGTCCACCATGTTTATCCAGTCCCAGGTACCGGAACACGCCGAGCTGCACCTGTTGTTGTCTATGATCACGCCCCTGGGCTGGCTGGAACGCATTCCTACCTACAAGGATCAGCAGGAAAAGCTGCGGGAAAAGGATCTGGCCACCTACGGCTTCCTCGGTTACCCGCTGCTCCAGACTGCGGATATCCTGATGTATCGTGCCGGCAAGGTGCCGGTTGGTGCTGATCAGGTATCCCACGTTGAGATTACCCGTGAAATCGCCCGTCGGTTTAACCACATCTATGGTCGCGAGCCCGGTTTCGAGGAGCAGGCCGAGGCCGCTATCGTCAAGATGGGCAAAAAGAACGCGAAACTCTATCGCAACCTGAAAAAACGGTATCAGGAAGAAGGCGATTTTGAGGCGCTTGAGACCGCACGGGCCCTACTGAAAGAACAGCAGAACATTTCGCTGGGTGACCGCGAGCGGCTATACGGTTTCATTGAAGGCGGCGGCAAGGTGATACTGCCGGAGCCGCAGCCGTTGCTGACGCCGGAATCCAAGATGCCGGGGCTGGACGGACAGAAGATGTCCAAGTCCTACAACAATTACATTGGCTTGCGTGAAGATCCGGACAGTGTTGCTCAAAAGATCCGGACCATGCAAACCGACCCGCAGCGGGTGCGACGGACAGACCCGGGCGAGCCGGAGAAGTGCCCGGTCTGGGGTATGCACAAAGTCTACTCGGACGAGCAGACCTGCCAGTGGGTACAGGAAGGCTGCCGCAGCGCCGGTATTGGCTGCCTGGACTGCAAAAAGCCGCTGATCGATGCCATCATCGAGGAACAGAAGCCGTTGCATGAGCGTGCCCGGGAATACGAGAGCAATCCGGATCTGGTGCATTCCATTCTGCAGGAAGGGCGAGAGCATGCGCGCGATGCCGCCCGTGATACCCTGGAAGAAGTCCGTGCAGCGATGGGGCTCAGCTACCGCTGATTCCTGACTGCCAATAACGTCAAAGGCTGGCAAAGGCATGACCGAAGACACCAGGGAGCCGGAAGAGGCGCAGGCAACGACACCGGAACAGGTGCCGCTGGCGCTCGTATCCGGCAAACCCCTGGTGGATATCCCCAAGGATCTATATATCCCGCCGGATGCCCTCGCGGTTTTTCTGGAGGCCTTTGAGGGGCCGCTGGATTTGCTGCTCTACCTCATTCGCCGCCAGAACATGAATATCCTCGATATTGATGTCAGTGAAATCACACGCCAGTACATGGATTACATTGGTGCGGTGGAAGCGATGCGGTTCGAGCTGGCAGCCGAGTACCTGGTGATGGCTGCAACCCTGGCGGAGATTAAATCCCGTATGTTGCTACCCCGCCAAGAGAGTGACGATGAAGACGATATTGACCCCCGGGCAGAGCTGATTCGCCGGCTGCAGCAGTACGAACGCTTCAAGAAGGCTGCGGAGGATATCGATGAGATCCCGCGCATGGAACGGGATACCTATCCGGCTTCCGCTGCTTTACCGAAGCTTCCGTCATCGCAACCCCATCCGGACGTTGATATGAAGGAGCTGTTACTGGCGTTGCAGGGTGTTTTGCAGAGGGCGGATCTGTTTACCAGCCACCATGTCGAGAAAGAGCGGTTATCGACAAGGGAGCGGATGTCCCACATTCTGTCTGTGCTGCAGGGCGACCGGTTCGTAACATTCGAGAGCCTGTATACCCTTGAAGAGGGCCGGCTTGGCGTGGTGGTGACCTTTCTCGCCACACTGGAACTGGTGAAAGAACAGCTGATTGAAATCGTTCAGGCGGAAGTGCTCGGCCCCATTCATGTCAGGGCGCGGGCGGCAAGCTGAAGGATCGAGTGACACTATGAACGAAGAACATCTGACCCGTATTCAGGCTATTGCGGAGGCGGCACTGTTGGCGGCCGGCAAGCCGTTGTCTCTGGAGCAGCTGCGCGAGCTGTTTGGCGAAGATGAGCGCCCGGCCCGGCAGGTGATGGAGCATGCGCTGATGATGCTGGAGCAATCCTGCGAAGGCCGCGGCTTCGAGCTTCGCAAGGTTGCCAGCGGGTACCGATTGCAGGTCAGGGAAGAGTTTGCGCCATGGGTTGGTCGGCTGTATGAGGAAAAGCCCCAGCGTTATTCCCGGGCGCTTCTCGAAACTTTGGCCCTGATTGCCTATCGTCAACCCATCACCCGTGGCGAGATCGAGGATATTCGTGGTGTTACGGTAAGCAGCAATATCATTCGAACACTCCTTGAGCGAGAGTGGGTGCGCGTGGTCGGTCATCGGGATGTCCCTGGGCGGCCTGCCATGTATGCCACCACACGCCAGTTCCTCGATTATTTCAACCTGACCGGGCTGGATGAACTGCCTCCGCTTTCTGAGGTGCGTGACCTTGAGGAAATCGGTCGGGAAATAGAGCAGAACATGCAGGGAGAGATCAAATTCGACTCTCCTGATGGTTCCGGTGCCAGTCCGGACTCTGACTCGGAGTCCCAGGCGCCTGAATCGGATCAGACACTTCACTGAAACCCAGGTTTCAGCCCCGTATATCAAGGATATCTACCCTTATGGCGGCAAAAGGCCCCGAAAACAAAACAGCCCGTAGCGATCAGTCTCTAAGTGCAGGCCCCGAGCGGGTGCAGAAGCTGCTTGCCCGCGCCGGCGTTGGCTCCCGGCGGGAAGTGGAAGGCTGGATAGAGGCCGGTCGACTGCTGGTTAATGGCGTTCCGGTTCAGCCTGGCCAGAAGGCTTCCACTTCTGATCGTTTTGAGCTTGATGGCAAGCTGCTGGATGTGAGTTCAGCTGCCGAAGTTGTGCGTCGGGTGCTGATTTACAACAAGCCAGAGGGCGAAGTAACCAGCCGGAAAGACCCGGAAGGGCGGCCCACGGTGTTTGACCGCCTGCCGCGGCTCAAGGACCAGCGCTGGATCTCCATTGGGCGTCTGGATATCAACACTACCGGTCTGGTGTTGTTTACCACCGACGGTGAGTTGGCGAATCGCTTGATGCATCCCTCCAGTCAGATTGACCGGGAATACGCGGTTCGGGTATTCGGTGAAGTGGATGACGCCATGATTGAGCGCCTGAAGGAAGGTGTGCTGCTTGAAGACGGCATGGCCAAGTTTACCGATATCAGCCCGGCGGGTGGCAAAGGTATGAACCAGTGGTTCCACGTAACCTTGCTGGAAGGTCGCAACCGGGAGGTGCGTCGCCTTTGGGAATCTCAGGGCGTTCGGGTGAGCCGTCTCAAGCGGGTGCGGTATGGACCGATCTTCCTGCCCAGCCGGTTGACCATGGGCCGTTGGGAAGAGCTGGATCAGAAGGGTGTTGATGCGCTGAGCCGTGCCGTGGGGCTCGGCAGCGTTGCTGTACCCCAGAAAACTCCGGGAGAGCAGGCTGCCCATGATCGCAAGCGCCGCAAGAGTCCTGGTAAATCACTGCAACGGACGCGTAAAGGTGGAAGCTGGCAAGTCGCCGATGGTGCGCCGCCAAAAAAACGGTCTGATTCCCGCGGGAAGCCGTCTGCAGGCAAGGGCAGAAAGCCCGCTCGCTGAGGCTTCTCTTCAGGAAATACTTGCGAATACCCGTGTGCAGTTTCTGCCGGCCGCCTTGGCCCGGTAGAGTGCTTCGTCGGCCCGGGCAAGCCATTGCTCGGGCTGTTCATCCGTCAGGTGCATCGCCACACCGCAACTGGCGGTAACCGTCAGAGGTGTTTCACCGCCGTCCACTCGAATGCTTTCAATGGCAGCCCGAATTCGATCTGCTACGTCACGGGCTTCCTGCTCGTTGGTATGAGGCAGGAGAATGGCAAACTCCTCGCCACCAAAGCGATAGACCGTGTCGGAATTACGCAGGGCCTGCTCAAGCTTTTCTGCGGTGCGAGCGAGAATGTGGTCGCCAACCACGTGGCCGTGGTTGTCGTTAATCAGTTTGAAGTGATCCAGATCGCACAGGATCAGGCTCCAGGGGGCGCCGTGTCTGTCCGCCATGGCGCTGGCGCGCTGGAGCGCCTCATCCAGTGCCCGTTTGTTGCCAATGCCTGTCAGGGAATCCGTCAGTGCGGTCTGTTCGATGGCAATGAACTGGCAGGCATTGCGAATATGGCAGATCGCACCGGAGAGCATCATCTCGATACCCGTCAGTTCCTCTTCGCTGAATCGCTGGCGACGGTGTAACGTCAGAGTGCCATACTGGTGACCTTCCAGAGAGAGACGGTACTCGCAGCGATGGGGCCCTCCCATGCCAGTGGAAAAAACGAAGTCCTGACGGGCGATGCGGTGCCTGTAATTGAGGGAGTCGAAAGGCACCATGTCTGTCATCTCCTCCGCCAGAATCGACAGTTGCGCCTCGAGGGAGAGAGTGGTGCTCAGGCGTCTGGCCAGCCGGGCCATGACATCGGAGGTGTTGTTCCAGTCCTGGAACGACTGCTTCAAAGCGGCAAGCCGCGCGGGGCGGGAAGTGTTTGGCCGGATCGATGTCAGGTTTTTCACAGTAGGACGCTCTGCTGGTGACAAAGTGATTTGCTGTACCAATAAGCAGAAAAAATGCCATAAGATAAAAAATCAATAAAAACAACAAGAAGGTGTCTCCTGTTAAAGTCGATTCCATAAACTGGCAGATAATATTTGCCTGGTTGTCAAAATTCCGGCAGCGGGTTGCCGGTTCTGAAGACGTGCAATCGAAATGTCGGACAAAGGGGTGGGGCTGCCAAAAGCCTGTGATAAACTCCTACGCTTGAATGTACCAAGCGAGCTGTCGATTTATGAGATTTCAGGCACCGGAAAGCCTATCCGAACAGATTGCCCAGCATCTGGGGCAGCGCATTGTTGTTCGCGATCTCAAGCCGGGAGAGCGAATTCAGGAGCTCAAGGTCGCCGGCGATCTGAATGTCAGCCGCGGCTCCGTGCGTGAGGCTCTGCTGATTCTGGAGCGGCGTCATCTGGTTGAGATCTATCCCCGGCGCGGGGCGGTGGTGTCGGAGCTGACGATAGACTCGGTGAATGCCCTTTACGATATTTACATCGATCTGCTGTGCATGTTGGCTCGCAAGGTGCTGGAGCGTTGGCCAGGTGAACAGCTCGGCGGCGTGATGGGGCAGGTTAATGAAATGCAGGCGGTTATTGATGCCCTGAACTCGAATGCGCCCGATGCCGCAGAGCGGGTCATTGAAGCGGGGTTCGGGGTCATGCAGTACGCCTACCGTCTGGTTGACAATCCCTTTCTTGAGGAAACCCTCGAAAACTTCCGTCCCGCCATCAGCCGGACCTATTACGTGGCGCTGGATCATTTCCGGAGTGAGATCGCAGAAACCGGTACCTTCTTCCGTCGTCTGGCCGATGCTGCCGTTGAGGGTGATTCCGAGCGTCTGCAACGGGTTATTCAGGACTTTGGCGAGCATCAGCGCCACCAGGTTCTGAGTATTCTCACGGAGGAGACCGCCTGATATGCGGCTGAAGTCCATCAAGCTCGCGGGATTCAAATCCTTTGTTGATCCCACTACGGTGCCTTTCCCCTCCAACATGACCGCGGTGGTGGGCCCTAACGGCTGTGGCAAGTCCAATATTATCGATGCTGTTCGCTGGGTAATGGGTGAAAGTTCCGCGAAGTACCTGCGTGGCGAATCGATGACCGACGTTATCTTCAACGGTTCCAGTGCCCGCAAGCCGGTGGGACAGGCGTCTATTGAACTTGTTTTTGACAACAGTGACGGATCGGCGCCCGGCGAGTTTGTGAAGTTCAACGAGATTTCGGTAAAACGCCGGGTTTCCCGGGAAGGGCAATCCGAGTATTTCCTGAATGGCTCCAAATGCCGTCGTCGTGACATTACCGATCTGTTCCTTGGCACTGGTCTCGGGCCGCGCAGTTACGCCATTATCGAGCAGGGCATGATTTCCCGGCTGATTGAGGCGAAACCTGAGGAATTGCGGGTGTACATCGAGGAAGCTGCGGGCATTTCCAAATACAAGGAACGGAGGCGGGAAACGGAGAACCGTATTCGCCGTACTCAGGAGAACCTAGAGCGGCTGACAGACCTTCGCGAAGAGCTTGGACGTCAACTGCAGCACCTGGAGCGTCAGGCGGCAGCCGCGGAAAAATACAAAGCCTACAAACAGGAAGAGCGCGAAAAGAAAGCCGAGCTAACCGTGTTGCGCTGGAAAGCCCTGGATGACGATCTTCAGACCTGGCGCGGAAAAATCCGCGATACCGAGCTGGAACTTGAGAAGTTCCTGACCGAAAGGGTGAACCTGGAAACTTCGCTGGAATCGCTCCGGGAAGACCACCATGAACGGACCGAGCACTTTAACCGGGCTCAGGCCCGGTACTATGAGGCCGGGGCCGACATTGCCCGTATTGAGCAAAGTCTGGAGCACCAGCGCGAGCGCAGCCGACAGACTGCCGCAGAGCTGGATCAGGCCCTGGCCAACGAGCGCGAATTAGGCCGCGAACTGGAACAGGATGAAGAAAAGCTGGCCACGCTCCGGGAAGAGCTCGACATGATCGAGCCTGAGCAGGAGGCATTGGCGATACGTTCAGAGGAATCGGCCGAGAAGCTCCAGCAGGCAGAAGAGGCCATGAGTGACTGGCAGCACCGCTGGGATGAGTTCAGTACCCGTTCATCGGATGCCCGCCGGCAGGCCGAACTGGCGCAATCCCGTATTCGCTCTCTTGAAGACGCCATCGAACAGCTGAAAACCCGACAACAGAAATTGCGCGATGAGCAGGCGCTGCTGGACGGACAATTGGATCGATCGGAGCTCGAGCAGCTTCTGGAAGAACAGGAAACCCTGGAACTGAAAAGGGAAGAAACCGCGGAGCGTATTCAGCAACTGCAGGATCAGGTGTATTCGAGCAGACAGGCTTTGCGCGAAGCCGAACAGAGTTCATCTGAATATCGCCAGACGGTACAGAGCCTCAAAGCCACGATGGAGTCCCAGCAGGCACTTCTGGACGAACAAATGGGTGCCGGCGACGATGCCCTGCAATCGTGGCTGGCCGATCAGGGGCTGACCGACGCGCCGCGACTTGCTGCGAAATTGTCGATTGAGGACGGCTGGGAGTTTGCCGTCGAGCAGGTCATTGGCCGCTTCACTCAGGGCCTGACGTTGCCGGAATTCGATCAACTGGCTACAGCGCTGGAATCGGCCCCCAAAGGTTTTGCGGTGGTCAGTGACCGTGCCGTTGCCTCCGAAACCCGTGGCCTGGCGGCCAAGGTGAGTGGTGTTGGGGCGATCAGCCAGCTGCTTTCTTTGGTTCAGGCTGCCGATACCCTTTCTGAAGCCATGGCCAACCGATCTGGTCTGGCGCCTGGCGAGAGCATCATCACCCGGGACGGTGTCTGGCTTTCTCGTGACTGGTTGCTGATGCCTGACTCCGATGCCGCTCAGGTTGGTGTGATTGAGCGTCAGAAAAAGGTAACGGAATTGCAGGCAAAGCTGGCGGAAGCAGAAGCTAGGCTCGAGCAGGCAACCGAGCAGCTTGAGCATCTCCAGGAGAAGGCGGAGCGTGCCGAAACCGAACGGGACGAGGCTCAAGCCCGCCACAGCGACGTTGAGCGGGAGCTTGGGGCTCTGGCCTCACGTGCCAGTGGTCTGAAAGCCAGGGCAGAGCAGATTGAAGCCCGGCTGTCCCGGATCAGGGAAGACATTGCGGATGTGGGTCTGGCGTTGGAAGAGCAGCAGGCCAACCTCCAGGAAGCCCGTGAAGAGTGGGATATTGCACTCGCATCCAGCGAGGACAGTGAGGAAGAGAAAGAGCAGTTGCTGGAGCAACGGGATTCTCTGAGGGAAACACTGGACCGCCTGCGCCAGGAAGCCCGGCATGACCGTGATCACGCTCATCAACTGCAACTACAGTTGCAGACCCTCCAGAGCCAGCGCGACGGACTGCAGCAGACTATCGACCGGATGCAGATGCAGAAAGAGCGCCTGGAAGAGCGGCTGGATGTGCTCAGGGAATCCCGCGAAAGTGCCGAGGAGCCTATTGAGGATCTCCAGTTGCAACTTGAAGGCTTGCTGGAACGACGACTGGCCGAAGAAGAAAAGCTCAGTGCCGCCCGGGATGCCCTGGAAGAGATTGATCGACAGGTTCGTGATCGCGAACAGGGGCGGAGCCGAACCGAGCATCAGGTTCAGGAAATCCGGGCGCGGCTGGAAAAACTGAAGATGGAATCCCAGGCCCTGGAAATTCGCTCCGGCAACCATATTGAGCAGCTCAAAGAGCTGAACGTAAAACTTCAGGAAGTGCTCGAACAGCTGCCAGAGGATGCTGAAGAAAAGGTCTGGGCCGAAGAGCTGGAGAAAATCGGTAACCGTATCCAGCGTCTGGGAGCAATTAACCTCGCGGCCATTGAAGAGTATCAGGTACAAAGCGAGCGAAAGACCTACCTGGACGAGCAGCACAACGACCTGATGGAAGCGCTGGAAACCCTGGACAATGCTATCCGGAAAATTGACCGGGAAACCCGGCAGCGCTTCAAAGAGACGTTTGATCAGGTGAATGGCGGCCTGCAGGCCCTTTTCCCGAAAGTATTCGGTGGTGGCAATGCCTATCTCGAGTTGACCGGGGAAGACTTGCTGGAGACTGGCGTGGCCATCATGGCGAGGCCGCCGGGCAAGAAGAACAGCACCATCCACCTGTTGTCGGGGGGTGAGAAGGCGCTGACAGCCATCGCGCTTGTGTTCTCGATTTTCCAGCTCAATCCCGCTCCGTTCTGTATGCTGGACGAAGTGGACGCGCCGCTGGACGACGCCAACGTGGGTCGCTACGCGAATATGGTTAAGGAGATGTCGAAACAGGTTCAGTTCATCTACATTACCCATAACAAAATCGCCATGGAGATGGCGGATCAGTTAATGGGGGTCACCATGCACGAACCCGGCTGCTCGCGCCTGGTATCTGTTGATGTGGATGAGGCCGCCGCGCTGGCTGAGGCCTGATAGGCGCAGTGGTTGGTGAAATGCTCGCCAACCATGACAATAACGCCATCTGGGCCCGGTGTGCGTTGTATTCATTACGGGCTTTTCTTAGAGTAGCAACGTTCCAAACTGCAAACAGGACAGCAGCATTATGTCACTTAGGGAATGGTTAATTGCCATAGGTACCCTGGTTATTATTGGAATTGTGATTGACGGTGTGCGCCGTATGCGGCGTGCCCGGAAGGAATCCATGGCCATTTCGTCCGGTATGGGGGCCGACGAACTCAAGGACTCCCCGCTGGATGATGACTTCAACCCGGAATTGCCAAACGGTGGTGCTCGCACGGTTTCCCGCTCGACACTGGAAGACCGGGGCTATCTGAAACGCGATATGTCCGCGCCCGTAAGTACTGATCAAGAAGACGATGTAACCCCGGAATCCGGCTGGAGCGCCCGGGACGACGATGAGGATGACGGCATCCTGAGCCCTCCCAGGGTCGTGAAACCGGAAACAGAAGAATCCGAGCCCGTTGAGCGCGAGGCGGTCAGCACTCCGGCACCGGCGGTGGATAGATCGAAAACCAGGCCCTCCCGTCCTGAAAAGGCCAAAGCCGAACCCGAACCCGAACCCAGAGCGGAAGAGCCGCCGGTGGTTATCACCGAAGTTGAGGAAGATACCGCCAGGCGAACGCCCAACAAGCCGCGCAAGAATCAGCCCCTGGCCGGAGCCAATCGCCCCGAGGCCAGGGAAGTCCTGGTGATCAACGTGTTGGCTCGCAGCGGCGAGCAGTTCCAGGGCAGCAAGCTCAAGAGCCTGTTTGAGGCCTGCGGCCTGGAGCATGGCGATATGGACATTTACCACCGCCACGAATCCGAGGACACCACCACGCCTGTGCAATTCAGTGTGGCCAATGCCGTGGAGCCGGGTACCTTCCGCCCGCAGGACATGGCGGGCCTCAGTACTCCCGGTATCAGTTTCTTCATGAGCCTGCCGGGGCCCACCAATGCGTTGCAGGCCTTCGAATTCATGCTTGAAACTGCCCAGTGCGTAGTCCGAAACCTTGGTGGTGAACTGAAAGATGAGCGCCGAAGCGTAATGACGCCGCAAACCATTGAGCACTGTCGTCAGCGCATTCGTGAGTTTGAACGCAAACAACGCTCCCAGCGAGCCTAGCAGCCCGTCCGGACCCCAGACCCGATGACCAACGTTCCCGAAACTATCCGGAAGCGCGTGGACTCTCTGCGCGCTACCCTCGAAGACCACAATTATTACTATTACGTTCAGGACGACCCCAGGATCCCCGACGCCGAGTACGATCGGTTGTTTCGGGAGTTGCAGAAGCTGGAAGCCGAACACCCGGAACTGGCGACAGAGGATTCGCCGACCCGCCGGGTAGGCAGCAGCGCTGAGACCAGTTTCGAGGAAGTTACCCATCGCCTGCCGATGCTGTCGCTGGATAATGCCTTCAGTGAGGACGAGCTACGGGATTTTGACCGTCGGGTTCGTGACCGGTTGGGAGAGGACGGGGCCATTGAGTATGTCTGTGAGCCCAAGCTGGACGGTCTCGCCGTCAGCCTGCACTACGAAAACGGTACATTAACCCGTGCCGCGACCCGGGGTGACGGCTATACCGGCGAAGATATCACCGCCAATATTCGTACCATTCCGTCGGTACCTCTCAAGCTGCGTGGCTCGGGATATCCGGATCTTGTTGAGGTCCGCGGCGAGGTGTACATGCCCCGTGCCGGTTTCGAGAAGCTGAATGAGCGCCTGGCAGAGCAGGGCGAGAAGACCTTTGTAAATCCCCGCAACGCTGCTGCCGGAAGCCTGCGCCAGAAGAAATCGACGGTAACCGCCAGGCGCCCGTTGGAACTGTGTGCCTACAGTATGGCGGTAACTGATGAAAGTGTACTGCCTGAAACTCATTGGGACAGTTTGCAGCTTGTCAGGGACTGGGGGTTCCGGATCAATCCGGAAATGCGCAAGGCCGAGGGTGTGGAAGCCTGTCTGGATGCCTACAACGAATTGATGGCCAAGCGCGACAGCTTGCCCTATGAAATCGATGGCATTGTGTTCAAGGTAAACCGTCTCGATCTTCAGCAGGAGCTGGGTTTTGTTTCCCGCGCCCCGCGTTGGGCGATCGCCCACAAGTTTCCGGCCCAGGAAGAGCTGACGATCATTGAAGATGTGGAATTCCAGGTGGGTCGAACCGGAGCAGTGACACCGGTAGCCCGCCTGAAGCCGGTGTTTGTCGGCGGTGTGACTGTGTCAAATGCAACCCTGCACAATATGGATGAGATCCGACGCCTGGACGTTCATATCGGCGATACGGTGTTCATTCGCCGAGCCGGGGATGTTATCCCGCAGGTAGTGAAGGTGGTGCCGGAAAAGCGCCCGGCCATGGCGCCGATGGTTGAAATGCCCGAGCACTGCCCGGTCTGCGGCTCGGATATTGTCCAGATTGAGGGAGAGGCCGTTGCGCGGTGTTCGGGCGGCCTGTATTGCCCGGCTCAGCGCAAGGAAGCGATCCGGCATTATGCCTCCCGGAAGGCCATGGATATTGAGGGCCTTGGGGACCGGCTGATCGAGATGTTGGTGGACGAAGGTATGGTCAGCACCGTGGCGGATCTTTACCGGCTGACGAAATTCCAGATCGCCAGTCTGGAGCGTATGGGCGACAAATCTGCGGCAAATCTTACTGCCGCCATCGATCGCTCCCGTGAACCGGTGCTTTGGCGGTTCCTTTATGCACTTGGTATTCGTGAAGTGGGTGAGGCGACCGCCAAGGGGCTGGCAGCCCATTTCGGCACGCTGGAAGCGATTTCCGAAGCGGATGAAGAGTCTCTCCAGACGGTGCCTGATGTCGGGCCTATTGTGGCCGGTCATATCCGGAGCTTCTTTGATCAGCCCCATAATCAGGAAACACTTGCGGCGCTGAAAGAAGCAGGCGTCACCTGGCAGGAAGAGCATGTGCTGTCGGTCGATGAACAGCCTCTCAGTGGTCAGACCTGGGTATTGACTGGCACTCTCTCAGGCATGACACGGGATCAGGCCAAGGAAAAGCTTGAGCAGCTCGGTGCCAAGGTTGCTGGTAGTGTCTCCAAAAAAACCGCCTGCGTTGTCGCAGGCGAGGCCGCCGGCTCTAAACTGGCCAAGGCTGAGCAGTTGGGGGTGCCTGTGTTGGATGAGGCAGGGCTGGCCGACCTGCTGCGGGAACATGGTATCGAGGTCTGAGGGCTGCTGGCCAAAGAATCTGAGAACTCGCGCAGATCGCTCCGGATTCAAATTGGCTACCATGGCGTTGATCTGTAACGGTGTGTAAACCGGATGCCAGGCATCCGGGCACGGCCATAACAATAACGTCATGAAACGGATTTTTGCATGCGCGCCGATTTGTTCTCCCGCTCAACCGCCTCGGGCCGCCTCCTTGGTGTTGCCTTGATTGCCCTGGCAGCAACCGGCTGCAAGACCGAAAAAGATCCTGACCAGCCCACGTTGTTGGGGGCGCCACCCACCACCGCCTATCTGGGGGTGGAGTATTACTACAACTGGGGTGCCTATGGCGGTGAAAGCATACTCGATTACTCGCTGACCAATGCGCCATCCTGGCTTGCGCTGGAAGACACCAGCAATAAGGCGCGTCAGGGTATTATCATGCGCGGTGTGCCTGGGCTATCTGGAGGCAACCGGGGTGAAGCTGATCTTGGCCAGACCGAGAATATCGAGATAGTCACCACGGATGGCCGCATGGCGGGTTTTCAGCCGTTTGATATCGACGTCAAGCGGAACGTTATCACCTTAGCCGGAGCCAATCTGAAAGAAGGTGAAAGCCAGGAGAGCGAAGACGAGTCGGAAGAGCGGTGTGCGGTGCCTGAGCTTGATGCCGGCTCCTATTCTTATGAGCTCCAGAAGTTCACGGATGAGGGCGCGCCGGATGGAACTGAGTCAGTCACCTACCCAACCAAGCGCGCGTATGTAAAAGTAAATCTGGATCAACCCTCGGTTACCGAAGTCAAAATCGCCTTTGAGCTACGTTCTGATTTCGACCCAACTGCCTGTGACAATGACGAAACTGATCCCGCCCATCAGGACTGCAAATATAGCCGCGCCAACACCGGTGCGATTATTATCGGCGAAGACCTCGTTGCGCTCAGCGACGAACTGAATCACCCCGTTGATAAAGAGGGTAACCCCCTCGAGTACGTCGAATATGATACGACTGGCAATACGGTAACCAGCGGTGTTGTGACACTGAAGCCCGGTCTCACCGAGTGCTACATTCCCTTTGAAGTGGTTGACGACCTGATTCCCGAGCCAACAGAAGTGGCGACCATGGTTCTGACCGAAGTACGCCAGGGCATTGCCTCGCTGGGCAATGGTAGTGTTGAGGTCAAAGCCAACCTTTCAATTGAGGATAACGAGCCGCTACTCAGCATAGAAACCGTCAATGGCGGTAGTCGCGATACGATCAATACCGAGACCACTCGTGAGTATCGCGCCATTCTCACTGGTGATCGTAAAACCCTGTTCAGAGCCAAGCTGGCAAGAATTGGCGAGCTGACGGGTGTTGTCGAGGACGAAACTTTCGAGATTGTTGAGAAGAATGCTCAGGGTACCTATGACCCAATTGAGGAGCTGGTATTCCCGCTGGAGCAGGATGAAATCACCTTTGGTGTGCGTGCGCTTGTTTATAACAATCTTCAGGATGAGTTGGACGACAACGCTGCGCCTATTGGCGTCGATGTAAATTACCAGGCTGGCCGGGCCGGATATGCGAGGGGCGAGTCTGAAACACTGCTGAGGTTGAACCTGAACCGTCTGATTGAACCGCTGGTCTGGAGTGATGGCTTTATGGCAACGGATGTGTCGCTGGGCCATGAGGGCCGGGTGTTTGTTGCTGGTTACCTTCCCGGGAACAATCAGGTCCAGGTCCGCATTTATGACCAGGCGGGTACGGAGCTGCAGATTGTTGAGGTGACAGACCCGGCGATAACGCTGCAACCTTCAGACGTATTCCTGGACGTTGGTGTACGAACGGTCACTGAAAACAATAACCGTGTGAATCGTTATGAAATTGCCGTTGCTTTCAGCTCTGACCAGGCAGAACCGGGTGCTCCCGTTGGCGGGTCTGATGCGGTAACGGCCCTGTTTCATTATGACGGTGCTTCGGGGAACTATCTTCCGAGCTGGATCGGAAACAATATCTTCAGAATTGGCACGCCGGCGGAAGATTCGGTGCGATGGGTGGGCATTAACGGCACCACTGGCTATGTGTTGGTGGGCGGCGAAACCCGCGGTGCCTGGAATACCGATGCCTACCAGGGCGGCACCGACAGTTTCCTGGCCCGCATTGATACGGCGGAGAACGCAGGGGCTCTGGAGCCGACCCTGGCCTGGACACGGCAGGTTGGCTCATCAGGTGATGAGACCGTGGTCGGTGGTAGCTCACAAGGCTCGCTGGCTCTGCTGTTCGGGGCGTCGCCAATGACGCTTGATGGCCTCGGAAATGTTGGCCCGTATTTCTTCAATGGCAACACCGGAGAGTCACCGACCGTGTATCAGGTGGGTGAAGACAGCTCTGAATCGCTCGGGGACGGTCTGTATGGTGGTGCCGGGGTGGTGCTGGTCGGCGACGCGCCCTATAGCTACCGATTCCGTGAAGCGCAGCCAGAGGATGCCGGTACCGAAAATGCGGAGGATGAGATTATTCGCACGCGGTTGGATAATCGGGCCGGCTTTGTTTTGGGATTCAATACTTCAGGCGAACCTCTGAGCGCGTACACCGTTGATGATGCGGGTGATCTATCCAACGAATTCCTGACCCGTGGTGTCCGGTTTGACGGTGATATTGTGGTGTCGGGCAACACCAACGGGAGCTTTGTTGAAGGCCAGGCGGCGCCGGTGACGGGCACAGAGAGTATCCTGGCGAGAGTGGATACCTCCGAATCTGACGTAGCCTTCCGCAACTGGCGTAGGCAACTGGCATTCGAAGGTCTGGACATTCTCGATCTGGAGAATTACCGCGACGATGAAGTGGTGGCGTTGGTGAACCGAAATGGCGAAAGGATGCTGCTTGTTTTTAGCCCGGAAGGTGAGTTACTGACACCGATAACGCCGTAATCCTCCGGGTTGCAGGTCCGGGGTGGGTCAGACCGCCCCTTCCTGTCGGCCCGCATTGGCATAGAGCTTCAGGTAGTCGGTGCTGGTGACCACGCCGGCGGGTTGTCCGGCAGCATTGATGACCAGGGCCGCATTCAGCCGGTGAGCGAGCATCAGGCGTGCCAGTTGATGGGCATCGGTTTCGGGAGATGCAGTCAGAAAAGCCGGAAGTTCAATGTGAATCAGGCTTTGGTTCAAAGCTTCCGAACTGTTCTCGTGAATCCACGAAAGAAGCCAGCGCAGGTCGATCAGGCCTGCGACATTGTTATCCGAGAGCACGACCAGATGGTGAACGCCGTGTTCTTCCATGGTCTCCAGCGCCTCTGCGACGGTGGCAGAAGCAGGAACCGAAAACTGCGCTGGCGAGCTGATGTCGGCGACTGGCAGGTAAACCCTTTCCTCCCGACGTTCGCCCGCAGCAGCGGCACCATACTCCTGAAGTGCGCGGAAGCTGCTACCACCACCGCCGCTGTGCACGGCCTGCTGGAACTCGGCGTCGGTAGCCTCGCTGTGTTCGGCAGAAATGGACGCAGACTCCGACAGCTCGGTGACATCGCCCACCCGGCGACTTCGGAACGCTTCGGGTAACCGGGTCCCGATCGGGCGTCCGGGTTCACTGACGAAAATGGACATGGTTCCACCTCTCCGGGGATTTCCCCTTTACTGCCACCTTATGAAGGTTTATCGGCCGCCGGACCGTTCGCTATAGCTCAAGTTTATTACTATACGGTTAGTTGGTTCCGGTAAAGGCGTCCCGTTTCCACACGACGGGCGAGCCGGGTATTCAGGCAGGCCGGTTGCTGGCAGATCCGGTCGGCCAGATATTCCGCCAGCAGGGGAGCCCACACCAGGCCTTTGCTGCCTAAACCGGTGAGCAGATACACGCCGGTCCGGGATATCTCATTGTTGTCGGGGCACGGACCTGCCACCGGCTGATAGTCGTGTGTGGCGCAGCGGAATGCGACGCGTCCCTCCAGGTGTTCTGCCTGTATGTGCTCTGAGATGTTTATGGAGGGCAGCAGTTCCCGAAGCTGGTCTAGGTTTTCCTGATGTCCCTCGGGCGTTGGTTCGGGGTTATCGTCGCGAAGATCAAATGTGGCACCGGTTATGGCACTGCCGTCATAAGCGGGGTTCAGGTATTTGGTGCCACAAATGACTACGTTTGGAAACCGGCAGCCGTCTGCGGGTATACGAGTGACCTGTCCGCGAATGGGCTTGAGGCGCAGCGACTGACCCTCAGGTACAGGCGCGAGGGCAGTGCTTTCATGGCCGGCAGCAACCACAACCTTTGCGGCTCTGAGAGATCTCCCGTCACTGGCCTGAATGACCCAGTGGTTGTCTGTCCACCTCAGCGTATCGGCCTTGAATCCGAAAATCGTGCGGATGAGCGGGTGCTCAATCAGCGTTTTGCACGCACGGGCCGGTTGTAACCACCCGGAACCCGGAAACCATAGCCCTTCGCACTGGACCGGTATGCCGGCAATACGACTAGCTTCTGTGGGTGATACGGCAGCCAGCAGGTTTTCGGGGTAGCTGCTGCGTTCCAGAAACCGCTTTTGGCGATCCTGCTCCTGGTCTGTGGCTGCGAGCTGCAGCAACCCGCATGGGTACCAGAACTCGCCCTGCCAGCGTTGGTAGAAGCGCTGACTGAAGCAAAGCGCGGTGGCTGCGAGCTCTGTCTGGTCGTTGTACTCGACACCGAGTTTTACATACAGGGCACCCTGGTCATTACCGGAAGCTCCTGCACCGGGGCCACTGGCCTGGTCGGCAAGCACCACCGGAACGCCCCGTTCCGCCAGGTTGCGAGCCAGAGCGGCACCGGCGATCCCGGCGCCAATGATGACGATGGGGTCAGTTCCGACAGTGGGGGCAGTGACCTCTTTCGAGGTTGGCAGTCTGCCGGTCAGCATTTCCCGCTTGCGCCCGAAGCCGGGAACTTTAGCCATCTCAAAGCCTTCATCTGCCAGCGCACGACGAACCCTGCCGACCGAGGTGAAGGTGGCCAGGGTGGTGCCGGGCTGGCTGTGAGCCCGGATCTGATGAATGGCTTTTTCAAGCCACATGTCCGGGTTCAGCGACGGCGCAAATCCATCAAGGAACCAGGCGTCGGCCACGAATTCCAGTTCGTTCCAGGCGTCCAGTACATCGCCAAAACAGAGGGTAAGCCTGATCGCGCCGCCTCCAAGTACAAGGCGGTGAGTGCCTTTGATCAGTGGTGGGTATTTGTCAATCAGCTCCCGTGCCAGGGGCTGCAGCCCCGGCCAGCTCTCCAGGGCCTTTTCCAGATCAGCCAGAGCCAGGGGGTAGCGCTCCACCGAGATGAAGTGAAGAATCGCGTGGTCTTGATCGTCAGGTCGTTGAGCCAGCCACTCCGCCCAGGTCGCTAGGAAGTTGAGCCCGGTGCCGAAACCTGTCTCGGCGATCACAAAGTGGCTGTTCCTGTCGAGTTCGGCAAAGCGCCCGGGTAGTCCATTTCTTTCGATGAACACGTAACGGGTCTCGGCCAGGCCGTCATCTCTGCTGAAGTAGACGTCGCCAAAGCGGGCTGATTCAGGCACTCCGTCTTGCCATATCAGCTCCGCCGGTTCCATTGCCGGCGGACGAAGGTCGGTGATCATGGAACTCAGTTGTCTTTTGTGATTTCTTCGGCGGACTCGATAATGACCGGGCTCACGGGAACATCGGCCATTCCGCGCTGGTAGCCGGTCTGGACTCCTGCGATACGATCAATCACACCCATGCCCTCGGTCACCTTTCCGAAAACCGCATAGCCTGGGCCCCGAACTCCGGCGTTCAGGAAATCATTGTTGGCCACATTGATGAAAAACTGGCTGGTGGCAGAATCCGGTGCATTGGTTCGGGCCATGGCGATGGTGCCTCGGAGATTGGGCAGAGTGCTGGTAGCTTCGTTCACGATGGGAGCTCGGGTCTGTTTACGCCCCAGGTTCTCATCGAATCCGCCGGCCTGAACCATGAAGCCGGGAATCACTCGGTGAAAGATGGTGCCATCGTAAAAACCGCTGTTTACGTAAGCCAGAAAGTTTTCCACGGTTTTGGGCGCAACATCGGGCCGAAGCTGAAGCACGAAAGAGCCCTCTGTCGTGACAAAACGGACCTCAGGAAGTGCCGGTTCCTCGTTCTGGGCCATGGCTGGTGAGGTGGTCAGCAGAGTGGCAACGAAGGCAAACAGGACAGACATCACAATCGGGACGAGTTTTACGGGATTTGTCATTTCAAGGCAGCTCTCTGTTACAGGTGGTGACCAGAATACTGAGATAATCCGGTTATTACGTAGTTTGTGCAGATCTTAACAGATCATTACGCCATTAAGGGTAAATCAGAACAGCACGCTCAGAGGTTGTGGGCTACGCTTCACTTGACTGTTGAATACCGGGCCGGGTTGTACGGTGATCACTGATACTGCAGGAGGAATCTGGTGAGAATCCGTCAGGGTTTTGAAGAGAAATCCCGGCTTGGCCGGCTTTTGATCAATCGTGGCTACCTGTCTGAGGGTCAGCTGGAAGAGGGGCTTCGGGCTCAACGGGAGACCGGGCAGCGCCTCGGTGAGGTGTTAATCGCTGCCGGCTGGATCTCAGAGAGGGAGCTCCACCGCGTACTCAAGCATCAGTCGCGCTACCGGAATGCAGCAGCGCTGGTTACCATGGTCACCTTGCCATTTCAGCCCCTGGTGTCACTGGCGTCCAGCAACACCAACGCAGCGCAGGTAGGCGCCGGAGCGGGCGAACTCTACGAGCGGAGCGGACTCACACCCCTCTCGGAAGAGGAAATGTCAGGGGTGTCTGCACAAAGCGGTATAGGCCTGATGGAGCGCCTGGAGGCCATGTCTTCCATGCCCGCCAGCGCCCGGGACGATCCCTCAGGAGAATCTCCCGATGTCGACGTGGTGGAAGGGATCAGACTGGCGGCCAATGTATTCGTGCCGGTGCTCAGCTTTCTGGATTCCGACCTTACAATTACGGGTGTGCATTACCGTGACTCAGAGCCTCGCTACTCGCTACAGGAAGACGGAGGTCTGAGGTTGGCATTTCCCGAGCGTATCGAGGAAATCCGGATGGATAATATTCGCGTGATGGGCGGCCAGACTCCACCCATGGGCAATGTCAGCATTCGCGATATCCGCTTTCACCCGGATTCGCAGATGACCATCTATACGCGCTGAAAACCTTGCCCTGAAACGAAAAATGCCCGGAAGAACTCCGGGCATTTTATTGTCTGGGGGCGGTTGGTGTATCAGGCGCTGGCCAGAATATTGGTGCTTGAGACGTTGGTCTGCTGGCCTTTGGCGCCATAGAGCTTCTGCTGGGCGGAAGCACCTCGGAAGATGTCGGTAAGGCGTGACAGGCGCTTTTGCAGGTGGCCAAGAATTCGGCCGTTGTTCTGGTTCACGGCCTGGCATTCGCGCAGACGGGTGTCGGCGTCTTTCCAGAGTTGGTGCAGCTCATCCATGCCAGCGGCGCGAATGAAGCGTGATGGCTCTCCGGCATTGGGCTTGTAGCCCATATTCACCAGCAGGTGAATTTTCTTTTTGGCGCGGTCGCGTATGCCTTCAAGAATCTGGTTTTTCCGGCTGGTCATTTCCTGGAGGGGCTGGATATCCGCAGAGGAGAGCACGGATTTTTCCTGGTGGAGTACTTCCGCCAGCAACTCAAGCTGGCGGATATCTTCCTGAAGAATCGCTTTCAACTGTTCATGTGCAGTCATGCTTTACTCACCCGAAAATGCTTTTATCCATCTCAAGCATTTTCTGGGCCAGTTTCTGGGCATCTACCTTGTAGGTGCCGTTCTCAAGAGCAGAACGAATCTGTTCGATGCGATCATCGTCCATTTCGGGGTAGTCCCCCAGTTTCTGCTCAAGTTGCTTCAGGTTTTTCGCCTGATTGCTCAGGTTCACGTTCTCGCCACGGGCAGCGGGGCTCTGGGCCTTGGCTTGCTCGCCTGTGGGTGCCTGTGACGTTTGATTGCCTGAGGCTTTGTCGGCCGTGGTGCGCGTGGTGTTGACCTGGCCGGGGCCAATTCCATTTAAGTCAACTGACATATCAATACCTGCTTGCCTGGGGCCACATGAAAGTGGCGTATTCGGGTTTATATCTGCTTAACGGCAAATTCGCGCCATACTTTAGTTACAAAACGGAAAACATTTGCCGCTCTTGCTGTTTGCCGCCTTACATCGGAATTTCGACCCGCCCGGGTCCAACGGCACGAGCTTTGACTGTCCGGGACGAGCGGAGATTTTCCACCAGTACCTGTTCTCCAACGCCCGCGCTCGCCAGCGCCTTACCGCGAGATGATACCGAAAATGAGCCTGAGCGCGCGGTGATAATAACATGGTCACCCCGCTCAATCGCGTTGGGAGCTTCAAGGAGATCCGGGGTCATTACCGTGCCGGCGTTCACCGGGCGGCGCATCATCATGCCTGAAACGGACTCTTTGCGGGTGAGTACGCCGCGACGACTGGCATTGATCTGCACCGAATTTACGGTGACCAGATCCGGCGTCAGGCGCTCTCCGCGCGCCAGGGGACGGGCTGCTATCAGGGCGGGGCCATGAACCTCGACGCTGGTGGTAACGTACATTCTCCAGGGTCGCTCACCACTGCAGGAAACCAGGACCGACGGGCTGGTGGTCTGTAGCGGATCGCCCGCAAACTCGGCGTTCAGCCCCTGGTTGCAGGCAGCAAGGGCGATGCGGCTGTCGATAGCGCCAACTTCGTAGCGGCTCGTGTAGCCATCGGCAGCAAGGGTTCTGGACCACTCTGCCAGGAACGTCTGGGCAGCGTCACGGATGGCTTCAGCACTGGTTCTCTCGGAAGACAGAGTGATTGGGCTCAGTGATAGACACAATGCAGCCAAAAAGATGATTCGCATACGCACCGGTTTGTCCTATGCTGTCTGTATCTGTGTGTATTGTCGAAATCCGCTAAGGATTCGGGTTTTCGGGCCGTTAACCGTTAACAGGTTTGCAGGCGTCAAAGATTTGTCTTGGACAGGCCTGAAAACACCTTACAAAGGTCAAAGCAATATTGATGCCGGTAAAGGCGCGCCAGGAGTAAAGCATCATGACAGGGGTACTCGACAGCGTTAATCAGCGAACGCAACTGGTCGGTAAGAACAGGCTGGAATTATTACTTTTTCGGCTCCGGGGGCAGCAGCTTTACGGTATCAACGTCTTCAAGATTAAAGAGGTGCTGCAATGCCCGAAATTATCCTCGATTCCCAACAGTAAAACGGTGGTGAGAGGCGTTTCTCATGTTCGGGGGGAGACCATTCCCATTATTGATCTGAGCATGGCGATAGGGCTCGCGGGCATACCGCAGGAGCAGTTAGCCACAAGCTTTGTGATCATTACGGAATACAATCGTAAGACGCAGGGTTTTCTCGTGGCCGGTGTCGAGAGAATCATGAATATGAATTGGGAGGATATTCTTCCGCCACCCAAGGGTGCGGGAAAGGATGTTTACCTGACTGCGGTGACGAAGATTGATGATAAGCTGGTAGAAATCATAGATGTAGAAAAGATTCTTGCAGAAGTTTCTCCGCTCAGGGAAGATGTTACGGAGGAGTTGGTTGCAAGGAGTGCCGAACGTGTGCCGGGCCACTTGCCTGTGCTGGTGGTGGATGACTCTTCGGTGGCTCGTCGGCAGATCGAGCGTTGCCTGACCGCTATAGGAATGGAAGTGGTTACCAAAAACGATGGCAAGCAAGCACTGCACTATCTCAAAGAGATAACTCAGGATGGATCGCGCGCAAATGATCACCTGTCTCTGATTATCTCTGACGTTGAGATGCCGGAAATGGACGGCTACACCCTGGTTACCAGAATCAAAGAAGATCCGGCTCTGAAAGATATGTATGTAATGCTGCACACCTCGCTGAGCGGTGTCTTCAACCGGGCGATGGTGCAGAAGGTGGGCGCAGACGATTTCATGGCGAAATTCAGCCCGGATGAGCTGGCCGAGCGAGTAATGGAAATTATTGATCAGCACTGATGCTCGGCTGATGGTTTCACCCACGAAGAGATCCAATGAAAGCGGACATAACGCCCCAGGAATACGAAGCCTTTAAAAAGTTCCTGCAGGATGCGTGCGGCATCCTGCTGGGTGATAACAAACAGTATCTTGTAAAGAGCAGGCTTCGGCGCATTCTCGAAGAAAATAGCCTGAATTCCCTTGGAGAGCTTCTGGAACGATTAAAGAGGCCTGGAAGGGCAGGCTTGCGCGAGGTGGTCATCGACGCGATGACGACCAACGAGACACTTTGGTTCAGGGACAACCATCCGTTCCGGATTCTGCAGGAAAAGCTCTTGCCAGAGTTTGCCGAGCGCAGTTCACTCCAGCCGTTAAGAATCTGGTCTTCTGCCTGTTCTACTGGCCAGGAGCCATACTCCGTAGCCATGGTGATTGACGAATTCCGCCGCTCCCGGCCGGGTAAGCTGCGGGATGTAAAAATCACGGCAACGGACATTTCCAAAAGCGTGCTGGAGGTTGCCCGCAGAGGCGAGTATGAAATGATCGCCATTGGCCGCGGGCTGTCCCCGGAGCGTCAAAAGCACTTTTTTACCCCCTCGGCCAACGGTGGTTGGCAGATTCGACCGCAAATCAAATCCATGGTGGAATTCAAGGAATTGAACCTGCTGGATCGATACATGCTTGGCAAGTTCGACATCATCATGTGCCGGAATGTGCTGATCTATTTCTCAGCGGAACTGAAAAAGGACATTCTTACCCGGCTGCATGGTGCTCTGAACCCCGGAGGCTATCTGATTCTTGGTGCTTCTGAGTCTTTGAACGGGCTTCCCAATCTCTACGAAATGGTCCAGTGTCACCCTGGCATCATCTATCGCAAAAAATAGCCCGGAACTGTTCAATGCGGAGTAGGGGACCGATGTGGAGAATCTGAACCTCCGACATCTCTATTATTTCTGGGTAATCAGTCGCGAAGGCTCTATTGCCCGGGCGAGCGAGGTACTCGACCTGGCACCCCAGACCCTCAGTGGCCAGCTTGCGACCTTTGAAGGCGCGGTGGGCGGCCGGTTATTCAGCCGCGAGCGCCGGCAACTGGTACTCACAGAACTCGGCCATATGGTTCGCAGTTATGCCGATGAGATCTTCGAGCTGACCGGTCAGTTGTCTGAAACCCTGAGGGCGGGGCCTGAACATCGGCCGCTTTCCTTGTCTGCGGGCATATCGGCGTCTATCCACAAACTGATCGCCTATTACCTCCTTCACCCGGCGATGAAGCTGAACCGGCCCGTGCAACTGGAATGCCGGACCGGCCGGACGGAAGACCTTCTTCTCAGCCTCAAGCGGAAGGAGCTGGACGTGGTACTGACCGATAGAATGCCCCAGGCAGAATCTCCTGAGCGTTTTGCGGTTCATCCATTATCCCGGTCTACCATCAGCCTGTTTGCTGCACCCGAACTGGCGGAGCAACTCAAGACCGGCTTTCCTCACTCGCTCAATCACCAGCCGTTACTGGCGAACGCTACCGATGCGCCGTATTTCGAGAAACTGATGCACTGGTTCAATCTCAATAATGTCCGAATGAACCTGGTTGCCCGAGTCGATGACAGCGCCCTTATCAAGGTGTTTGGTCGGGAGGGACTTGGTGTGTTCGCGGCGCCTACGATGATTCAGGATGAAGTGTGCCGTCAGTATCAGGTGGCTCTGATTGCTTCGCTCGATGAGGTGACGGATCAGCTGTTTGCGGTCTCCCGAAGCCGAAAGCTGGCCCATGAGGGGGTAAGGGCAATCTGCGAGGCTCGTCAGGGGATCTTTGAGCGCTAGGCTTCTCGCTGTTAAAGCATCGAAAAATACGATGTTTTATGCTTAATAAAACTTATTTTATCGAAGCCTGCACTGCTCCATTATGGAATCGTATTCCGCAGTATCCAGAGGAGCGCAGCTATGAAAACGATTCACAAGTTCAGACTCGAACCTGGTAAAGAGCCTACCACCCTGACCTTGAGGGAGGGTTATGAAGTGGTGCGCTGCGAGTATCTGGTGCCGCATAAAGCGGTCTTCCTTTGGGTACAGCAGCCTTTGAATGTAACCACGCCTACGGTGGAACGGCAGTTCCGGGTGGCAATGTCGGGTGAGCCGGTTCCCGATCGGTTCCAGTACATTGATACCGCGCTTGACCCGTTCGGCCCTGAGGCCTATCACGTCTTCGCGGTGCCGGCAGGCGAATTACACCTCACTGGTAATGGCCACGAGCGGGCCAGCGACGAAATGCTGGGTGGCGCTGGGTGGCAAGGGCGTTACGCGTCCTGAATATGATTGCTAGCAAGTAGCGTTGCACGCGCTCTTGGGCCCCGTCTGGGGCCCTTTTTACGTTTCAGGGGAGTGGCTTACCGGTAAGTGGCCGGTTTTTACCCAGATGACCGTCTCCTGTTCTACAAACGGATGATGTTGGCTCATATGCGGGCTGCGAATCCAGCTTCCTGCGGGATACCGGCCGTGTTCATCACGGAATTCGCCCGACAGCACAAAGATCTCTTCTCCACCAAAGTGACGATGCGGCTGAAACGCTTCGTTTGGCGGCCACTTCACCAGGGCAACGTGTTCATGTTCGAATTCGTGCAAAGGCATAACCTGTAAGCCGCCAATGCCGGGTAGCCAGTGGCCGGAATTGGTATCGATTCTGACCGTCACGGTTTCTCTCGGATCGAACTGGTGGAGTTTGACCAGCAGGGTGCAACCCTCTTCACTGAACGGTGCGTGACTGCTGCCCGGAGGGTTCCGGATGTAGGTGCCGGCCGGATAGTGGCCGGTCTCGTCGGAAAAAACGCCTTCAAGCACCAGAATCTCTTCGCCCAGAGGGTGTTCGTGGGTAGAGAAGGAGGAACCGGGCTTATAGCGTACAACGCTGGTGGCGTGGCCCCGTTCCGCTTCCTCTCGGGCCAGTGGTTTGCGCTCAACGCCAGCGGCGGGGCTGGGCACCCAGTGCTGTTCGTGGGTGCGAATAACAACGCGCCGGGAAAAGTCCATGTTGAGCATAGTGTATCTACCTTCTGTCATTCACTTTATCAGGGCCTGAATGTCCCGGAAGTGTGGATGCTTGCAGTGAACCATCCACTCGAAGGCCACCATTTCCGTGGTAACAATGCGGGCGCCGCTCTGGTGCAGTCGATCCAGGGCAACGTCCCGGTCAAGTTCGCTACGGGACCCGGTGGCGTCTGCCACCACCCACACCTTATAGCCTGCATCCAGGAGGCTCAGGGCGGTCTGCAGCATACATACGTGGGTTTCGCAGCCCCCGATGACAATGTGTTGCCGGCCTTCGGGCAATTCGTCGATGAGTCCGTCCGGGCAGGCGTCGAAATGGGTTTTCGCCAGGGTTTTGTTGCACAGCTCCTTAACGCCTTCGAGATTCGGTCCAAGTTTTTCAGGTATCTGCTCGGTTGCAATCGCGGGTACGCCAAGCAGTCCCGCAATGGTTGCAAGCGTTATGCAACGCTCAGCAACCGCATCGCCCTCGCTGATGGCGGGCATCAGCCGTTCCTGGACGTCAATGAGCAACAGGGTGGATTGGTCGGCTTTCATCAGCATGGTCATTCTCCGGAACGTGTTGAGCGGGTTTCCTGAAAGGATACGTCATGGACCCGGGGTTTGTTATGCCCGAGGCCGTCGTAAGGTCGTTCTGAAAAAATTTTTGATGAATTCAAAACATGGAGTTGCCAAACGCCGTCAAAACCATTAAAGTTTGCGCCCTCAAATGAGCGACGACATCGCTGATTTGAAACAGTTTATTGGAGAGGTGGCCGAGTGGCTGAAGGCGCACGCCTGGAAAGTGTGTATACGTTAATAGCGTATCGAGGGTTCGAATCCCTCCCTCTCCGCCAATACAAAACCCCAGCAGAAATGCTGGGGTTTTTTGTTGCCTGAATGGCAAGACGATAGCCCTGGCGAGTCGGGGCTATCGTGTCTTATCGGGTTGATTAAGTGACAGCTGCTCAGAAATTATACTGGGCCGCGAACATCAGACGATTGGCGTCACCTTCGTCACCGTTTACCTTCTTGACTTCATAGCGTCCGTACTCCGCACCCAGTGTTACGCTCTTCAATGGACTCCACTTATAGGTGATGAAAGCGTTGGTGTTGCGCTCGTGCTTATCTGCCACATTCAGCCCGTCTTCCTTGGCGTCATCCCAATCCATTGACGTCAGGCCATAGACCACGCTTAGCGCCCCGGGTCCGACTTTGAACGTTGCGCCCAGGTTCGCCCCGTATCCTGCAATGGTCTCAACGGAGTCCCCATTCAGGTAGGCATCCTCACCGTAGTAGTTGGTGCCAGAGCGCCACAGGTAGCCGTTGGCCCCTTCAGTGTAGTTAAGGTTGCCCTGAATACTCAGATCGTCGGTCAACTGATATCTGGCCGCACCGAAGACCGCGAAGCCGAGCGCCGAATCGTCTGTATCTCCATCATCATAGCCAACTTCCTGGATGAGGGCGGCAGTGGAATACTTCAGTGCTCCGGCACCGGATTCGTAACGCGCGGTCAGTGTTGGCAGGCCGTTTTTAGAGGATTCGTCCAGAATCTTGGACTTCGGGTCTTCTAAAGCAACGGAAAAACCGCCGGTGGTATAGCGAACCTGTGCGGTCCGGTTATAGAGTCCGGCATTGCCTGCGACCCCGTCCATCTCCAGGACTGATGTGTTGCCCACAAAGCTGTTGTAGTTAGACCAGGTGCGCCCGAGAGTCCAGTTTTTGTACTGACCGTAGGCGTGACGGAGACGCAGCTGACCGCCGCTGGCGCCACCGCGGAAATCGCCTTCAAGGTTAATCTTCAGGCCACTGGTGAGCTTCGTGGTGATGCCCAGGCGGGACTGAACGGCGTCAGCGCCAAAATAGCCACTGGCTTCGCTGTCTTCGGCAGCACCGGTGTTGACCTGGCTGAAGTCACCAGAACGAGTTCCGGTGTTTTTGCTGATGTCTTCATCAATGTCATACGACGCATTCAGGCGCGCATAACCGTAGATGTCGACGGTGGCGTCTTCAGTCTTGAATTCAATCGAAGAGGCGGGGTTGGCCATGCCCATCATTAATGCCCCGGACAGTACTGTGATCGAGACGGAGAGCTTGTTCTTTGTCATCGCTTATGCCTTTTCTGTGTTGTTTTTGCTGTTTTTCAGGGGGGCTGGGTCAGGAAAGGGCATCCCGGTGGCCCAGTCTCACCTGGGCCGGCAAGCTATCAATGACAAACTGTTCGCACAATTATCTAATTTGAATAAATAATATATCCAGATTGTATGGCCTCGAGTCTATTCCTCGGCAACCCCGAAGTGGCTTGGTGCGTTCAGCCCATCAAGGCTGTTCTCGTCAAACAGCGCGCGACCTTTCCATATTCCCTGCTTCACCTGCAGCGTCACCTGTTTCATGATCGTTTCGGCGAGTTTTAGCGTGGCAAGAGTCGGAGGCAGATCTCTGGGAGTGACGATTGACAGCGAGCGGAAGAGTGTGGGGTTGGTAATTGGAATTGCGATAACCTCGTCGCGCTCCAGCATTTCGTGGACGGAGGCATAGGACAGAACAGTGTACCCGAGGCCACGCCTTACAAGGTCTGTCATCAGCGGCCAGGCGTTGACCTCCATCGCTAGGCTCAGCTTTTGCTGAAGCTTCATCGCCTCGCGCTCCATGAGTTCCCGAAGACCGTGCTTTTCCTCCGGCATGATAAGAGGTAGATCCAGCACTTCGCTCAGCGACACACTGTCGCGACCGGACAGGGGGCTTGTGGGGTTGGCAATCAGGTAGAACCGTTCCTCCATAAGCGGTGTGTAGTGGAGGTGTTTCTGCTTGCCGTAGCTGTACGTAATTGCAAGGTCGACCCGGTGCTGGGCAACAAGTTGCTGCAAGGTGCCACTCATTGCTGATTTTACAGCCAGCGAAACCTGCGGATAAGACTGGCGGAACTCCTCAATGATGCCTCCGGAGAAGCTATAAGCTGCCGTTGGAAGAATGCCGAGAACCACCTGACCAGTCACCTCGCCGGCGATGGCCGAGACGGAGGCCTGGGTTCGTTCAAGATCCTGAAGAATGGCTTGAGCTTTCTGATATAGAAGTTCCCCGGCAGGCGTCAGGACAACGCCGCGACCGTGTCGCACAAAAACCTGGACGTTCAGTGCTTCTTCCATCAGGCGTATCTGGCGGCTCAGGGCTGGCTGAGCAATGAAAAGCTTTTCAGACGCCCGGCTGAAACTGCCGGTATTGGCAATGGTGAGAAACGTGTTCAGCTGTCGAAAATCGATCTTTATCTGAAGCGCCATGGCTTGCCCTTGAAGGTCGTAATGAGTGGCTTCCGGAAGTATAACCGAATTAGATAGATCATATAAAAAGCATATAATAGTGGTATTCATTGGCCGATGTTAAGGTGCTGCCCATAGAATGAGTTCCGGCGAGGCCCAGGCATCATGAGCGACGTGAATCGACAAACAGAGAACGAAGGACTGAGTGGTTTCAGAGACGTCCTTGGCTTTTCTCTTGTGGAGTGGCGTCAGGGCAGCGCGGTCATCGAAGCACCCGTCTCCAGTCAGCATATGAATCGGAATGGTTACGTGCACGGAGGCGTTGTCAGCTCACTTCTTGACTGTGCCGCGGGGTTGGCCGGGACATATTGCGAAATCGACGGCCATATTCGTCGTTGCAGTACGATTTCCCTGAATACGCAGTTCATGGCGCCCGTCCAGAGTGGCGTTATGGTCGCCTCCGCCCGCCAGCTAAGTCGCGGTAGAAAAATTTTCTTTGTTGAAGCGTCGGTAACCTGCGATGGCGTTCTGGTTGCAACCGCCCAGGGATCCTTTCGTTACATCCTCGGAGGCGAACACTCACAGGGTGTTCCGGCACAATGAAATCGGGGCAACCAAAGGACAGGAACTGTGGTTGAGGTTCCGTTGTTCGCTGCACTGCGCTCTGTACTTGGGTATACCGCTCTGGCGTCAGCGGCGGCGGTATTCCTTCCCGGACATAGCCAGTTAACTGCGGGTCTCGCGATCCTGGTCATAGCGCTGGGGTGGCAAACCTTACGCCCGATTGCGCGGGTGATTGCGTCGTTGGTTGTCTGTGTTCTGCTTTTGGCCGGACTCTACAATGGCCAGGTTCTGAGCAGTGCCTTCGACGGGATGGCCGCCATTACCGGGCTGGTCCTCTCGGTTATGTTTTTGTCCTCCGTGCTTGGTAAATCCCGGGATCTTGAGGTGATATCACGAAGCCTTTTCCGGGGGCAGTCGCTGGTCCGCTATCTGGGGCTGAGTATCGGGACAAGCACGCTTTCTGTTCCCTTAAACTTTGGTTCTATCGGCCTGGTAGCGCCAATGATTGGTAGCCGGATTCGCAACGGGGGAGAGTCGATGGCAACCCGGAACGCCGCCCGGGCCGTTATTCGAGGGTTCGGAGCCTCGCCCATGGGCTCCCCATTGTCCGTGGCCGTGGTCATGACTGTTACGCTTCTTCCCGGCCTCGAGAGCTGGGATCTATTGGCGTGGAGTGTGCCTTTTGCATTGCTTTACCTCACCGTCGGCGCCTGTTTTCGGGAGAAAGAAATCTCGAATGAACCTGAGTCTTTTTCGCCACAAGACAGGCCGGAACCGCAGGCAAAGGTTGTCGGATCCTGGCTCCGGTTTTTGGGGCTCGCCCTTCTGATTTCGGGTTCTTCTTTCGTGTTGAACGCCTGGTTTGGATACCGGTATTCGCAGGCGGTCACGGTCAGTTGTCTTGCTGTTGCGGTCGTGATTCTGATCACCCAACGAGTACTGCAGCCGGGCGACGCACTGCCTTCGATGGCCAATGTTTCAAATGAGCTGGCCATCATGGGAGGCGCGTCGTTCCTTGGGGGGGCATTGGTGGCAACCGCCATGAACTCTCTGGGGAACGACGTCTTCCTGCCCGGCGCGGCCTACCCCCTGATTGCGCTATGTGTTCCCTGGCTTTTTTATCTCGGCGGCACCGTAGGGGTAAATCCAATCGTGTCGGCCACGGTCGTTGGCGGAATTCTGGGGCCAATCTGGCCTTTTGATGCGATTGTCGGACTTGGCTTGGCGATGGTGACCGGTTGGGGTATCACCATCGCGGGTACACCTTATTCCGCCAATGCGCTTCTGTTGGAGCGGTTCACCGCCTACGGTGCTCGTCGCGCCGCGTACGGATGGAACCTGCGGTACTCGTTACTATTTCTCGGGCTAAGCGGCTGTCTATGCGCAGCTCTCGTTTACAGTGCGCTTCGATAGCGCGGTTTTCATACGTTGTTAGGAACATGGGAGGCCGGAATGGCACTAGATCAAGAAACCCTGAATCAGTTTGTCGACAGTGTGCGTCGCTATGTCCGGGATCGATTGGTTCCACTGGAGATGCAGGTCGCGGAAGAAGACCGGATTCCCGATGATGTCATTGACGAGCTGAAGGAGTTGGGACTCTTTGGCCTCTCCATTCCGGAGGAGTTCGGCGGGCTGGGACTGAACATGGCGGAAGAGGCGGCCATTATTCAGGAGATGGGCTATACCTCGCCGGTCTTTCGTTCCATGTTTGGTACCAACGTGGGTATTGGTTCTCAAGGCATCATTATTGATGGAACGGCGGAGCAAAAAGCCCGCTACCTGCCGAAGCTTGCGACGGGTGAATTGATCGGTTCCTTCGCCCTGACTGAAGCAGACGCTGGTTCCGACGCAGGGTCCGTGATGACTTCGGCGCGGCGGGAAGGCGACGACTACATCATCAATGGCGCCAAACGCTACATTACCAACGCACCCCGTGCGGGTGTGTTCACTGTGATGGCCCGGACGGGCCGTAAAGAGGACGGCGGGCGAGGTGTCTCAGCGTTCCTGGTGGACGCGGATCTTCCGGGCATCAGCCTGGGCAAACCCGATAAGAAAATGGGGCAGAAGGGAGCCCATACCTGCGATGTGATGTTTGACAACGTGCGGGTGCCAGCCTCAGCCCTGATCGGCGGTGTCGAAGGGCAGGGGTTCAAGACCGCCATGAAGGTACTTGATCGTGGGCGTCTGCACATCAGTGCACTGAGTGTTGGTACCGCCAAACGCCTGATTGATGAGAGTCTCGCCTATTCATCACAGCGCAAGCAATTTGGTACCGAAATCGCGAACTTCCAGCTTGTCCAGGCCATGCTTGCGGATAGCCAGACCGAATATTACGCGGGCAAATGCATGGTTGAAGAAACCGCACGTTCCTATGACGCGGGGCAACCTGTGTCTATGAACGCTGCAAGCTGCAAGCTGTTCTGTACGGAAATGGTTGGCCGCGTTGCGGACCGCGCCGTACAGATTCACGGTGGTGCGGGCTACATCAGCGAGTATTGCGTTGAGCGTTTCTATCGCGATGTCCGGTTGTTCCGCCTGTATGAGGGAACCTCCCAGATACAGCAGTTGGTGATTGCCAAGCAGATGCTTCGCAACGCGACGGGTTCACTATGAGTCGCGAGTTAGCTATGTCCGGTCCTTTAGCAGGTATTCGCGTTCTCGATCTGTCACGCGTGATGGCGGGTCCCTGGTGTACTCAGATCCTTGCGGATCTTGGCGCGGAGGTCATCAAGATTGAGCGCCCGGGGTTGGGCGACGATACCCGGCACTGGGGCCCTCCCTGGTTGAAAGACAAAGAGGGTAATCCAACCAGACAGTCGGCTTACTATTTGTCGGCCAATCGCGGCAAGCATTCGGTAACCGTTGATCTGGGACAGCCCGAAGGTCAGAAGCTGATCCGGGAGCTGGCGGCTGAATGCGATGTGTTGGTTGAAAACTTCAAGACTGGCGGGCTTGCCAGAAAGGGGCTGGGCTACGAATCCCTTTGTGAGACGAATCCGGGCCTTATCTATTGCTCTGTCACCGGCTTTGGTCATACCGGACCTATGGCAAGTTACGCAGGGTACGACTACCTGATTCAGGCACAATCCGGGCTCATGAGCATTACCGGTGCGGCCGATGGCCAACCTGGGGCCGGACCTCAGCGCGTGGGCATGGCTGTAGCCGACCTGACTACGGGGATGAATGCGGTCATCGCCATCCTGTCTGCCTTGCACCATCGAACGAAAACCGGTGAGGGCCAGCACATTGATATGGCATTGCTGGATGTGCAGGTCAGTTGGCTTGCGAATCAGGCATTGAACTATTTCTGCAGTGGGGATGTTCCCGGGCGCACGGGCGAATACCACCCTAATCTGGCCCCTTATCAACCGTTTCCGACGAAAGATGGTCAGGTCATTATTGCCGTTGGGAATGATGGTCAGTTCCAGCGCTTGTGTCAGGCCATGGGGTGCCCTGAGCTGGCGGAGGATGAACGTTTCTCAAGCAATCCTCAGCGGGTGCTTCACCGGCCGGAGCTGGTTGGCAAGTTGTGTGAAATCACCCGTACACGAACGAGCCGGGAGTGGATGGATTCGCTGGTAAACGTCCACGTGCCTTGTGGGCCAATCCAGAACATTGCTGAAGTCTTCGAGGACCCACAGGTCCTGGCCAGGGAGATGAAGCTTGAGCTGGAGCATCCGGTTGTGGGCAAGGTGCCAGGCATTGCCAACCCGATAAAGTTCTCCAAAACGCCACAGAACTATCGTAAAGCGCCTCCGCTGCTCGGCGAGGACACAGATGCGGTGCTTGCCCGGGTATTGGGAAAAAACGCCGAAGATATTCAGAAACTCCGATCCAGCGGCATTCTTTGATGCCAGTGGTCCGGTTTTCTCCAGAGCCGGCTCCTGCGCTTTGATTCGGGTGCCGGCTCCTTTTCCGAGGAGACACAATTTCATGTTGGTGAAATACGAACGTATCGATGAACTGGGTGTTATTACTATCAGTAACCCCCCGGTTAATGCACTGTCCCACGGCGTCCGCAGCGGTATTCTCGAGGCGGTCAATCAGGCTCAGGCTGATGATTCCAGGGCAATCCTCATTCTTTGTGAGGGGCGTACCTTTGTGGCGGGCGCGGACATCAGTGAATTTGGCAAGCCCATTCAGGAGCCGTCGTTGCCTAAGGTGAATGCGGCGATTGAGGCGTCAAACAAGCCGGTGATTGCCGCGATCCACGGTACAGCGCTCGGTGGTGGGTTTGAGCTTACGCTGAGTTGCCACTACCGCTGTGCATTGCCCTCAGCGTTTGTCGGTTTACCGGAGGTTACCCTTGGATTGTTACCCGGGGCGGGCGGTACGCAGCGTGTTCCACGCTTGATAGGTATAAAGGCAGCACTTGACCTGATGACCAGTGGCGAAAAAGTGCCAGCCGAACAGGCGCGGGAGCTGGGGCTGATTGACCGGGTTCTTGAGGGCGACTTGAGAGAAGGCGCGCTGAACTATGCCCGCGATTGCCTGGCTGGCGGCCTGGGCGTCCGCAGAATTCGTGATATGCAGATACCCGTGGATAGCGGAGACCAACAGACCCTGGACGCTTACCGAAACCAACTGGCTAAAAGGAAGCGAGGACAGGAAGCGCCTCAACGTATTGTCGACTGCGTCGAAATTGCTCTTAACCGGCCGTTTGATGAGGGGCTTGCCTTTGAGCGTTCGCAGTTTGTGGAATGCACCCAGTCCGACCAGTCAGCGGCGCTAAGGCATTTGTTTTTTGCAGAGCGTCAGGCACTGAAGGTACCTGATCTGGACCCGGAGGCCCACGCCCGTGACATATCCCGAGTAGGTATCATTGGTGCGGGCACAATGGGGGGCGGCATTGCCATGGCCTTCGCCAATGCTGGTATTCCGGTGATGCTCCTGGAACTCAATCAGGAAGGGCTTGATCGGGGGCTGACTCTGATTTCCGAGAACTATGGGCGCTCGGTCAGTCGAGGAAAACTGTCAACCAGCGAAGCGGCATCCCGGAAGGCGCTCATCACCGGAAGCACAAATTATGAGGACCTTGCCAAGGTCGACCTGGTGATAGAGGCCGTTTTCGAAAGCATGGATGTGAAGAAGCAGGTGTTCCAGCGACTGGATGAGGTCTGTCGCCCTGGGACCATTCTGGCGACCAATACTTCCTACCTCGACGTCAATGAGATTGCGTCTGCGACTTCGCGGCCTGGAGATGTGGTGGGTCTTCATTTCTTCAGTCCGGCAAACATAATGAAACTGCTGGAGGTGGTCAGGGCAGAACAAACCGCGGATGATGTTATTGCGACCGCGATGGCTCTGGGTAAACGACTCCGCAAGGTGCCAGTGTTGTCACGTGTGTGTTACGGATTCATTGGCAACCGGATGCTGAGGCAATACGCCAAAGAGGCTCAGTTGTGCATGATTGAGGGGGCTACGCCGGAACAGATTGACGGAGCCCTGACGGATTTCGGGATGGCAATGGGGCCGCTCGCAGTCGGCGATCTGGCGGGGCTGGATATCGGCTACAAGGCGCGGCAGGCTCTGACCAGCGAGCAAAAAGGTGATCCTCGTACCTACTGTATTGCTGATGCGCTGGTCGAATCCGGTCGCCTGGGACAGAAGACCGGCGCGGGATACTATCGCTACGATCCGGACACACGGGCAAGGTATTCGGATCCGCAAGTATCGGAAGTAATCAAGCGCGAGGCTTCACGATATGGTGTGTCGCAACGCCTGTTTACCAAAGAGGAAATCCAGGATCGACATATTCTGTCTCTGGTTAATGAGGGCTTTCGAATCCTTGAGGAAGGCATTGCTCAGCGTCCGGGGGACATCGATCTGGTCTATGTTCATGGCTACGGCTTCCCATCATATCGCGGTGGCCCGATGTTCTATGCCAGCCAAAGAGGATTGGGCTCGGTCTTTGATCGCCTTGAGGCATTGGCCGCAAGCTCGGGAGAGCTCTATTGGAAGCCTGCGCCTCTTTTAAAACGTCTGGTGGAGCAAGGCCAGACCCTGGAGGAATGGATGGCCAGCAGAACCTGAGACATGTAGACGACAGACACGAAAGCGGGATGATGATGTTGTCCCGCTGTTCCTGCTAGAGCCGCTTGCATAGCCCTATTGGGGCTGGCATCATCCCGCACCTGATTGTGACCGATTATCGAACGATCGGTTGGTGCTTGTACTATTCAAAGGGATGGATTCGGTGGGTCGCGATAGCGAGGGTAGTGTGTCTGTAGACAAAGAGTTCCTGACGACCTTTGCACGCGGTCTGGAGGTTATTCGTTCTTTCGACACGGACACCCCGTCAATGTCGCTGTCTGCCGTGGCAGAAAAGAACAATCTGTCCCGGGCCGCCGCTCGCCGATTTTTGCTCACGTTACAGAAACTTGGTTATGTCACCCAGGACGACAAGAAGTTCAGGCTGACAGCCAAGGTTCTGGAGTTGGGCTATTCCTTTCTTGCTTCGCTGGATTTTTCGGAAACGATCACGCCTTTCATGGAAGAGGTCTCCTACCAGTTGGGTGAGTCCTGTTCTGCACTGGTACTTGATGGCGTAGATATTGTTTACGTTGCGCGGATTCCACGCCGGGGACTCATTCCCATTAATTTGCAGATTGGTGCGCGCCTGCCAGCCTATGCGACCTCTGGAGGCCGGGTACTGCTTGCCTCGCTGCCGGCCCAGGAACTTGACCAGGTGATTCGGGATACCCGTTTCGAAAAACTGACAGCCTATACGAAAGGCCCTGATGAGCTTCGCGCCGAACTCGAGAAGATTCGGATGAACGGCTACGCGGTTGTTGATCAGGAACTGGAACTCGGCATGCGAGCATTAGCTGTTCCGGTTTTTGATCGAAGGGGCAGGGCACGGTTTGCGCTTAACTCCAGCAGCCACGTCAGCACGGTCTCAATTGACCGAATCATCGACGAGTATGTGCCAATCATGCAAAGCGCCTCTCGAAAAATCACTGAAGTTCTGCCCTGATAGAGTGGCTTTTGGGCCATTCTGACACACCTCTGCTACCGCTCCTGTTTCTGGTTATCACCGCGAGGGTCTGATCTGGCCCTCGTCATATCCTCGCCTGAGCTGTTGCTTCTTCAGGTTTCCCGAACCCGCCGTCGGTGGTTATTACTGACTTGCACATAAAAAATTCTTGCACGCCTGAGATGAATATGTGAGATTACTCCCGCGAACATTATTCGAACATAAGTTCGATATGCGAACAACGAAATGACCAACGAGGATAATCACAAAAATGATCGAATTATTTGGGCTTCGTCTGAAACGTAGTGTGCTCGGCGCAGTAACTGCTGTATCTCTGGCTTGTGGTGGTCTGGCTCAGGCCGAAGAGTGGCCTGACGATAACATTCGGTTGGTCGTACCTTACTCTGCTGGTGGTACGACGGACCTGCTTTCGAGAAAAGTGGCTGACCTGCTTCAGCGTGAGTTGAGCACGGTGGTGGTCGAGAACCGTCCTGGTGCTGGCTCGACGGTTGCTACCGGCCAGTTGGCTCGTGGTGGGCGTGGTTCCGACCATATGCTTCTAATGGCATCCCCGGGGCATACCATCGGCGCGTCTCTGTATCCTAATCTGCGATACGATCCAGTTGCTGACTTTGCGTTCATTCGCAACGTAATCAATATTCCGAATGTAATGGTTGTCCCTGCGAGCAGTCCGTACAACACCGTTGCTGAATTTGTTGAAGCCGCGCGGGAACAGCAGCTTTCTTTCAGCTCTCCGGGGATTGGAAGCTCTATTCACATGTCTGGTGAGCTGTTCAAGAACCTGACGAAGACGCAACTGGTTCATGTGCCTTTCCGAGGTTCCGGTGAAGCGCTGCCAGCCCTGCTGGCGGGTGATGTTGACGTCGCGTTTGAGAATATGCCGACCGTTTATCCGCATATTCAGTCTGGAAAACTCAAAGCCCTGGCAGTTACCACACCACAGGAGTCTGAGTTTCTACCGGGAGTCCCTTCCATGCAGCAGGCCGGTGCCGGGTATGGTCTTGAGGATTACGAAACGTCTGCCTGGTTCGGTCTGATTGCTCACAAATCCTTCCCCGAGTCCGGCCTTGAGAAGTTGGAATCGGCACTGGAAAAGATTATGTCTGGCGATGACTTCCAGAACTTCCTGCCTCAGTTTGGAGCGGTAGCGGGTGAAGAAGTCGGAGAAGACTTCCGCGCGATGGTAAAGAGCGAGCTTGCCAAATGGTCCGAAGTCGCTGAACAGGCGAACCTGAAACGTTAAAAAGAATTGCCGTATCGGGCGGGACAGTGCCATTTGGTCGTCCCGCCTTTTTCTTTGAGGCTGAACTGCAGAGGTCATCATGGAACTGTCAGACGATCAATCTACCCACACTGCTAACGACGAATACGGTCGGTTGAATCCCAACTCGTTACTGGGTGGGCTGTTTTTCGTGGTGTCGCTGGTTTTTCTGTTTTATGTAATTCCCAATTACATCAATTTGCCGCCCTATATGCAGCATCCATTGCTGTCCCCCCGGTTTCTGCCGCAATTGGCGGGCTGGCTGGTTCTCATTCTGGCGTTTGTCCTGATGGTAAACGGCTTGTTGTACCCGCCAAAGCGTGAGGAGGCCGATGAACTGCGGCAGGGTGTGCCCGTTCTTCGTCAGGTTTTGATGCTGGCGGCCGGCGCTATTTACGCGGTTTTCTTCGAACAATTCGGTGCCATCGGAAGCGGAATATTCGCAAGTGTTCTGCTGTTCATGGCCAGCGGTCTGAAAAGCGCCTGGATCTATGTATTAGCAGTGCTGTTTCCTGTTGTTGTCTCGCTTCTCTTTATTCACGTCCTGAATGTGCCCCTGCCCGTGGGAACGCTCTGGGAAGCTCTCTTTCAATTTTAAGGGCTGTTCGCCGGGTGATTTGACCATCCGGTGTCAGCATAAAGCTATTTGTCTGAGGTCAGACAGAACGTTTTAGGTTACTAGCAATGGAAAACATTTCAGAAGTTCTGACGCTCTTTCTGAGTGTTGATAATTTTCTGGCCATAGCGGCCGGTGTGCTGATTGGCGTTGTGGTAGGCGCGATCCCGGGTTTAACAGCGACCATGGCGGTTGCGTTAGCCCTGCCTTTCACTTTTTCGATGGAGCCGGTTACCGCGATCCTTTTGTTGGTTGGGATATACAAAGGGGGCATGTATGGGGGCTCCATTACCGCCATTCTTATAAGAACTCCGGGATCTCCAGCAGCCGCTTGTACATTGCTTGACGGCTACCCCATGGCGCAACAGGGGCAGGCTAAGAAAGCCCTGAAAACCGCTTTGTATTCTTCGGTTGTTGCCGACCTTATCTCCAATGTTGCGCTGATCTTCTTCGCGGCTTACCTGGCGAAAATCGCACTGAATTTCGGGCCGCCTGAATACTTCTGGTTGATCTGCTTCTCTCTGACCATCATTGTCTCGGTGTCGGGCAACTCTGCGATTAAGGGGCTGATTGCTGCCGGGTTGGGCATCATCATTTCCACAATCGGACTGGACGCGGTTTATGGTACTCAGCGTCTGACCTTCGACAATTATAACTTGATGGATCGAGTCTCCTTTATACCGCTTCTCATTGGTTTGTTTGCCATTCCCGAAGTCATCGATTTCTATACCTCCAGGGTCGCGCCCCATATCCGTACAGCGGTATCTGGCGCCTCTCTGACGTGGAAGGAGTTCAAAGGCTCCCTGAAAACCGTTATTCGCGGCAGTGTTATTGGGGTCATCATTGGCGCGATCCCGGGTACCGGGGCAACATCTGCAGCCTTTATCTCCTACAGTGAGGCGAAGCGAACCTCTCCCCGAAAGGATAACTTTGGCAAAGGCGAGGTTGAAGGCGTGGCCGCGGCTGAAGCCGGAAATAATGGGGTCGCCGGAGCAACGCTGATTCCGCTGCTATCGCTGGGCATTCCGGGTGATGTGATAACCGCGATTATACTGGGTGCATTCATGATTCACGGCCTGACACCGGGCCCCGTGCTGTTTCAGGAAAACCTGCCCCTGGTCTACGCGCTGTTCTGCGGTATTCTCGTCAGTTCGTTTGTACTGGTTTTTGTCGGCAACGCCGCTATCCGGTATTTCTCGATAATCGCGGATATTCCCAAAACCATCCTGTTACCTATTGTTCTGATGTTCTGTATTTACGGCGCTTACGCCGTGAATAACAGCACCTTTGATATTGGGCTGATGCTGGCGTTCGGTGTTCTTGGTTTTCTGTTTAATCGAACGGGGGTTGCTGCTGCGCCTTTCCTGATCGGATTTATACTCGGGCCAATGTTCGAGGATAACCTGAGGCGCACGCTTCTGATCAGTAAAGGCGACCCGACCATCTTCTTCAGGGGGCCTATCGCCTGGGTATTTATTTTGCTCACCGTCGCCTCGGTAGCCTTTGCCTGCCGGCGTTACTGGATTGGCCGGAGAGAACAGGCGTGACCACCCGATAGCCCAGACTGAAGGCCGCACAGCAAGGGAACGTTGTGCGGTTTCAGAGAGGCCCTGATGGTTTAGCCGATTGCTGTCAGCTGTATAGCGAATACTCCGAGAGTAACGGTCACACTCGCAAGCAGTGTCGTCAGCGCGATAATGTTCGCTGCCATGCGATCGTTGCCGCCAAGCGCCTTCACCATCACGAAGCTGGCCGCTGCTGTTGGGCTGGCAAAAAACAGGAACATGAGCCCGAGTTCGCGCCCTTCAAAGCCTGCCAGCCAGGCTGCGAGAGTACACAGTGCCGGCAAAGTCACCATCTTCCAGATGGATGATCCCACGGCCGGGCCGCTGTCACTGCGGATGGATTTCAGTGAGACCGTTGCGCCGATACAGAGCAGGGCGAGGGGCAGCGTTAGCGAAGCAAAGTAGTCGCCGCTGGTCATTACCCATCCGGGAAGCCTGATTTCAAGGGCTGCAAAAGGAATGGCCAGCACTACGCCGATGATCAGAGGGTTTCGGGCAATGTCCCGAAGGGTGTTGGTCAGGCTCATGGTTTTACCGGGCTGATACGCCAGCAACACGATCACCGATAACGAGTTGTAGACCACGATCACCAAAGCCAGGAGCAGCCCCCCGGCCGAGAGCCCGTAGTCCCCGTAGAGGTTGGCTGCCAACGCCAGTCCAACGATGCCACAATTGCCCCGAAACGCTCCCTGGACATAAACCCCGCGATCCTCTTGCCGGACCCGCTTTGTTGCCCAGAACCAGACAAGGGCAAAACTTGCCAGGGTCGCCAGGAAGTAAAAGATCAGCATGCTTATGCTGAGGGTGGTATCCAGGTCGGCTCTGATAATGCTCAGGAAAACCAGGGTGGGGAGTGTGGCCTTGAAAACCAGAGCAGAGGCGGTGGCGATGAAGCCCTGGTCAATCCAGCCAATGCGCCGAAGACCGATGCCGATAAAGACCATGGCAAAGACCGGCAGCGTGGTCTCCAGCGTATACAGAAAAGTACCAAGAAGGCTGCTCAATGTGTGGTCCTGAAGTCAGTGAATTCCTGAGTAGCCGGCAGTTCCTGAGCCGCCACTTCATCGACTACCGCACGTTCCGGGCCTTCGTGACACCATTCATGCAGTGCCTTGAGCTGGAGTGGCTCGCCCTCTGCCACGATTTCGACCCGGCCGTCGGGTAAATTTCGTACCCAACCTGTGAGGCCCAGTTCCCGGGCTTTCTGTTCGGTGGATGCCCGGTAGTAAACGCCCTGTACTTTGCCGCTTACCAGCAAGTGCCAGCGATTGATGGTCATCGTGTTCCTCCTTGCGCTGATTGCAAGTAAAAAGGCCTCCGCGAGGGAGGCCTGTAACTCCGCATTATAACGCCTGTCAGTCGAATGATCTCGACCGCACCGAGTCTGGCTTGAGGAAAGGTTTGTCTCCGGTGTTGTTGTGGTCGCCCAGCAACTTGCCATCGGATTCCCGAATCTGGCCATACAGGGAATGCTTGTGGAAAGTGGGCCCGAATTCTTCTGCGGTTTCCTTTACGTCGCCCGTGTAACGAGGATCTTGTGGCCGCTCCTGGCTGTCCATGTAAAAAGCGATATCCCAGGCTTCCTGGTCACTCAGGGAATTGGGCTGCCCCAATGGCATGTTGTTCTTGATGAAGCCGGCTGCGGTATGCAGGCGCACAATGCCGGCACCCCAGTTATTGGACATATCGCCCCACGGGGCCGGGAATACCGTGTGGCCGTCGACACGCAGGCCAGCACCGTTTTCCCCGTGGCACACCGCGCAGTTTTCCTGATATAGCTCTTCACCGTTGGTGTAGCTCAGTTCAGCCGGCCGCTCGGGCGCCGGGAAACCCCGGCCATAGATGGGCTGTTTGGGGTACATCTCCACACCTGTTGCCAGCCACTGATGGTAGGCAGACAGTGCCAGCATATCGTCACTGCCGTATTCCAGCGGCTTGCCGTTCATGGAATAGGTGAAGCAGCCCGCAATCCGTTCCTCCAGGTTGTTTACATGGCCGTTCTTGCCGCGATAGCCGGGCAGGGTGACGGCAGCAGGCCAGATAGGCGCGCTGAAAGGCATCCGGCCTTCACCCAGATGGCAGCTGGAACAGTTCATATTGTTGAACACGTTCTTGCCACGTAGTTGCTGGGTATTGGTGAACAGGTCGTAGCCCCTTCGAATAACCTTTTTCAGTTCCGGATGGATGTCGGCTTCTTCCAGGTCCGCCATGGACGGCGGAATGTGTACCAGCTGGTTTTCGTTCGGGGCAGGAAAGCCCATGGCCGTGAGCTGATCGATGTAGGCCTGGGTTCTGTCGTCATTGGCCGCAGCGGTTATCGGAAGCATTACGCAGCCGGAGAGGGCGACGGTTAGCAGTGTGCGCATCATGATCTTTGTCCCCTCAGTTGCTGGCAGTGTTCTGGTTGGCAAGCCAGACGGCGACCGCGTGAATGTCGGTATCGCTCATGCGGCGTGCTATGGAGCCCATAAGATCCTGGGGATCGTTCTTGCGGGTACCTTCTTTCCAGGCTTTCAGTTGAGCCTCAATGTAACCCGCGTGCTGGCCTGCAATCCCGGGAAATACGTCGCCAGCACCCTGGTTCCCGGGGCCGTGGCAGCTCTTGCAGGAAACCACGTATTGGGACCAGTCGCCACGCTGGGCCAGTTGTTCGCCTCTGGTCAGAAGTGCGTCATCGGCTTTCTGGCCGCCTTCACCAGCGGTGGGTTCAAGCTGGCTGTAGTAGGCCGCAACGTCGGCAATCTTCTGATCGTCCAGCATGTTCACGAAAGGCATCATGGTGGGGCTGGTCCGGGAGCCATCTTTGATGTCGTGCAACTGTTTGGCCAAATAGGTGGCATTCAGCCCGGCCAGCCTGGGCCAGGATTCTCCACCTTCGATGTGTTTGCCGCTGCCATCGGCCTGGTGGCACGCTACGCAGAGGTTGGCGACCTCCTTGCCGTTTTGTGGGTCGCCGGATACCGCTGCAGATGCAATACCTGCCGTGGTGGCCAGCCCGATTGCGGCCAGTATCACTGGGAGTTTGCTCACGGTCGATTGTCTCTCTCTTGTTCTGAATAAGTACGCTTTAGCACTGATGGTTATGTGCTTATAGCCGTAGTGTGGCCTCAATTCTTGCTTGACGAAGGTCAATAATGCAAGGGAACCCCTCCGAAAGGCGAAGATGGAGATGCACATTTCGGGATTTTCGTTTACTGTCCTATTCAAAGAATGGCATCAAAGAGCCATCCTGCAAACGAATGAACAGGGACAACTATGGCGACCGTCAATCCATCTCAGGAAGAGTTACAGAAGATTCTTGATGAAATCCCCAAAGATCAGCCTGTTGTGATGCTGAATCTGCTTCGGTTCAGGGACAAGGCTGCATACAAGGATGACAGCGAAGACTGCTCCGGAAGGGATGCTTACAAGCGTTATATGACAGAGGCTGCCCGCAGTGTCTCGGAAGTTGGTGCCGAGGTGATCTGGTCTGGCCGTTCCGTCGGTTCGCTGATTGCGCCGCCGGATGAATCCTGGGATCAGGTGCTGCTGGTCCGCTACCCCTCCATTAACGCGTTTCTGGCGATGATTGAAAGCCCGGAATACAAGGGCGTGGTGAAGCACCGCACGGCCGCGCTGGAAGATTCCCGGCTGGTGGCCAATGTTGAGGGCACCCCCTGATTTTCGGGTGCCTTACAGAATGCCTGATTGCTGAATGGCCATGTAGGCTGCAGTGCCGGCCGCGATAGAAAGCAGCGCGTTTCTGCGCCACAGGTGAACGGCAACCACCAGTAATGCGGGTATCAGCGCATCTGCGCCAGGTGCCTGTGCCTGCCAGTCCGCAGACCTCTGCAAAAATACTGTGGCCAGTAATGCCATCACGGCTGCGGGCAGGAAGCGCCCGATGTGTTTGACCAGAGGGTGTTCCGTGTGCTTTTCAAAGAACAGGAAAGGCACCGCCCGGGTCGCAAATGTGGCCAGGGCGGAGATGGCAATAAACGCCGCCAGGTAGCTACTTTCATCCACGATTTGCGTCTCCTGCCATGGTGTCGGTTCGATACTTCCGGTAGTGCAGAAGAAGCACTGCAGTAACCAGTACAATGCCTGCTATCAGTTGATGGGTTGCCGGCACCAGCATCATGGCAAACGCAGCTGCCGCCGCCCCCGCCCACACCGGAAACGAATCCCCCAATGCTTTCAATTGTTCGATTGTGAGCACAATAAACAGCGCCACGAGTGCAAACTCAATGCCGGTACTGTTGAAGGCGACAGTCTTGCCGAGTACCGCACCCAAGGTGCATCCGACAATCCAGTAGCCCTGGTTCATGGCCGTGATCCGGAAGTCCACATGCTGTTCCTGTTCGCGATTGGCCGAACGGGGGCGGCTGGTGAGCAGGGAATAGGTTTCATCGGTCAAACCGAAAATCAGATACGCCTTACGCCAGCCGGCGCCACGGAATTGCCCCAGCAGCGACAACCCATAGAAGAGATGTCGAGCGTTCAGTACGAACATGGCAACGGCCACCTCAACCAGTCCGGCGTTGGCAGCCAGCAGGCTGACCGCCAGAATCTGGCCGGCACCGGCGTAGATAACAAGGCCCATCAAGGGAGCAATCCACCAGGGATAATCCAGTTGCGTGGTAAACAACACACCAAAGGCCATGCCAAGGGGGATGTAGCCAAATAAAATCGGCAGGGTGAGCTTGAAAGCGTGGTGATTCATTAGCATCCGAACGGAAATAAAAGAGCGATGATAGTGATTTAGCAGTTATTTTTGAAGATCGCCAAACGTAGTATCGAAAAAATGACGCAAGCAAATACATAAAAGTGTCATAAAACGGGCATACCCTCCGACCGGGTACACCTGATCGGAGTTTTTATGCTGACCACTGTTCGCGCCAGAATCCTGGCGTTTGCGTTGCTGTCGGTGGCTGCTGTTGCCGGCCTCACGTTCATTGCCTGGATGATCATAGCGAAAGCCGAGCATACCTCGCAGGCACTGGTTGGAGAGAGTCTCGAGCAATCCTGGATGCTGGTTGATCTGGAGCAGGACCATCGACTGCTGCAGGATCTGGCTTACAAGATCAAGGCACAGCTTTTACTGTGGGACGAAATCGATCCTTTGTTCACCGAGTTGGAGCGCTCAATTCCCCGGCACTGGCAGAGGATTCAGCAGAATCCCGGGTTAGGCACCTGGTCACGGGACAATCGCGAGCAATATGACCGGGTCGTGGCGCTGATGGCGGACATGAAACAGGGAATAGGCCAGCGCAGCTACTATGAAGTGGGAAAAATCGTCGATTTTCAACTGTTCCAAGCGTTGGAGCCCATGCTGACGGCGATAACTGAGCGCCAGAGAGCCAGTCGCGATGGCGTTACTGCGAGCGCATCGGAACTGTTGCATTATCTGGCAGACCAGCAGAGGTTCCTGCTTGGTGGCGCCCTGGTCTTTCTTGCGTTGGTCGTGGCGATGACGCTCTGGCTACGGACTTCGGTGATCCTTCGCTTGCAGGCCATGGCCCGGGATGTGTCGGCCATGGAGCAGAACGCTGATCTAACCAAGATCCTCGCGGTAAAAGGTCGTGACGAGGTTGCCGGCGTGGCCGGAGCTATTGAACAACTGGTCCGGCGCTTTGAGGTGTTTGTTGAGGATGTTCGGTCAGCGGCTTCAGGCCTTGATGCACGCTCTGCCAGCCTGGATAACGGAGCGGAAGCACTGCAGCAAACCTCCGAAAGCACTCGTCGCCAGATTTCCGATGTGGCTCAGTCTATGGCTTCCATCGCGGATCAGGCGTCACAGATCGAACAGGCCACCGAGCACTCTGCAGCAACGGTGATGCATGCAGTCAATGCCAACAGCGAAGTCCGTGAGGGGCTGGCTAACAGTGAGAAAGGCGCTGACCACACGGTTGAGGTGATTGGACGGGTTTCTGAGTCGATCACCGCGTTGATAGACGCAACCGGAAAAATCGAGCAAGTCACCGGCGTGATCGCCGATATTGCCGAGCAGACCAACCTTCTGGCCCTGAATGCGGCGATTGAAGCAGCCAGGGCGGGCGAACACGGCCGGGGATTTGCCGTGGTGGCAGACGAGGTACGCACGCTTTCGCGTCGGACCTCGGAATCCACCGCCAATATTCGCCAGTGGGTGCAGGATCTTGTCGTGGGTGCAAACAATGCAGACTCACTGTTGGAAGATATGGCGGGCGCTGGCGAAATGAATCGCGCTAATCTGCATGCCCTGAGAGCGCACCTGGAAGGTCTGGCGGCTCAGTTTCATGAGCTGCAGCGTCAGAGTGAGAGTGTGCAGGGTGCGGTTGCCTTGCAGCGGGGTGAAATCGCGAGAGTGGGGCGTCGTGCGGAGGCTCTCGGTGAGAGTGCTGAGACCCTGACTCTGAATGTGGAGGATACCCGCCTTGTCAGTGAAGCGCTTAGGCAGGAATCGGTGGGCATGAAGCAGCTCATTGCCCGTTTCCGCACCCGCTCTCCAGAAACGTGATGATGTGTCTTCATCTGCGGGGGTTCTTGTCTGGCTCATAAAACCGTAACATACAGCGACTGACTGGAGGTTCTATGAGTAACGATGCATTGCAGCCTTCCGATCCGGACCCGCGAGAAGAAAAATTTGTAGTAGACACGGGTTTGCTTACGGCTGATCAGCTCGAGGGCCTGGCCGAGGAATACTGCACCCGTTATCACGGGTTGAATGACACCGAAAGTCCTCTGGCAGAGCGGGAGCGCGTACTTGAAGCTGTGCGTAGGGGAGAACTGGTGGTCTGGTTCGATCCGGTTGAGAACACCGCCGGCCTGGGCTCCCCTTCCGGCAATAGTCTGTGATCAAGGTGCCCATTTTGGCAGTTTTTTTCATGCCGCCTACCGGCTGACGCTGCTAACCGTTACAATCGGCCTGTTTCCTCATACCTGACGGCGAGGTGAGTTTTGATCAGGGTATTGGTTGTTGATGACCACGAGCTCGTACGCTCGGGTATCACTCGCATGCTGGCTGACAATCCCGATATAGACGTCATTGGCCAGGCTTCGTCTGGCGAAGAGGCGATTGACTGTGTGCGTGAAAACCGTCCGGATATTGTCCTGATGGATATTCGCATGCCCGGTATTGGCGGCCTGGAGGCGACCCGGCGCATTCTTCGTATTGATGATTCCATTCGCGTTATCGTGGTTACCGCCTGTGCTGACGACCCCTATCCGGCCCGTGTGATGCAGAGCGGCGCCACCGCGTATGTCACCAAAGGCGCTGACATTCAGGAAATGGTGCGGGCCATTCGTAAAGCCCATTCCGGCCAGCGCTACATCAGCCCCGAAATTGCCCAGAAAATGGCACTGAAACAGCTCGGGGGTGAGCGGGATGAAGACGGCGAGCTGTCGTTGTTCGAGCGCCTGTCTGAGCGCGAAATGCAGATTGCCATGATGGTGGTGGATTGCCAGAAGGTTCAGGATATCTCCGACAAGCTGTGCCTGAGCCCGAAAACCGTAAACAGTTACCGTTACCGGATTTTCGAAAAGCTGGAGATTTCCAGTGATGTGGAACTGGCACTGATGGCAGTAAGGCTTGGATTGCTGGATGCCGACAAGGTCTGATCCCGAGCAATCTCCCGGGAAGTTCGACAGCCAGAATTTCCTGAAACAACTGACAGAACGCCCCGGTGTCTATCGTATGTATGACGATACCGGTGGCATCCTCTACGTGGGTAAAGCCCGCAACCTTCGCAAGCGCGTCAGCAGTTATTTCCGTAAATCAGGCCTGGCCCCTAAAACCGAAGCCCTGGTGGGCAAGATTGCGGCCATTGAAGTCACTATTACCGGCAGTGAAACAGAAGCGTTGCTGCTGGAACAGAATCTGATCAAATCGCTGCGGCCGCCCTACAATATTCTGTTGAGGGACGATAAGTCCTATCCCTATATCTATCTCTCCTCGCATTCGGATTATCCCTCGCTGACCTTTCGGCGGGGCCGCACCAAAAAGGGTGGTGGCATCTGGTTCGGGCCCTTTCCAAGCTCGGGAGCGGTCAAGGAAAGTCTTAATATTCTACAAAAGGTTTTCCGCATAAGATCCTGTAGTGAAAGCTATTTTAGAAACAGAACCCGGCCATGCCTGCAGTACCAGATCAACCGCTGCACGGCGCCTTGCGTCGGCTTTATCAGCCCTGAGGAATACCAGGAGGATATCCGGCACGCCAGCATGTTTCTGGAGGGCAAGAACCCGGCGATTATTCAGGACCTGATGCAGTCCATGGAGGATGCATCACGGGCGCTGGAGTTTGAGAAAGCCGCGGCGTACAGAGATCAGATCAACAATCTTCGCCATGTTCAGGAACAGCAATCCGTAGACGGTGAGGGAGGGGATGCAGATGTCATCGCCATTGCCCAGGATGCCGGTGTGGTCTGCATCGTTGTGATTATTGTTCGTGGCGGGCGGGTGCTGGGCACCAAGGATTATTTTCCTCGCTATTCCCTGGAACAGACCGAAGGCGAATTGCTGGCCTCGTTTCTGGGCCAGTACTATTTCGGTGGCGACACCCGGCGGGAGATTCCGCGCGACATCCTGGTGCCGGTGGCGGTAGACGGGCAGGAATTGTTATCGCAGGCCCTGTCGGAAGCGGCGCGCCGGGAAACCCGCATCCGCGGCAATGTGCGGGGCGAGCGTCGGCGCTGGCTGGAGCTGGCGATGACCAACGCCCGGCAAACCCTGCTGACACACCTCGCCAGCAAAGAAACCGTGTATCGTCGATTGCTGGCCCTGCGCGACCTGCTGGAGCTGACGGAAACACCTTCCCGTATGGAATGCTTCGATATCAGCCACAGTCATGGGGAAAATACCGTCGCATCCTGTGTGGTTTTCGACGAGAATGGGCCACTGAAAAGCGATTACCGGTTGTATAACATCCAGGACATAACCGCCGGCGATGACTATGCCGCTATGCGACAGGTACTCACCCGGCGTTACCGGCGGATGGTGAACGGCGAGGGCAAGCGGCCAGATCTGGTGTTTATCGACGGTGGTAAGGGCCAGTTGAATATTGCTCGTGAAGTGTTTGAAGAGCTTGGAATTTCCGATATCCCTCTGATTGGTGTCGCCAAGGGTGTGACCCGGCGCGCAGGGATGGAGCAGCTGATTGACGCCTTAACTGGGGCCGTATTCCGAGTACCGGCGGATTCTCCGGCGCTGCACCTGATACAGCATATTCGGGATGAATCCCATCGCTTTGCCATATCCGGACACCGGGCCGGGCGAGATAAAAAGCGGCGCCAGTCGACCCTGGAAGGTATCGAAGGGGTTGGGCCGAAGCGCCGGCGCGAACTGATTCGCTATTTCGGTGGCATCCAGGAACTCAGAAAAGCCAGTGTTGATGAAATGGCCAAAGTGCAGGGCATCAGCAAATCATTGGCAGAGACCATTTACGCAGCATTGCATGACCAATAGGAACACCATGAATTTACCGAACATACTGACCATGTCCCGTATCGTGATGATTCCGGTATTCGTGGTGATCTTTTACCTGCCCATGCAATGGAGTTACCTGGTCAGCGCCATCATATTTGCTCTGGCAGGCCTGACGGACTGGCTGGACGGGTACCTGGCCCGCAAATTGAACCAGAGCACGCCTTTCGGCGCTTTCCTGGATCCGGTGGCCGATAAACTCATGGTGGCAGTGGCGCTGGCCGTCTTGATCGAAGAGTATTCGGCGGTATTACTGACTATTCCCGCCACCGTGATTATCGGTCGCGAGATTGTGATCTCGGCGTTGCGTGAATGGATGGCCGAAATGGGCAG
>ENA-ORCU01000104-ORCU01000104.1-marine-metagenome-genome-assembly--contig:-NODE-104-length-70268-cov-6.867248_pt1 | contig 70268 bp, 59 predicted proteins | sample MGYA00248631_ERZ508512 | MGnify/ENA primary metagenome ERZ508512 (study PRJEB26183, sample SAMN06268844) | marine metagenome | isolation source: Tt an P1 anaerobic enrichment on pine from sediment taken...
GGATACCGCATCCCGCTCACCCTCGGTGTGCACGGCGGGGCTCACGCGTGTGGATACCGCATCCCGCTCACCCTCGGCGTGCACGGCGGGGCTCACGCGTGTGGATACCGCATCCCGCCTCCGATCGCGCTAACCACACCCGTGAGGGTGTGGATGCGGTGGTTTTTGCGTATATTGAGGATTCGACTGCGGGCAGTTAGCTCAGTTGGTTCAGAGCGTCTGGTTTACACCCAGAAGGTCGTGGGTTCAAATCCCTCACTGCCCACCATCCGCACCGCTGTTCCCTTCCGAGCGGACGTCATCCCCGGCGTCCGCTGTGCCGTACGGGGAAACGCACCGCGGTTTTTTCCAATCAACCGGAGCTCGATCCATTCATGCGCACCCGAATCCTCCCTTCCATGCTCACCCTGTCCCTGATGATCCTCGCGGCCTGCGGCAGCGACAGCGGCGGCGGCGCCCTCTATTCCGATCCCCCCAATGTGAAGCTGTACGGCATCGAGAAGGCGAAAATCACCTATGAATACGGCGGGGATGCTTCCGGCACGAAAACGCATATCATCGCGAATTTCGGCCAGTACCAGCGGCAGGACGACCGCATGGAGTTCAGCTTCCAGGGGCAGCCGCGGAATATCAGCCGGCTCGATATCATCGCCGACAGCGTGCAGTACAACGTGGATCTCACCTCCATGACCGGTACACGCAGCCGCTTCGATACGGCGCGGCAGAACAACTTCATCCGCAGTTTTTCGGAAGAGGAGCGCAGCGACGTCCAGGCCGCGTACATCATGCGCGGCGGCGGTCAGAAGGTGGGCAGGGACACCGTGCTCGGCAGGGTGTGCGACCTCTATGACGTCGGCTTCCAGGGCATTCAGCAGTCCCTCTGGAACGGTCTGACCCTCCGCCTGCGGGTGCGCATGGGCGGACAGGACATCCTCATGACGGCCACCGAGATCGATACGACGTTCACACCCACGCCGGACATGTTCGCTCCCCCCGCGGATGCATCCATCCGCAAGCCAGAAGTGATCAGCCGCTTCCCGCAGGGACACCCGCCGATCGACAGTGTACCCCCTGCCGGTGCGTCCCAGGACATGCCCGCAGGCCATCCGCCCGTGCAGAATGATCTGCCGGAGGGACATCCGCCCGTCGGCGGACAGTAAACGAGAACTTCAGACCCACCGTCCGTTGTTATTGCAGGAAGAAAACGGCAATCACTGCAAAGGAGTCATGACATGAATTCCGGAAATCCCATGATCAGTGAACGGCGGCTGCGCGACTCGATGCAGCAGTACGCCGGCGCGGAACCGATGACCTTCAATGGCGCGCTGAATAAAACCGGCCTGCTTTTCCTCATCCTCCTGCTCGGCGCGAGCTGGACCTGGGCCGAGGCCGGCTGGGGCGGCACGCCCGGATTCTCGGGGAAAATGATGATCGGCCTCTTCGGCGGCTTCATCCTTGCCCTCGTCACCGCGTTCAAAATGGACTGGGCCCGCTACACCGCTCCAGTGTACGCCTTCCTGCAGGGCATGTTCCTCGGAGGGCTGTCGGCCTACTTCGAGGCCATGTATCCCGGCATCGTCATTCCCGCCATCATGCTGACCTTCGGCATCATGTTCGCCATGCTCGTCACCTACCGGGCGGGACTGATCCCCGTCACGCAGAAATTCCGTGTCGGCGTGATGGCCGCGACGGGCGGCATCGCCCTGTTCTACCTGGCGTCATGGATCCTCGGGATGTTCGGCATCGGGATTCCGTTTATTCACGAGGGCGGCGTGTTCGGGATCGCCTTCAGCCTCTTTGTCGTCGGTATCGCCGCGCTGAACCTCGTGCTGGATTTCGATCTCATCGAGCGCTTCGCGGAAGCCGGCGCGCCGAAGCACATGGAATGGTACGGTGCCTTCGCGCTGATGGTGACGCTCGTGTGGCTGTACATCGAGGTGCTGCGGCTGCTGGCGAAGACCCGGGAGTAACATATGACTCTCTTGGGGGCACAAAGCCGCCAAGACACGAAGACACGAACGGACGCTCGAAAGGACGTGTGAACAGCGAAGGGACGAAGAAAACGAAGGATATGAAAAAGGCGCTGTCGATGATCGGCAGCGCCTTTTCCGTATGGTCGTCGATGATCCCCGCGCTTACGCGTGGGATTGCCGTCGTCAACTAAATATGTCGCACGTCATTCATCATGCGCTGTTTTTCATAGGGACATCCGCCTCCGGAAGGCTTTTTGGGCGCAGATTTTTCCTGGCCGTCGATCTCGGCGTCGATGCCGTGCGCACGGAGCAGGGTCAGGGCGGTGTGGGGACAGAAGCTGGCGCCATCCGTGGTCACCGTGGCGATACCGGATTCGGTATCCATTTCCGTCTCGACGACTCCCGGCAACGCTTCGATCAGCTGCTGCGAAAGCTCCATCGCGTCACTGAGTCCGGTGAACGTCACCGTGGAGGCCTCATCCTTTTTCGCATCGCTGTTATCACCGTTTGCCGGAGCTATGGCCATCACGGCCGAGGCCTGCATCTTTCCGGCATCATCCCGGCTGGCGAGATCCGCGCGCAGTCCGGTCCACAACACGAGCATGACGAATGCCGCCACGCCCCAGACGATCCATCTATATTCTTTCATGGTCAATACCTCTCATTGGTGATGCTGTATGTCTTAAACGGGAAGCAGGGGTGGATAATTCCCGGGGGACACGGGGATTGCGGGTGACCACACCCCCGACTCACGTCGGGGCTACGTGCCGGGCTCACGCCCGGCATTCCGTCCCTCCGGGACTCACGTTCCTCACATAATCCGGCAATATTCGTAATTTCCACTGTTCCGTTCACCATCCGCCACAGATCGATGCATCCACACATAAAACTCCTCTTCCTGGCCGCGATGCTCGCGGCCGGTTCGGCGTCCGCGCAGACGGACTGGACGACACACTTCGAACGCTCCGGCGGAGAGGCGACGCCGACGTATGCGCAGACGCTGCGCTACCTCGAACGCCTCGACAGCGCATCCGCGTGGATCCGGCTCGAGAGCTTCGGCGTCACGCCCGAGGGACGCGACCTGCCGCTGGTTATCCTCGCGCGCGGCGGCGAGTTCACTCCCGAGGCGGCACGCGCATCGGGCAAGGATATCCTGCTGATCCAGAGCGGCATCCATGCCGGCGAAATCGACGGCAAGGACGCCACGCTCATGCTCCTGCGCGACATCGCCGTCACGCGCCGGCTCGAACACCTCGCCGAAAACGTCATCGTGCTGTTCATGCCGATATTCAACCTCGACGGACACGAACGCAGTTCCCCCTACAACCGCATCAACCAGAACGGTCCGGTCGAAATGGGCTGGCGCACGACGGCGCAGAACCTGAATCTCAACCGCGACTACATGAAGGCCGATGCCCCGGAGATGCGCGCATGGCTGCGCACGTTCAACGCCTGGATGCCCGACATGCTCATCGACTGCCACGTCACCGACGGCATCGACTTCCAGTACAACCTCTCCTACGCAATGGAGGTGCACGGCAACATGGCTCCGCCTGTCGCGCAGTGGGAGCGCGGCCTCGAACGCGCCTTCATCTCGGGGATGGAGGAGATCGGTGATCCCATCGTGCCCTATACATTCCCGCGCGAACGCAGCGACATCCGCCAGGGCATCATCGACTGGGCCTCGCGTCCCCGGCTCAGCACCGGCTACGCCGCCATCCGCAACCGCGCCAACCTGCTGATCGAAACGCACATGATGAAGCCCTTCCGCGACCGCGTCTACGCGACCTATCACCTCCTCATCGAGGTGCTCGACTACGTGCGCCTCCATCCCGGCACACTGCGCGCTGCCGTCGAGGAGGCCGAACGCAGCGACATCGCGCGCTTCGCGAACGCGGGCATCCCCCTGTCACGCGACGCGGTGCCGGACACTCCTCCCCGGGGCGCGCCCCAGAGCCGTCCCGGCGACACGCACCGCTCCCCCTTCAGCAGCTATTCTCCTGCACGGAGCCATGACTCCATCGCCGTGCATTTCCGCTCGCAGGGCTCGACGCGCAGCTTCCGCTTCCTCGGGTACGAGACGGAAATCCGCCAGAGCACGATCTCGGGCGGCACGTATGTGTGGTGGGACCGCAGCCGTCCCATCGAGGTGGACGTCCCCTTCCTCGACGACGTGCAGCCGGTCGTGAAGGTCCTTCCGCCGCGGGCATACGTCATTCCGCAGGAATGGCAGGATGTCATCGCGGTGCTTCGCCTGCACGGCGTGGAGCTGCTCCGCCTGCGGGAGGATGCGCGTCTGGCGGTGGAGACCTTCGTCTTCTCCGATGCCGAGTGGCGGGACCGGCCGTATGAGGGTCGCTTCACGGTCAACACGAACATCACCCCGCGCATCGACACCGTGCTGTACGACGCGGGCGATTACGTGGTGGATCTTGCGCAGCCGTCCGGACGCGTCGCGCTGCACCTGCTCGAACCGCGCGCGCCGGACTCCTTCGTATTCTGGGGATTCTTCAACGCCGTTTTCGAGCGCAAGGAGTACTTCGAGGATTATGTCATGGAGGAAATCGCGGCGGACATGCTGGCCGACGACCCGGAGCTGCGCGCGGAGTTCGAACGGAAACTCGCGGCGGATACGACCTTCGCCGCATCCCCCCGCGCCCGCCTGTGGTTTTTCTACGAGCGCTCCCCCTGGTTCGATGAAAAACTCAACGTCTACCCCGTCGGCCGCCTCCTGGATGAAACAGCCATCCACGCCATCCCCGAAGAACGCTACAAACGGATACCACAGATCAATTGAACAACGAAGATACGAAGAGAACGAAGGCTTCATTTACCCTTCGTTCCTTCGCGTCCTTCGTTGTTCCCATTGTGTTCACATCTTTTCCTCCAGGCGGGTGATTTCGTCGCGGAGCTGGGCGGCGCGCTCGAACTCGAGATCCTTCGCCGCCTCGCGCATCTCCGCGCGGAGCTGATCAATCAGCTCGGCCTTCTGCTCCTTTGTCATGAATTTCAGCACCGGCTCGGCCACGAGCTTGGGCTTTTTGCGCTCCTCGCGCTCCTCGCGACGCGCCCGCACATCGGCGATGGCCGTCGAGTGCATGATCTCGTCGAGGGACTTCCGGATGGTCTCCGGATTGATCCCGTGCAGCGTGTTGTATTCCTTCTGCACCTCGCGGCGGCGGCGCGTCTCGTCGAGCACGCGCTGCATCGAGTCGGTGACGCGGTCGGCGTACATGATCACCAGTCCGCCCGCGTTGCGCGCCGTGCGTCCCGCCACCTGCATCAGCGAACGGTCGCTGCGCAGGAATCCCTCCTTGTCCGCGTCCAGGATGGCCACCAGCGACACCTCAGGCAGGTCGAGTCCCTCGCGCAGCAGGTTCACGCCCACCAGCACGTCGAAATTCCCCAGCCGCAGCTCGCGAAGGATTTCCACGCGCTCGAGCGAATCGATGTCCGAGTGCATGTAGCGCACACGGATGCCGATGTTCTCGAGGTACTCGGTCAGATCCTCCGACATGCGCTTGGTCAGCGTGGTCACCAGCACGCGCTCCTTGCGCTCCGCCCGCACGCGGATTTCCGCGATCAGGTCGTCGATCTGGTTGCGCACCGGACGCACTTCCATCGGGGGATCCAGCAGGCCGGTCGGTCGGATGATCTGCTCGACCACCACGCCGCCGGACTGCTCCAGCTCGTAGGGACCGGGCGTGGCGCTGACGAACACGCACTGGTCGATCAGCTCCTCGAACTCATCGAATTTCTGCGGCCGGTTGTCCAGCGCCGACGGCAGGCGGAAGCCGTGCTCGACCAGCGTCTCCTTGCGCATGCGGTCGCCGTTGTACATCGCCCGCACCTGCGGGATGGTCTGATGCGACTCGTCGATGACGAGCAGGAAATCCTCGGGGAAATAATCCAGCAGGCACTCCGGCCGCTCGCCCGGCTTGCGTCCCGCCAGGTGCCGCGAGTAATTCTCCACCCCCGAGCAGTAGCCGATTTCCTTCATCATTTCCAGGTCGTAGCGCGTGCGCTGCTCCAGCCGCTGCGCCTCGAGGAACTTCCCGCTGTTGCGGAAAAACTCCAGCTGATCCTCCAGCTCCGCCTCGATATCCTTAATGGCGCGCTTCAGCTCCTCCTCCGTCGTGAGGAAATGCTTCGCCGGATAGACCACCGTGCTCGTGATCTTCTCGCGGACCTTCCCCGTCATGCGATCCACCAGCGCGATCGTGTCGATCTCATCGCCGAAGAACTCGATGCGCAGCACCTCCTCGGATTCGAAGGCCTGGATGATTTCGATTACGTCGCCGCGCACGCGGAAGGTGCCGCGCGAAAAATCGAAATCGTTACGGATGTAGTGGATGTCGGTGAGCTGCCGCAGGAAGGTATCGCGGGATATCTCCTCGCCGGTTTTCACGAACAGCATCTGGTCGGCATAATTATCCTTCGACCCGATACCGTAGATGCAGGATACCGACGCCACGATGAGCACGTCGCGCCGTCCCTCGATCAGCGCCGTGGTGGCCTTCAGGCGCAGGCGGTCGATCTCGTCGTTGATGGACATGTCCTTTTCGATATACGTGTCCGTCGACGGGATATACGCCTCCGGCTGATAGTAGTCGTAGTACGAGATGAAGAATTCCACCGCGTTGTGCGGGAAGAAGCTCTTGAACTCGCCGTACAGCTGCGCCGCGAGCGTTTTGTTGTGGGAGATGATCAGCGTGGGACGGTTGATCTCCCGGATCACGTTCGACATGGTGAACGTCTTGCCGCTGCCCGTCACGCCCAGCAGTGTCTGGAAGCGGTCGCCCCGCTCGATCCCCTCGATCAGCTGCCGGATCGCCTCCGGCTGGTCGCCGGTGGGGGAGTATTCGGAAACTAATTGAAACTTCTCTGCCATGTGTACTCTGCCGCGGCAATCTGTGTGGAGACATGCAAAGTACAAAGTGCAAAGTGCAAAGTGCAAAGACCGTATCGACCGTCACCCCGAGAAAACCGCGCGTGAGCGCGGTTGTATCGAGGGGCCTTTATCAACGATCCCTCGATACCTCCCGCTGCGCGGGACTACTCGGGATGACGGACTTGCTGCTTCTTTGCACTTTGTTCTTTGTACTTTGCACTTTGTCTTCGCAGATTAGCACAAACAGTATTGCAACGTGCCATGTCATCACAGACCGTATTAATCACCGGCGCCTCGGGATTTCTGGGATGGAATCTCGCGCGGCATTTTCATGGACGGGGATATGACGTCGTGGGTACGTGGCACAGCCGGAAGCCGGACCACGCGGTGACCCGGCAGTGCGTCCAGTTCGACCTGGAGGAGGATGACGCCGAACGCCTGCTTGCCGCCGCCGCGCCGGATGCCGTCGTGCACTGCGCCGCCCTCTCCTCGCGGAAGGAGTGCGAAGCCGATCCCGCGCGCGCCCGCCGCGTCAACGTCGATGCGACCGCGCGGCTGGCCGAGGCAGCAGCCGAACATGAGGCGGTGTTCGTGTTCATTTCCTCGGATCTCGTATTCGACGGCAGTGCCGCACCGTACGGTGAGGATGATACGCCGTCACCCGCCTCCGTGTACGGAGAAACCAAAGCCGAGGCGGAGGAGCGCGTGCGTGCCCTGGATTCGCGGCATCACATCCTGCGCTGTGCGCTGCTCTACGGCACCGACGCCTGGCGGCATCCCGGAGGATTTCTCGCGTGGAATGTCGGCGAACCGCTGCGCGGGAATCCCGTCCGTCTCTACACCAACCAGTACCGCATGCCGCTGTATGTCGCGGATGTGGGCGTCGCCATCGAAGCCCTGCTTGCGCGCCGCGCCGCCGGCGGCAGCCTCCCCTCCGGCACCTGGCACCTTGCCGGACCTGACCGCCTCACCCGCCACGAAATCGGACGACGCATCGCCGCGCATTTCGACCTCCCGGAAGATCTCATGCAGCCGGTGACGCTCGAGCGCGACGCGCGGTACGGTCCGGTTGACGACACCTCCCTCCGCACGGATAAAATCATCGAAGCGACGGGAATCGCATTCACTCCCCTTGATCTCGGACTGGCGGAAACCGCCCGGAACTGCATCTAACCGGTCCCGCAGACGGACCGCCTTCTCCTGCCCGTACTGCCTGTAACGGCTTCGCCGGCATCCGTCGCGTTTTCATCCGGAGGAATGTTGTGTATATTGATAGATTGAACAGGCAAGAGAAGAAAAAATGACTGAAGAACAGACTCCCACCTTCGACGACATGGAATCGGATGTTCTCTACGAACCCGAGAATCCCCTGCCCGATTTCTCCTTTGACGACCTGCCGGAGGATCTCCGCGCGCGCGTGAAGCAGATGGGCTGGAGCGAGCCGATGCCCGTGCAGAAAAAAGCCATTCCCTACCTGCTCGAGGGACGCGACATGATCGTGCAGGCGCGCACCGGCAGCGGCAAAACCGGCGCCTACCTGCTCCCCATCATCGAGAAAATCGATGCAGGGAAGAAATACTGCCAGGCCCTCGTCCTCGCCCCGACGCGCGAGCTGGCGCGGCAGGTGTATACCGTGCTTGAGGACCTGACGAAGGACACCGACGTCCGCACCGCGGTGATTTACGGCGGCGTGCGCTACGGCGGACAGATCAAGGATCTCAAAGACGGCGCGCAGATCGTCGTCGGCACGCCCGGCCGCATCCTCGACCACGTATACAAGGGCACGCTCACGCTCATGAATCTCCGCATGCTGGTCTTCGACGAGGCGGATGAGATGCTCTCGATGGGTTTTTATCCTTCCATGCGGAAGCTGCGCAAACAGATCCCGGAGAAGCGGCACACCTGCATGTTCTCCGCCACCATCCCCTATCACGTCGAACAGCTGGCGCATGAATTCCTGCACGAGCCCGACCGGCTGAGCCTGAGCAAGGGCAACCAGTCCGTCTCCGAGCTCGAGCACCGATACTACATCGCTCCCGCGCTGGGGAAGGACCGCGTACTCGTGCGTCTGCTCGAATACGAAAATCCCGAATCCGCCCTGATCTTCACCAACACCAAGCGCGACGCGGAGTACCTCTCGGAATTCCTGAAGAATTACGGGATCGACGCCCAGCACCTGACCGGCGACCTGCGGCAGAACAAGCGCGAGCAGGTGATGGCGGGACTCCGCAGCGGGGAGATCCGCTACGTAATCGCCACCGACGTGGCCGCGCGCGGTATCGACATCAGCGACCTGAGTTACGTCTTCCTCTATGACATCCCCGAGCATGTGGAAGTGTACGTACACCGCTCCGGCCGCACGGCGCGCGCCGGGAAGACCGGCATCGCGATCACGATCTGCGAGGATATCCAGGAGCGCAAGCTGCTCGGCATCGCCCGTCAGTACGGGTTCACCGTGGAGAAGCGTGAACTGCCCTCCGACGAACAGATAGAGGAGCGTCTCGCCGAGCGCCTCATCGTGCGCCTCGAAGACACATTCAACGACTACACGATGATGGACCGCGAGCGCGTCGGGCGCTTCATCCCCGTCGTCGAGACGCTCTACGAGGACGACGACATGCGCATGCTGCTCGCGATGCTGCTGGATCAGAACTACCGGCAGCTGCTGCACGCCCGTCTCTACGAAAAGCAGGAGGCGGAGAAACAGCAGAAAAAAAAGGGTTCGGGGGATGGCGGAGGAAAAAAATCAGGCGGCCGCGGCCGCGGGAGAAGCAAACGCGGGGGGGGATCGCGAGGATCGTAAGCTCGGAGGCCGACAGGCCGGAGACTCGCCGAAGGCGAGATCGGTAAGGCCGCCCTTACGCCGTTTTCTTCTGCTCCTTGATCGTGTACATCGGCTCGGCGCCGGTTTCGATGGTGTCGCGCGTGACGAAGCAGCGCGTGACATGCTCTTTCGACGGGAGGTGGTACATGATGTCGAGCATGGCGCGCTCCATGATTGAACGCAGCGCACGGGCGCCGGTCCCGCGCTCCATCGCCTTCTCGACGATGGCCTCCAGCGCCTCGTGATCGAATTCCAGTGACACGCCCTCCATCTCGAACAGCTTGACGTATTGCTTGACCAGCGCATTCTTCGGTTGGGTGAGAATGTTGAGCAGTCCCTCCTTGGAAATCGGATGCAGCGCCGAGAGCACCGGCAGGCGGCCGATGAGTTCGGGGATGAGACCGAAGCGCAGCAGGTCGTCGGGCTCGACGTGGGAAATGATGTACTGCCGCTCGGCCTTGGTCATCGTATGCATGTCGGATCCGAAACCGACGGGATTCTTGCCGATGCGGCGCTGGACAATGGTATCGAGTCCGTCGAACGCCCCGCCGCAGATGAACAGAATATCACGCGTGTTGATGTTGATCAGCGGCTGCTCGGGATGCTTGCGTCCCCCCTTGGGCGGCACGCCCACCACTGATCCTTCGAGGATTTTCAGCAGCGCCTGCTGCACGCCCTCGCCCGAGACATCCCGCGTGATGGAGACGTTCTCGCTTTTGCGCGCGATTTTGTCGATCTCATCGATGTAAATGATACCCTGCTCGGCGCGCTGGATGTTGTATTCCGCGTTCTGCAGCAGATGCACAAGGATGGATTCCACATCATCGCCGACGTAACCGGATTCGGTGAGCGTCGTCGCGTCGGCGATGGCGAAGGGCACGTCGAGGATGCGCGCGAGCGTCTTTGCGAGCAGGGTTTTTCCGGTGCCGGTCGGACCGATGAGCAGGATGTTGCTCTTCTCGATCTCGACGTCGCTGTCGGTGAATACCGATTTCGCCTCGAGACGCTTGTAGTGATTGTACACCGCGACGGAAAGCGCCTTCTTGGCGGCCTCCTGGCCAATGACATACTCGTCGAGCGCTTTCTTCAGTTCCGCCGGACGACGGGTGCGTTTCACTCCGTCAGGTTTGCTGGTGAACGCCGCGGAATTGCTCCGCAGGATGTCCACCGAACTCATCACGCAGTGATTGCAGATGTATACATTCGGTCCTGCAATAATGCTGTCGACCTCCTTGGAGGAGCGACCGCAGAATGAGCAGGTAATGGTATCATTTTTCTGAGAACTCATGGGTATCCGGAAAATGATGTTCGGCGTATCACGGAAAAGATACAAAAAAACGGGCTCCCCGGGAAACAGGGAGCCCGCTGCATGTCGCATATTCCGCGGTACTTACCCGCGGCGATTGTGCGGGACGGACACACGCGCGGGATTTCCTCGGGACGGACGCGCGACCGCTCCGCAGGACTTACTTGCGGCCGACCGCCTTGAGGAATTCGTCCTCGATATCGCGGAGGCTTTTCAGGTATTCGAGACGCGCCTCGGCGATTTCGATTTCGCGGTCCAGCGCCTGTCCGAGAACGGGCGAGGCGAAATCCATTTTCGACGATGACGGCGGCGGTGCTGCCGTTTTCTTCGCTGCGCCCTTCGGACGTCCCGGTTTCCTGGTCGTGGACTTCTTTGCGGCAGTTTTCTTTGTCATCCGCTTCTTTGTCGCTTTCGCGGATGTCGATTTCGCGGCCTTCTTCTTCGCCGCTGTTTTCTTCGCGCCCGGTTTCGGTCCCGGTTTGCGTCCGCGCTTCTTCGGGGCCGCTGAGGATGCCGCCGCAGTGGGCGCACCTGTTTTCGAGGCGGCCGCTGACGAAACAAAACGATTCGGATCAAACTTCTTTTTATACGCTTCGAAGCGATCCTTCACGCTTTTCGTGATACGCTTCGACTTCCCCGATTTGATGTTGCGAAGCGTGACATAATTGATGCCGCTCTGCAGTGCGATCTGCCGCAGCGACGTCTGTTTTTCCATCCCCTCGATGTCCTTGCGAATTTGCTGTACATCGTCCATGAAAGCCTCCGTGATGATAGGGGGTGATTGGTATATGGTAACAACGACATTTTATATAACTTTTGCAAACTGAAAATTATATAAATATCGGGATGTGCGGAGAGAATAACCCCACGCGTGAGCGTGGGGTATGCGGCGCTCCCCTCCCATACCACTCACCATTACTCATTATTCAACCGCCACAGCCGTCCCGTAGCCGCGCGGATCCGAACAACCCGTGATGATATTATTGTTGATATCCACAACAATGGCATCACAGCGGCCGAAGTCGCTGTCGCGCCGGCATTCATATCCCATACGCTCGAGTGCGCGCCGCGTAACGGCATCAAACGCTCCGTCTTCATATATAATGCGGTCTGGATACCACTGATGATGCATGCGCGGAAGCGTGACCGCCTCCCGCACCGTGCGTCCGGCATCGACCACGTGCAGAATGGATTGCAGAACGGTTGTGATAATCCTGGAACCGCCCGGACTTCCGGTCACCATGAACACCTTCCCATCCCGCATGACAATCGTGGGTGTCATGGAACTGAGCATGCGTTTCCCCGGCTGGATGCTGTTCGCCTCGCTGCCCAGCAGTCCGAACTGATTCGGCACACCCGGCTGCGCCGCGAAGTCATCCATTTCATTGTTGAGCAGAAAACCCGCTCCGGGAACAACATATAATGAACCAAAGGACGAATTGATGGTGGTCGTGACGGATACCGCGTTACCGTCAGCATCAACAATGGAATAATGTGTGGTATGCGTCCCTTCCGGTACCGGCAGGAGTCCGCTTCGGATCTCCGTGCTGGGGGTCGCGCGTTCCGGGTCGATACTGTTATATAATGAATCGAGATACGCATCAGAAAGCAGCGTCCCGAGCGGGATATCCGTAAACGCCGGGTCACCGAGAAACGCCGCGCGGTCGGCGAACGCCCGGCGCATGGCCTCTGCCATGTAATGCGCGGTTGCGGCATCACCGCCCTCCGGCAGAGCGATGCGGCGCCGCTCGAGCATGCCGAGCATCTGCAGCAGCGCGACGCCGCCGGAACTGGATGGCGGCATGGAGAGAATGTCATATCCGCGATACTGTCCGCGCAGCGGTTCGCGAACGATGGAGTGATAGGATGCGAGATCGCGCTCCGTGATCAGTCCGCCATCCTGCCGCATCGCCCCGGCGATGAGTCTTGCGGTTTCCCCGCGGTAAAATCCATCCCGCCCCTGATCGCTGATGCGCTGCAGTGTTCGCGCCAGGTCAGGCTGACGCCAGATGTCGGCGGGGGACCAGGGCGTAGGTGGAGGATTACCAATCATCTCTTCAGGAGATGTCGATTCTCTCCGACTTCCCGAACGAGGCCGAGCCGCTGGCCCGGCCCTACGGCCTTCTTCGCCATTCACGAACTTGTGCAGCGTCTGGGGAAATCGGGAAAAACGTTCACGAAAAATATTCATGTGCCGCGCAAGGCGGCGATGGAGCGGGAAACCGTCGCGGGCGAGGTGGATGGCCGGCGCCATGACTTCTTCCCGAGACATGGTACCGAAACGGTCGAGCGCCGTAAGGAGGCCGTCTACCGATCCCGGCACGCCCGCCGCCAGCGGACCGACAAGCGAACGCGTCGGATGCATGCGGCCCAGCGAATCGAGGTACATATCGCGATGCGCCGCTGCGGGAGCGGTTTCACGCGCGTCGATGGCCGCCTCCCTGCCGTCGGCCATGCGCAGGACGATATAACATCCACCGCCGATATTTCCCGCGGAGGGATAGGTCACCGCGAGCGTGAATCCGACCGCCACCGCCGCATCCACGGCGTTCCCGCCCCTGCGGAGAATGTCGGCTCCCACCGCGCTCGCTTCGGCGCTGGCCGAGACGACCATGCCGCCGCGTCCCGTCACCAGTTCGCCGGCATTCTGCGCCGGTAGTGACACTGCCGTGGAGAAGAGCAGAACAATGAGGAAAATGCGATTCATCATAACGCAATGGATATGCTACTGAACGGCAAATTACGAAGCATGCAGGCGTCCTGAAAGGGCGCAGCATCCCAGCCCGGTGCAGCATCCCGGGAAATGGAGCGAGTCCAACCACCCCGCAATGCACTGAAAGGGCGCAATACAATTGTCTTGCGCCTGATTCCCGCCTCGGCTATACTGGGATATTCGAAACCAGCATCCGTCGAGTATGATATCATGAGAACGATTGCAGTGTTATCCTTCGCCATGCTGCTGCTGAGTCTGTCGTCCCCGGCGTCCGCGCAGCTGCGCCTCGGTATTGACGAAATCGATGTCAGCGCGTATCCCGATGTGCGCTTGGTCGTGCATGCCACCGACAACGGCAGCAACGTGCGGGGGCTTTCGGTCAGCGACTTCACGATTTTCGAGGACGGCACCGTCATGCCGATCACGGGCGGATTCTGCGAAGACACGCTCGCACGTACGCCCGTGTCGGTGCTGCTGCTGATCGATGTCAGCCGCAGCATGGGTCCCTGGCCCTTCGGCAACAACGGACTCTCCGATGCCAAGCGCGCCGCCAAGCTGTTTGTCGACCGGCTGGGTCCCGAGGATTCCGTCGCGCTTGTTTCCTTCAGCGACGACGTGCGTTACGAGCAGCCGTGGACGGGCGACATGGATCTGGTCAAACGCCGCATCGATGACCTGATGTGGTGGGGAACGACCGCACTGTGGGACGGCGTGGCCACGAGTGCCAATCTCATCCGCTACCGGGAACAGCGCCGCGTGATGATCGTCCTCGCCGACGGTGACGACAATTCATCGGACGTCGATGAGAGCATCGCCATTCGGTATGCCATCGAAGCCAACTGCACGGTGTACACCATCGGACTGGGATCGGACATCACCGAGGCTCCACTGCAGCGGCTGGCCGATCAGACCGGCGGACGTTATTTCAACGCGCCATCGTCATCCGACCTCGACCAGATCTATGCCGAGATCAACCAGGAGCTGGAGACCACCGGTATCTGCGAGCTTCGCTACCGCTCGCCGATCGACTGCTGGAACGGAAACGAAGTCCTGGTGGAGGCGCGGGTGCGCAACGCCGGACGCACGGCCACGGGCGGGGCCACGTACTTCCTGCCGTATGACACCACCACGTTCTCGTACGTCAATGTGGCGATGGAACGGGATCACGTCGTGGAGGCGGGTGAGGAAATCACGATTCCGGTGGAATTGACGCGCGTCTCTCCCGAGCGCGCGCCGTCGGTGTTCGAGTTCAGCGTGGATTTCGACACGGATCTGCTGGAGCTCACTGAAGTCGCTGTCGGGACGCTCGTGCCGGATTACACTGCGAGCGTTTCCCCGACGCTGCGCGGGGCGGACGTGCGGCTCTCCGGCGGTGACGCGGTGATTACACCGGGAGAACTCAGTTTCCTGACCTTCCGCGCCGCGCCGGTGTTCAGCAGCGCCAAATCCGAGATCGGCATTTCTCCTCCCGACGTGCAGCAGTTCTGCACCGTGGCATCCTCAGATAACGGACTGATCACCGTGAGCGGCATCTGCGAGCGCGCGCTGACTCCCGCCGACAGCATAGCGAACGCGGAGCTCGGCAAAAAGACGCAGCTGACCGGCAGCACGCCGAATCCCGTTCGCGGCGGCGCCGTCATCGGCTATCATCTCGCATCGGATGAACACGTCACGATTCGCGTCAGCAATGTCATGGGCGAGCCCGTCGCGACGCTCGTCGACGCTCCGCGGACCGCCGGTGATCATACCGTCCGCTTCGATCCCGGAAACCTCCCTTCGGGACGCTATTTCGTGCTGATGACCACGTCGTCGGGGAGTGATCAGATGGCCGTGGTAGTGGCACGGTAGAGCCAACCGATCTGAGTGCGTATCCCCGTAAGCAGCTGTCCCTTCAGGAAGCCCGGAAGTGGAAACCCCACGCGTAAGCGTGGGGAATAAAAATGGGCCAAGCGAACCTTCGTCACATGAGCGGATACCGGCCGTTGCTTCCTTCCGGACCTGGCGGGGTTGGGTATCCTGTCATTGCGAAGGACTTGGCCCAAGCATCAATTTACGACTATTCGGAGCGGGGATCAAATGTCTCGATTGATTCCCGCGGGCGGATTCAGAGGCACGATTTCCGGTGATCCCCGCGGGCGATCCGTTGGATCGCCCCTACCCTCCAACATCCAACAGGAAACAGCCGCAGCATGAACGGAATCCTGTTCGATCCTCATCGATCCTCACGATCCTCCCGATCTGATCGCTCCTCCCGATCCTATCGCTCCTCCCGATCCTCACGCTCCTCCACCGCCCGATACGCAACGCCGGCGGAGAATCCCTTTCGCTGCAGATAGCCGGCAAGGCGGCGCTTCAACACATCCGGGGCGAGGGATGGATGCGCGCGGCGGTACTGCGCGGCCATCTCATGGGCGAGTGACTCCACGTCGCCCTCGTCGAACTGCGCGGAAAGAACATCCTCGATGATATCCCCGGCGATGCCCTTGCGGCGCAGTTCGGCGCGGAGCAGCGACGGAGCCCGGGGACGCAGCAGCAGACGGTCGCGCACCCAGGCCTCGGCGAAGGCGCGGTCGTCGATCAGCCGGACGCGGCGAAAGGATTCCACGGTTTCCTCGATCACCTCCTCGTCGAACTCCTTCTGGCGGAGGCGCTGCCGCACCTCGCGCTCCGAGCGCATCCGCGCGCCGACGTAGCGCTCGGCCACACGCTTCGCCTGCACGCGCTGGTCGTACTGCTCGATCTCCGCGCGCCGCGCATCGTCGAGTTCCATCCCTTTGTGAAGTCCGAAGCGATAGACGGCCTCATCGTTCACGCCGAAGGCGAACTCGTCGTCGAGGTAGACGGAGACGCGCGTGGAGTTGCGTTTCTGGCGTTCAAGTTTGGTGATGATCATGGTCGTATGCGCGTGCGTTCCCCATGCTGACGCATGGGGTTACTTCTGGCGTTTGAGTTTGGTGATGATCATGGTCGATGCGGGCTCGGGTTCGTGGGACGCTGACGCGTGCGACCACACGCTTACGCGTGTGGTAAACACCGACCGTGAACGCTGTGCCGTAACCCCACGCGTGAGCGTGGGGACCCGGCGTGGGCGATACCCCAGTCCACACCCTTACGGGGTCTCTACACCCTTACGGGTGTAGCTATTGATTAATCAGCGAGCTGTAGCGGGCACGGGCGGAGTCGGGATAGATGGCACCGAAAATGCCGACGCCGTTGCGGACGTTTGAGATGTCGGGACGGTCCTGCCGCACCGAGACGGGATCGTCGAAACCGCGCACGAGCTTGTAGTAACTGTAGACGTAGACATCCAGCGAGTATGCCGTACCCACGACTTCCGTGCCGGGCACACCGTCGATGCTGCGCAGTTCGGACCACGTGCGCTCCATGTTGAATGAGGAAAACACCACGGATGTCTGCCGCGAGGGATCCGTGTACAGCCACTGACCCGCTTCCTCATCATACCGCACCGGCACTTCGCGCCGCACCTCGACTTCCTGTCCCCCTTCGATTTTCGTCCCGACGATCCACATGCGGAAATACCACGCGCTGGGTGGATACGCGGTATTCTCGACGGCCGCCATCCGTACACCGCCGAGCATGGTCTGCAGGCGCACGTACGAGCGGCTCGGCACGGTCGTCCGTGCCGTGATCTCCTCGAAACCCGGCACGTTCACCTTCAGCGTGTACGCGGTGCCTTCGGACGGCTCGAGATCATAATTCACCCAGACTTTCTTCTGCGATCCGTCCCCGAGCGTGATCAGCGTGTCGCGGAACACGAAACGATCGTCGTCGCCGGTGACCTCGACCTCCGCCTCGGTGATCTCGCGCTGGGCGACAGGATCGTCGGGAGAGGACAGCTCGGCGTCATATGTGCTCTCAAGGCGCACGACCTGGTAAGGCGCGCTCGGATCCAGCACGCTGAATACTACAATGCGCTCCTGGTACGGCGCCTTCGGAGAAAACGTATCCTCGCAGCCGATCAGCAGAACGGCCGCAAGTGCAATGGGAATGGAAAGTCGTCTCAGCAATGTATCCTCGATGTTGAGCTCTGGGCATAAAGCTATGGGCTTCACGCTTTGCACTTTGCGCTTTGCACATTGCACTTTGCGCTTTGCACTTTGCGCTTTGCACTTCACGATGCAATTACGCTCCAGGCCCTGCCACGGGGCAAGGCAATTCGGAGCGCAAGCATAAAATATACGCAGAATCAGAATCCGATGTAACTGTACAGACTCGACGAGGATGAATCCGGCGCCATCGCGCCGAATACGCCGAGTCCCCCCTCGATGAACGAAATATCCGGCCGGTCGAGCCGCACGGACACCGGATCGTCGAAACCCCGCACCATCTTGTAATACGTGTAGAACTGATTCTCCAGACAGTAGCCGTGCAGGTAGAGACGCCGCGCAAGTATCGAATCAGTCGGAGATTCGTTCTGCTCCTTGAGCTCCTCGATGATACGGGGCGCGAACAGCACCTCCTCATCACGCGAGGGCTTGGTGTACACCCACTGCTCCTGGACGCTGTTGTAGTAGAGGGGAACTTCGATCCGCGGCTTGAGCGTGTCGCCGGACGGCAGCCGCTTCCATGTCTCCACCCAGGCGCGGTAGTAAAATCCCTCGGGGGGAACACTGAAAGAACTGACACCGTGATGCACACGCACCAGTCCGCGTCCCGTGTCGGGAATCACGCGCTCCGCCCGTACGTACATCCGAGACGGCATGGTGGTCTCGGCCGTGACGAGATCCTCGCCCGGGATACGTACCTCGAGACGGTAGGTCCGCTCGGTGCGGGGACGCAGATCACGATTGATCCATGCATGACGTTCACCGCCGCCCTCCGCGGTAATCACGGTGTCACGGAAGAGGAACACCTCGCCCGCGCCGGTCACGCGCACCTCCGCCTCGCGCACCTCGCGCGGCGTCAGCGGCTGCAGCTCCACGCCCAGCTGCGCGTCATAGCTGCGAAAAAGCAGCACGGACTGATACTCCTGTGCCGGATCGAGGATGGAAAACACCACGATCTGCTGGTGGAATTCCGCCTTGGGGGAAAACTCGTTCTCGCATCCCGCGGCAGTCAGCAGCAGGACAAAGAGCGCCGCGGACCGCGCGACGCAGCGGGCGATTCTGCCCATGGGTACTCCGTTATTTCTTTTTGCCCTTTCCGGATGCGCCGTCGTCACCGGCGTCGGCTGGCTCGGACTTCGCCTCCGCCTCAGCGGCGGCATCCCCCGCTGCGGCCTTCTCCTGTTCGGCTTCGGCCGCGGCCGGACCGATGCCCAGCTCCTTCTGCACATCCTTCTGGATCTTCTCCAGCAGATCAGGCGTTTCCTTGAGGAATTTCCGCACACCCTCGCGTCCCTGCCCGAGGCGCTCGTCGCCGTACGAGAACCAGGATCCGCTCTTCTGCAGCACGCCGCAATCCACACCGACATCCAGCAGGTCGCCGATCTTCGAAATCCCTTCATTGTAGAGAATGTCGAATTCCGTTTCCTTGAACGGCGGCGCCATCTTGTTCTTCACCACCTTGACGCGCACGCGGTTGCCGATGATGTTGCCGGCGTCCTTGAGCACGTCCTTGCGCCGGATGTCCAGGCGTACGGAGCTGTAGAATTTCAGCGCATTGCCGCCCGTCGTGGTTTCGGGATTGCCGAACATGATGCCGATTTTCGAGCGCAGCTGATTGGTGAAAATCACCGTCGTCTTGCTCTTGCTGATCGCGGCGGTGAGTTTGCGCAGCGCCTGCGACATCAGGCGGGCCTGCGTGCCCATGGTGGGATCGCCCATCTCGCCTTCGATTTCGGCGCGCGGCACCAGCGCCGCCACCGAGTCGATCACGATGATGTCGATCGCGTTCGAGCGCACCAGCGTTTCGCAGATCTCCAGCGCCTGCTCGCCGTACTCCGGCTGCGAGACCAGGAGATTGTTGACATCCACGCCGATTTTGCGGGCGTAGCCGACATCCAGCGCGTGCTCCGCGTCGATGAAGGCCGCCATCCCGCTGCGCTTCTGCGCCTCGGCGACGATATGCAGACAGACCGTCGTTTTTCCCGACGACTCCGGTCCGTAAATCTCGACGATGCGTCCCCTCGGGATGCCGCCGATGCCGAGCGCGAAGTCGAGGGAAATCGACCCGGTGGGAATGGTTTCGACCTGCGCGATCACGCCGTCTCCCCAGCGCATGATCGAACCCTTGCCAAAGTTTTTCTCGATCTGCTGAACCGCGAGATCGAGCGCTTTCTGTTTGCCGTTTTCTTCAGCCATTGCTGTGTCCTTTCATTGGTGAAAAACGTCCCCGCTGTCATTCACCGGGTGTCAATGATATATATGCTCGTTCCGAATGAATCGCTCCCTGCTCGGTGAGCGTGCTTTCCATCATGCGAACAGCGGTAAAATGCACCGGTGCAGGATGAAAGCTACACGCTTCGATCGCATTTTCCAAACCCCGCGTATCGCTGCGCCGCTTCACGCGTCCGATGGTGAAATGCGGCGTGAAGCGCTTCTCCTCAGGCGGCAATCCGTGCCGGGTGCAGACCTCCTCCGCAAGCTTCTGCAGCGCCATCACCGGCTCCGGCCGCGCCGAAAATCCCAGCCAGACGATCCGCGGCCGCCGGAAATTCGGGAAGGCACCCGGGAGGTCGATCAGTCCCTCAATCGGTCCGTTCTTCGGGATGGATGTCTCCAGCTCCGCCGCCACCGCATCGAGTATCTCCGGCCGTACATCCCCGAGGAATTTGAGGGTGATGTGAATTTTGGATGGATCTTCCCATTTGATGGTGGGATTCCGGGATTTCATGCAGGAGATGAACGCCGACATAGATTCCCGGGCGGGGGTGGAGGGGTAGAGGGCGAGGAAGGAGCGGATGGATTTCTGCATGGGTTGAAAATAATGAATCTGAGAGATTATGGCAGATTACACGGAGAATTATATCGCAGATTTGCACAGATTCATGCGCAGATTTGCACAGATTGCTTTTTCAGGCAGTTCATTCCGAAATAGACCATGAATGATGGTGCCTGGCACTGGTGTTATTGCCGGATGATGCGATGGATTCCCTTTTGCATGTTTGCGACATTGAAATTTAGAATAAGACCGAGATGCCTTTCCGTGAGCCGTAAATAGGTCAGCAGCTGCGCTTTGTGGACATCGGATATTTCATCGACGGCTTTGACCTCTATGATGAGCTCATCGTTGACAAGAATATCCAGGCGGTACCCAATGTCCAGTTTGACCGATTTGTAGGTGAGCGGAAGCGCCAGCTGACTTTGAACGGTTCTCCCGGATTTCGTTAATTCATATGCGAGACAATGCTCATAGACCGACTCCAGCAGACCCGGCCCGAGACTTGAATGAACGGAATATGCACATCCGATTGCAGCGTATGAAAGTTTATTCAACTCTTCAATATTCATCAGATCTCCCTCATCTGAAGATAGAATGATGCAAACATATGACACGGGTGATCAGGAGGCAATGCATTTTAAAGGGACCGCCCTCAGATTGGGACGGATTATGCAGAGAATCATATCGCAGATTTGCGCAGATTCATGCACAGATTGACTAATTCAAAAAAGCAATCTGAGAAAATCTGCGTGCATTCTGTGCAAATCTGCGATATGATTCTCTGTGTAATCCATCTAAATCTGCTTCTCCGCGGCCTTCCCCAGCCGGTTCATCACCGCCACACCGATCCCCTCTTCCTCGATGCCCGGACAGAATATCACCTCCACTCCTTCTGAATCCAGCGAACGGAGTCCGGCGTAGAGCAGGCGCGCGTAATCCACGGGCGTGCCTTGACGCAATGAGAAGAATGCCGATTCCCCCATCCCGCGCAGAGAGTCGGGGGCCAGCAGCCCGGCTTTCCTTCCCGCCGAAACATGCTCCCGGATCTGCGCTGCCAGCACGGATGCGATATCCCCGTGCACCGGTGAGACGAGGATCAACGACGCCCGGGGCGCGTAATGACGGTATTTCATGCCCGGGGAGAGAGGACGGTCGGATTCCTGCGCGGCGAATTGCACGCAGGACTGTATCACATCCTCGAGGTTTTCGCGGGTGACCGTGCCGGGACGCAGGATGACGGGATCGGACGTGGTCAGGTCGAGGACGGTGGATTCGATTCCCACCGGACACGCTCCCCCGTCAAGCACGGCTGCAATCTTTCCTTTCAGGTCGGCGAACACGGACTGCGCGTCGGTCGGACTGAGCTTCCCGGATATGTTCGCCGAGGGCGCGGCCACGGGCACGCCCGCCGCGCACAAGAGGCTGCGGGTGATTTTCAGATCGGGCATGCGCAGGGCCACGGTGTCGAGTCCGGCCGTCACCGCGTCGGGCACGGCCGCGTTGTGCCGCACGATCAGCGTCAGCGGACCCGGCCAGAACTCATTGACCAGCTCGCCGAAGAGATCCGGCACCTCCTGCATCAGCTCGCGCGCCTGGCGCTGGCTGTGCACGTGCACGATCATCGGATTATCCGCCGGACGTCCCTTCACCGCATACACCTGCCGCACCGCCTGCTCGTCAAAGGCATTCGCGCCGAGTCCGTACACCGTCTCCGTCGGAAACGCCACCAGCTCCCCCGCCCGCAGCAGCTCCGCCGCCGTGGAAACGCTGGATTTCAGCGATGCGGGGTCGGTGGATAAATACAGTGTATCCATCATGTACGCTGCTGAACGTGGTTATTGGCGGTTGTCAATCAAGTGCAAAGTGCAGAGTGCAAAGTGCAAAGATGTATTGATCACGATTTGCACTTTGTCCTTTGCACTTTGCACTTACTTATTCAGATCCGCAAACGCGCTATCCGCTATCTGCAATCCGCTATCTGCTATCCGCTATCCGCTATCTGCTATCCGCTATCTGCTATCCGCTATCCGCTATCCGCTATCTGCAATCCGCTATCCGTTATCGCTAAAACAGCGACTCCTGCGTCCCGCGCTTCCGCTTTGCACGTTTCAGGGGACCGACTTCCTCCATCCCCATCTCGAACGCGGAGCGGAGGAGTCCGGTGATCTCGGAACGGATATGCGGCACGCCTTCGCGGGCATCGGCGGCGAGCAGGGCGGCAACTTTCGCGAACGCGCGGGCGAGCACGAGTGTGCGGATGATTTCCTCCGGTGTCCATTCGCGGAACACGACGGCGCACTGCAGTGAATTCCCGCCCATGAACACGAGGCGGATGCCCAGCGGTTCGGCGGCCGCGGCGAGGAGGTCCCAGCCCACGTAGGCGCGCACGAGCATGCCGGTGAGCAGGTAGTGGTCGTCCTCCACGGCGAAGCGCAGCTCCTCGCGGAATCCCTCCCGCATCGCGCGCGAAGGCAGCGGATCGAGGTCGTCATAGAGCCGCAGCAGATCCTCCCGCTCGCCGGCCTCTAGGCGCACCCGCTGCACGATCTTTCCGCGCACGCGGTAATACACGCCCGGCTCGTCGGCGAAGGGATGCCAGCCGCCGTCGGCCTCGAGGTACTTTGCCGCTTTCGACAGCCGCGATATGGGAGTCTGCTGATAGCGCATCGGGTATCCAAGATACGAAGAATTGGAACAACGAAGTGCCGAAGGAAACGAAGGGGGTGTGAACAGCGAAGTTATCGAAGAAAACGAAGATAATTATAAAAAGAAAAACCCGGCGCAGCCACCGGGTCTTGTCATTTGAAATTTCCTTCGTCCCTTCGTTCCCTTCGCTGTTCCCATTCATTTGACAGCAATAACCGTGTCGGGGAGGATGACGAGGTAGGCCCAGCGGTCGCGCGTGGAGGAGACGCGGAGGGTCAGCGACGCGGCGGCGCTGCGATGGTGATGTGCCTCCACCGGAAACACGGTGCTGTCCTTCACGGGCGGCTCGATCGACGCGAATTCCATGCGGTGATCCTGGGTCCATGCAAACATTACAGCGTCCCCATCCCCCCGCGCACGAATCGCATCCTCATGCGCGGAAGCCCCATCCCCCCGCGCACGAATCGCATCCTCATGCGCGGAAGCCCCATCCCCCTGTGCATGGATCGCATCCCCAACCTCCACCCTCGGAGCGGATGTGCGGCTGAACGGTTTTGGGGCGAAGCCCACCCCTGATGCCATTGCCGAAATATCAGTTCCGAACCTCCCATGCCGCAGATAGTGCATCCGGTATGGCATCGACCGCTGCGTAACAATATGGCTGAACACGGCAGTCACTCCCTCCAGCTCCCCGCTCTCGAGAGCGCGCGCGTATGGCGCCAGCAGTCGTCGTTCACTGTCGACCGCTGCGTTCCACTCCTGCATCGCCGGCAGGCCGGTGCCCACATGTATGAAAATGAAAAGCAGCAGCCCAAACGTGCGCGGTTTCCCGTGAACATGCAGCAGGACGACGCCCGTGATGATGAGCAGGACCATGATCTGCAGGGAATTCACGCGATCATCCGCGCGGGCAAAAATCCGCGGAAGAAATGTAATGGCATACACCAGGAAGGCCAGAGACAGCCATCCCCGGTAATGGCGAACGGAATACAGAAGGAAGGCAGCGGTGAGTAAGAACACTGCCGTGACAACAGCCGCAGGGAGCACATCATACCCCGCATACCTGTACAGGACCACCGCCAGATCGGGATGGATGCTCGCCATCGTCACGCCGAGGAACGTGAACGGCTTCTTGATCAGCCACTCCAAAGGGAATCCGCCCGCTGAGGGATCGAGCAGTGCGCGCACGACGACATATCCCCCCATGACGAGCAGCAGCGGGAGACTCCGCAGAAACACCGCGCTGATATCCCGCTGTGACGGTCCGTGTCCCGAACGCGCATACAGCAGAGCCAGGACGATGAAAATCAGCGGGAAATGCAGGCCTGTGCTTTTCGCCAGCAGGGAAAGCACATACAGCAGTACCACTGCTCCCATCGTCCACGGTGACGGACGCCGCAGGTGGCGCAGCGCCGTCAGCAGGGCGGCCGCGTAGAAAAACATCATCAGCGTTTCGGTGCGCTGGGACGTCCACATCGCGTGGTAAAACATTCCGGTGTGCGCGAGGAAGAGCAGGCTGAGGATGAACGACAGCATGGTACTCTGCCGGTTGAGAAAATCCTGCTGAAGCTGAAGGATGATAACGTACAGCAGAACGGCTGTGCCGAGAAAACAACAGAGGTTGACCATCAGGTATGCCTGCACGGCGTCTCCGCCCAGAACGTACTGGAGATGGAAGGATAGCATGGTCAGCGGACGGAACGGTATAAAGTACGGTACGTCCGCACCGAAGACGGTCAGCCATGAAAGCGACGAATCCGAAGCAACAGTGAGGAGATAGAAATCATCACCCGTGAATCCCTGCGATGCCAGGATATGGGGCAGATAATATCCCGCGCCCAGCAGCACGATCACCGCCGGCAGCAGCAGCCCCCTCACCCTTCCGGACATCCTCATATTCTCCATGCGTCAACAGGGAATTGGAACAACAAAGTTATCGAAGAAAACGAAGATTATTGCAAAAAGAAAAACCCGGCTCATCTGCCGGGTCTTTCCATTTGAAATTTCCTTCGTCCCTTCGTTCCCTTCGCTGTTCCCATTCTTCGCTTCCTAAAACTCCGCGCTGATGCCGATGGAGGGCAGGATGCCGATGGTGCCGCCGGTGGATTCGACGGCGTTGTTGCGCGGGTCGTAGCGGTAGCCCTGGATGTTCTCCCGGTTGTACACGTTCTGAATGTCGATGTACGTGATCAGGTTCCAGCCCGTGAAGTTCCAGCGGCGGTCGACGCGCACGTCCAGCGAATGAAACGGCGGCAGACGGTCGGCGTTGTAATCCACGGCGTAGTTCTGTACAAGCCGCCCGCCCTGTCCGAGCGAAAACGGCGTGTACGGCGTGCCCGATCCGTAACGGAATTTCGCGCTGACCTCCCAGTTCTCGTCAATGCGCCAGCCGCCGCTCAGGTTCAGAATGATGCGCTGGTCGTAGAGTCCCGGACGCGACTCCTCGTCGATCGCCGTGTACTCGGTGCTGTTGTAAGACAGCGAGAAAATCCCGTACAGCGGAATCTCCGAGAGACGCTTCTGCACGAGCAGCTCCACGCCGCGCGCGTAGCCGGTGCCCGCGCTGATGAGATCGTCGAAGCCGAAGGACGAAAATCCCTCTTCCGCGCCGCCGAAGCCGGCACCGGTGTTGGCGAGCACCAGCCAGGGACGATCGACGCTGGACGGGTAATCCCCGTAATCCTTCACGTAACCCTCGACGCGCACGCGCAGGTCGGAACGCAGCAGATGCTCCACCCCCGCCACCGCCTGGTTGACGCGCACGAAATCCAGCCGGGTGTTGGCGGGATTCGAGACGAGCCAGATGTAGCTGGGGGATTGATAGTAAGTGCCGCCACTGAGCGACAGCGTGGTGGCCTCGGTGAGGCCGTAACGAAGCGCGGCGCGGGGACCCACCGCCAGCGGGTTGTCAATCATGTTGAAATAATCCAGCCGTGCGCCAAGCGTGACGCGCAGGCGCTTGAAGAATGTGCGCGCCCCCTGCACGTACGCGTTCGCCTTGTACGCGCGCGTATCCCACTCGTTCTCGAGATTGTCGGTGGCGGGATCGTCGAGGAAGGACGCATCCGTGGGCGTCCACGCGAAATCGCCCTCGATCAGCGCCGTCTTACCCTGCGCGCCGAAACTCAGCTCCAGCGTGCGGTCGAGCAGAAACACACCATCCGCGCGCAGACTGGTCTCCCCCTCCTTCGAGTCGCTGAGGAAGACCGGATTCAGCAGCGAATCGGTCTGCAGGAAGCTGTAATCCACGAAGGTGCGGCCGAGCGAAAACGTCATGAAGCCGTTTTTCATCAGGCGTTTCCAGCTCAGCGAGGAGAAATACTGGTTCTGGTCGTTGCCGAGGATGCGCGAGTTGTCGAAGCGCTGATCCTCCTCGTCGTTGAAGAAGCGCACGTTGTCGAGCACGCCGATCGTGAGGAAGGACAGTTCGTTGTCGCGGTCGAGGCTGTATGTAGCCTTGCCGATGAAATCCCAGTACTCGGGCACGAAGCCGAAGCCCGCGGCCTTGAAAATGAAATCGAGATAGCTGCGCCGGGCGCTGAAGATGAAGTTGCCGCGGTCGCCGATCGGTCCCTCCGCGTTGGCGCCGAACTGCGTGGCGGAGACGGTGACCTTGCCGCCGAGGCGGTCGGTGCGTCCCTCGCGCAGCTGGATGTTCATCACCGACGAGAGCTTGTCGCCGTAGCGCGCGCCGAATCCGCCGGTGGCGAAAGTGACATCCTGCACGAAGTCGAGATTGATGAAGCTCAGCGGACCGCCGGTCGCGCCCTGCGTGCCGAAGTGATTGATGTTGGGGATTTCAAGATTGTCGACGACGTAAAGATTTTCGCTCGGGGCCCCGCCGCGGACGATCAGGTCGTTGCGTCCCGCCGAGGCCTGCACCACGCCGGGCAGCACGGCGATCGCGCGCACGACGTCCTCCTGTCCCCCGGGCGCGCGTCGGATTTCCTCATACGACAGCGTCTGCGCGCTCACCTGCGCGTCAGCGTTGTCGCGGAAAAACTCCGCCTCCACCACGACCTCCTCGAGATCGATCGCGGTCGGCTTGAGCGCGAAATCCGCCTGCGTCGCGCGGCCCGCGCCGACCACGATATCCGCGTCGATCTGCGCCCGGTAGCCGATCACCGAGGCCTGCACGCGGTAGGTTCCGGGAGGGATGCGCCTGATCGTGTAGCGGCCGTCGAGATCCGTGGCAGCGCCGAAGGACGTCTCGCGCACGAACACATTTGCGCCGACCAGCGGCTCATTCGTGACCGCGTCGATCACGCGTCCGCGAATCGTGCCCGTTTCCTGCGGCGCCAGTTCGCGCTCCTCCACCTCGTTGGTGGATGGATTCACCGGCCGGCCCTCCGGACCGCTCTGCGCGGCGAGGGTGGTGGTGAGGATAATGAGGGATATGAGTGTCGAGATAGATTTCATAATAAGAGAAAACCGTTTGGGAGGAGATGGAGTTCCGGGGAGGACGCGGAGAAGATTTTCACCGCGTACTCCATTAACGCAGAGAGCCCCGGCTCAACACCGAGGCTCTCACTGATCAACCGAGGAACGGCGGAAGCTCTGGGAGCCCCTGTAACGGCACCCCTCGCTGATCTTTTTCAGATAAAATCGGCTCATCCACGGGCCACTGCACGCCGACGGCGGGATCGTTCCACAACAGCGTGTGTTCGGACTCGGGATGATAGTACTCCGAACATTTGTACAGGAAGTCGGCGGTGTCGGAGGCCACACAGAATCCGTGCGCGAAGCCGGGGGGCACCCACAGCTGGCGGTGATTTTCGTCCGAGAGCCAGTGGCCCTCCCACTGTCCGAACGTCGGCGAACCCTCGCGCACATCCACCAGCACATCGAACACCGTGCCGCCCACCACGCGGATCAGCTTCCCCTGTCCGTTCGGATGCTGAAAATGCAATCCCCGCAGCGTGTTCTTCACCGACCGCGAATGATTATCCTGCACCAGCTCCGGAATCCCCGCCTCCGCGAACAGTTCCCGGCGGAACGACTCCATGAAAAATCCGCGGCTGTCACCGAAGACCTGCGGTTCGATGAGCAGAATGCCGGGGAGGGTTGTGGGTGAGAATTGCATGGGGAAATGAGTGTGTGTGGATCGCCGCCAACCCCACCCTCACGGGTGGGGTTACCGCTCTGGATTCAACCTGCGGTGAGCCCCACCATGACGGGTGGGGTTAGCGCAATGTATTCACGTCATCCGCGTCCACGGACGGGGGGACGCCCGATGGAGAAGTAATCGAAGCCGTGCTCTTTCATCTCCTCCATGTCGTAGATGTTGCGGCCGTCGAAGACGACGGGCGTGCTGAGCATGGATTTGATGCGCGGCCAGTCGGGCATGCGGAATTCATTCCACTCGGTGACGAGCAGCAGGGCGTCCGCGCCCTCGAGAGCGTCGTAGGCCTTGTCGGCGTAGGTGATGCGGTCGCCGAATTTCAGCTCGCGCGTGTTCTCCATCGCTTCGGGATCGAAGGCCTGCACCTTCGCGCCGCCGTCGAGCAGATGATCGATGATGATGAACGCCGGCGCCTCGCGCGTGTCGTCGGTGTTCGGCTTGAACGCCAGTCCCCACACCGCGAAGGTCTTCCCGCTGAGATCGCCGTCGAAATAATCGTACACCTTCTTGAAAAAACGCTTCGGCTGATCCGCGTTCACATCCTCGACGGCCTGCACGATGCGCAGCGAATTCTGCGCGTCGTTGGACGTCTTGAGCAGCGCCTTCACATCCTTCGGGAAACACGAGCCGCCATATCCCACGCCGGCGAAAAGGAATTTCTTGCCGATGCGCGAATCCGTGCCGATGCCGCGGCGCACGTTGTCGACGTTCGCGCCAAGGATCTCGCAGAGATTCGCCAGGTCGTTCATGAAGGAAATCCGCATCGCGAGATGACTGTTCGCCGCGTACTTCGTGATCTCGGCGGAACGCTCGTCCATCACCATGATGGGATTCCCCGACAGCACAAACGGCTCGTACAGGTCGGTGAGGATGTCGATCGCCTGCTGATTCGAGGCGCCGATGACGACGCGATCGGGACGCAGACTGTCCTCCACCGCAAAGCCCTCGCGCAGGAATTCCGGATTCGAGGCTACGGTGAACGCGCCGTCATACTTCGCGGCGATGGTATCCGTCACGCGCTCGGACGTCCCGATCGGCACCGTGCTCTTGTCGACGATCACCTTGAACGGCTGCGGCGCATGCGCGGAGAGAATGCCGCCGATATCCTCGGCCACCTTCAGCACGTACTGCAGGTCCGCCGAACCGTCCTCCTGCGGCGGCGTCGGCAGGCAGAGGAAAATCACCTCCGAAGCCAGCACCGCCTCCTCGAGATTGTCGGTGAACGACAGCCGTCCCTCATTTTTGTTGCGCTCATACAGCGGCTGCAGTCCCGGCTCATAAATCGGGATCTTCCCGTTGTTCAGTTTTTCCAGTTTTTTCGGGTCGTTATCGACGCAGATCACCTGGTTGCCGTTCTCGGCGAAGCAGGTGCCGGACACCAGTCCCACGTACCCGGTTCCGATGACAGCGATGTTGTAGGCCATAAACGTTCAGTCTTGTATGGAGTGAATTGGGATTATCGTAAAGACGTAAAGGCGTAAAGGGTAAAGTCGGCTGTTTCGTGAAGAGGTGAAGGGGCTGCGTCCGCCGAAGCCCGCCGAAGGCGGAGCGAAGGCGGATGAAGAGGTGAAGAATGTGTGTCCATGGCGTCAGGACGAAGCCGGCTGTTCGTCATCATCCTTATCCTTTTTCTCTGAATCGGGGATATGGGGATGGGTGCCATTCCCGTTGCCGTTGAGTTTCGGGGCATGGATGCCGTTCCCGTTGCCATTCACCTTGTCGGCATGGATGCCATTCCCGTTCCCGTTGCCATTCCCGTTGACACCCTTCGCATGAAATCCATTCCCGTTCCTCCCGTTGACCTTCGCGGTCTCCACCTTCAAAAAAGCTGTCTGTGTAATCCGTGCAATCTGTGGTTCCGTTCCGGTGGCACCCTCCGCACGCAATCCCTTCCTCGTAATCAAATCCGTATATCCGAGAACATGCAGGAACACGAACATCCCCCCCATCAGCATCCCGATCAGAATCCATCCCATCAATGGCGGCAGCACGGACACCGCGATGCCCACGGCGGCAAAGACGATGCTCACCAGCGAGAGCACGGCCACGCTGCGTCCGAGGGAAAGGTCGAAGCGGGAGCGCAGCATGTGGTGGATGTGCAGGAGATCGGCGCTGAAGGGATTCGAGCCGCGCATGATGCGGCGGAAAAAGGCCAGCAGCGTATCCGCGACGGGGAGGCCGAGGATGAGGATGGGCACCATGGCGGCGATGAGGTTGTCGGGACCGCTGTCCACCAGCAGCCAGCCGCTGAAGGCCAGGACGAAGCCGATGAACATGCTTCCCCCGTCGCCCATGAACACCCGCGCGGGATGCGTGTTGAAGACGAGAAATCCCAGGATGGCCCCGCCGAGCGTCAGCAGAACGAAACCGATCAGCGGATTGCCCCAGATGAAGGCCACGACGGCGAGCGCGGCGGAGGAGATGAGCGAGGTGGTGCCCGCCAGTCCATCCATCCCGTCGATCATGTTGATCGCATTCGTCGTACCGACCAGCCACAGCAGGGAGACCACCATGCCGAGGCTGTTGAGCAGCACGCCCGAATCCTCGATGCCGAACACCGAGGGAAAGACGCTCGACTTGATCGCGCCGAGAATCATCAGGAAGGAGGCGATGAACTGGAAGAAAAACTTCTGCGAGTACGTGAGTTCGCGCAGGTCGTCGATCACGCCGAGAACGACGATGATCAGCGTTGCTTCGCCAATGTACAGGTACAGCGGCTCGAAATTCGGATACTCCGTAATGAAGAAGCCGACGCCTTCGAACAGCAGCATAGCGCCGATGGCGATCGCGAAGGCGACGATGATGCCGTAGCCGCCCGTGAACGGCACACTGCCCGCGTGCATCTTGCGCTGCTCATCGGGACGATCCAGCAAACCATACCTCCGCGCCAGGCGGATGCACAGCGGCATCGCCGTCACGGCGAACATCAGGGCAAGTACGGGATACAGAAGCATGCGGAGCGACTTCTCGAGTTTGATCAATTATGGAAATTTACGAAGAACCGCGTTGTCGGCAAAGCGTTAACCCCACGCGTAAGCGTGGGGACAGATCCCTCGACACTCCAGAACCACATCGAGGGACCGCGTTAACCCCACGCGTAAGCGTGGGGACAGATCCCTCAACACTCCAGAACCACATCGAGGGACCGCGTAACAGCTCACTTGAACCGCAGTCCCTCGACGTGATTCGGCCACATCCCTCCACAAAGGCGGAATGGTGACCCGGTACCCCCGCCCGTGAAGACGAGGAACGCGGATGCGTGAGGTCCGCGCAGAAAAAAAGACACAACAAGAGGGAATCTGTGACAGGGGGGAGAATTCGTACCCCATCCGCACACCGCGCGCGGCTGGCGGTAGCCACACCCGTAAGGGTGTGGGACACGCGGCATGACCACACGCTCACGCGCGTGGATACCGCACGCCATGCACGGTTTACGCTAACCACACCCGTCAGGGTGTGGAACACGCGGCATGACCACACGCTCACGCGTGTGGATACCGCACGGCATGCACGGTTTACGCTAACCACACCCGTCAGGGTGTGGGGAGACGGCGAGCCCCACCCCATCCACACGCTCACGCGTGTGGATACCGCACGGCATGTACGGCTGGCGTTAGCCACACCCGTAAGGGTGTGGAACACGCCCACCGCGCGACCTATAATATCAATCGTCGCGCGAGGACATACGCCCACTTCCGCTCCCAATTCACCCCCTCCCGCGCGAGGGCGGGATGGGATTTCCAGGCGTCGATGCGCTCGTCCTGCTCCAGCCAGTGCCGGATGGGTACCTGGAAGCCGGTTTTGCGGCGGTCGAGAAGTTTCTGCGGGATCGGACGCGAGGGCGCATGCGCGAGCAGTTTTTTGCGCTCGGTGAGGGCGTGGCGGTGCAGCATGGGCGCGAGCTGCCGCAGAAGCACGGCATCCACGAGAGGGACGCGGATTTCGATACTGTGCGCCATCCCGGCCCAGTCGGAGTCGCGCAGGAGCTGGTTGCGCATGTACAGCGAGGACTCCAGCGCGGAGACGCGTCCGTAGGGCGTGAGCGGATCCGGCGACATGGCCGCCGCGATGCGGTCGAGCAGATGCAGATCCTTCAATCCCTCCTGCACGATATCCTGGCCGAACAGATCCGCAAGCTCCCAGGGCATGAACAGTCCCCGGCGCAGGAACCACGCGCCCGGATACGAACCGCCGTACTTGAGCACGCCGGCGATTTTGGGACTGCGGTCCGTGCGTCCCGCCACGAGCGCGTTGTACAGCGTGCGGAAGCCGTCGCCCAGCAGCGGAATGTTCGCCGGAATGCGGAAGCGATGCACCCACGCCGGCACGTCGTCGAAGGTGTTGTAGCCGGCGAACAGCTCGTCGCCGCCCAGGCCGGAGAGAGCGACTTTCAGTCCCTGCTCGCGCGCGGCCTTGCTCACGTAATACGTGTTGATGCCGTCGATGGAGGGCTGGTCCATCACCTCGAGGATGTGCTCGAGATCGCGCGAGAACTCCTCGCGCGTCAGCATGCGTTCGCGGTGATCCGTGGCGTAATGCGCGGCCACCTCCGCGGCGAGTGGAGCCTCGTCGTCGTGGCGTCCGCGGAACTCCTCGAAGGCCAGCGTCACCGTCGTCAGATCCTCCACGCCCGCGTCGCGCACGAGTCCGACCAGCGACCCCGAATCGATCCCGGCCGAGAGAAACGCCCCCACCGGCACATCCGCGATCATATGATGCGCGATGGACTCCCGCAGCGCCCGCGCCGCCTCGTCGTACGCCTCCACGCTGCCGTTTTCCCCGGACTGAGTCGTAAAGCCGTCTTCACCCCTTAACCTCTTTACCTCTTCACGAGAATCCGCCAGAACAGCAGAGATATTCAGATACGACCGCGGCTCACAAACTCCACCCTTGTCCACGGTCAACCAGCATCCCGCCGGCACGGCTGCAATCGACCGATACACCGTCTCCGGCTCCGGCACCGATCCCAGCATGAGAAACGCCATGAGCGAGGACGGCGCAACCGTGTCGTCCACCCTGCCGCCCGCGAGCAGGGCTTTCACCTGCGAGGCGAGGCGGATCGAGCGTCCGTCGTCGGCATAATACAGCGGCTTGATGCCGTACGGATCCCGCGCGGCGAAGAGCTGCCGCTTTTCGTGATCCCAGATCGCGAAAGCGAACATCCCGCGCAGACGCCCGAGCATCGCGGCGCCATGGCGCGCGTACATGCCCAGCACCACCTCCGTATCCGTCTCCGAGTGGAAGCGCCAGCCATCCGCCAGCAGCTCGTCGCGAAGGACGCGGTAATTATAAATCTCGCCGTTGAAGGTGATCGTATAGCGGCCGTCGACCGAATGCATCGGCTGCGCGCCGCGCTCCGAGAGATCGATGATCGACAGCCGCCGGTGCCCGAAGCCCGTGCGTCCGTCATCCGCGATCCATTCGTCATGGCCGTCCGGTCCGCGAGACGTCATGCAGTCCCGCGTCGCCCGCAGCTCCGCGAGATCGACCTTCTCCTCGGTCCGGTAGTGATATATGGCGTTGATTCCGCACATGGGTGGGTGGTTATTGGTTCTTGGTGGTTGGTTTCTGCCACACCCTCACGGGTGTGGTTAACGCAGACCGCTCATGGATGGCGGTAACCACACGCGTCAGCGTGTGGTGTGGTGTGGGGGGAGGCGCACAGCCACACCCTCACGGGTGTGGTTAACGCACACGGCTCACGGACAGCGGGCGACCAACGCCTCTTGCACAATCCCTCCGCAATCAGGAGATTACGCCATGCATGCATCCGATACAACCCACGCATCCGTCCGGGATGGAAGGAAGGATCTCCTCCTCACCATCGGCTTCTGCGTGCTCGCTGCCGCGGCGCTGATTGCGGCGGGACTCATCCTCGCTTCGAAGCGCTGGATGTGGATGGACGAACTACTGACATGGCAACTGGTGACGGCGCCGTCATGGGGCGCGATGCTGCATGCCGCGGGCGACCAGGTGGATACCATGCCGCCGCTGTATTTCATTCTTGCGCGCGCCTGGATCACCCTCACCGGCACATCTGAATTTTCCCTGCGTCTCCTCTCCATTCTGCTCGTCACCGCGACGTACCTGATAACCTTCCTGCTGTTGAAGCGCACAGCAAATCTGCTGTACGCACTGACAGTAACCACGGCAGTGTTCTTCCTGTCCGACCTCCTCTTCACGCAGCTGACCGAACTCCGTTACTACCCCCTGCTGCTGCTGCTCTCCGCCGTCGCGACTGCGCTGTACTTCCGGCTGAGCAATGGTCGAACATCCCCTCGATGGCTCTTCGTGCTCAATGCGATCGTGCACGGCGCACTCGTCACTACGCATCTGTTCGGCTTTCTCACGAGCACGGCGCTCATGATTTCCTTCCTTGTCACCGCCGGACCGCAGCGCCGTGCAGCCGCGCGACAGGGAATTCTCTCCTCGCTGGCGGGATGGCTGTTCTTCCTGCCCTGGATCCCGGCGCAGCTGCGGCAGATGGAGGTGGCACAGCCATACTCGTGGATACCGCTGCCGGACATGATCGACCTCATCGCCATGCCCTTCACGATGCTGCCGGACGGACGGCCGCGCTACGTGCTCATTGCAGTATTCATCCTGCTCGTCCTTCTCCCGCGCCGCCTGCGCGCACACATCGAAGAAGAAACGCTGACGCGCATGGCCGTGAGCGGCGGACTGCTGCTGCTCCTGCCCATCCTCACCGCGTACATCCTGTCGACTGAAGTCGTGTCCATATTCATCCCGCGTTACTTCATCGCGGGCATCGTCGGCTGGATCCTCCTCCTTCCCCCTCTGGCAGTATGGATCCGCCGCGCGATCCCCATCGCCCTCTCCCCGCGTCCATTCCTGTGGCTCACGGCACTTTCAATTGCTACAGCAATATTACTGTCATTCCCTGCAGCAAAATCCCTGCAGACTTCTGCAGCAAAGAAGCCTGGATCACTCTCGAACGCACTGTATCCGAACCTGCCGGTAGTGACCGAGTCGCCGCATGCGTACCTGCCGCGGTTCCATTATGCGGAGGACAGGAGCCGGATCTTCTACGTGCTCGACCGTGCATCGGCTTTCAATCTGCGGGGCGTGCTCAACGGACCGACGGATTACCACCACATGCTGGCGCTCGAGCGGAATTTCCCCGGGCACAACATCCTTCCGGGGGATTCCATCCTTGCGCGTTTCGACCGTTTCCTGCTGATTGACGAGGCGGGACGGCTGTGGTCGGAGCGGGTGCTCGAGGATGACCGTCGATACGACATCCGGGAAATCACTGAATCCCTGAAGCTGCTCACTGCGAAATGAATCCGCGCCGTAGCACGTGGGAACGCATCACGGTGAAGCGATTCCTGCCTGAATCACTCGATCCGGAAGCTCATCACTGAAATCCTGCAACGCGTTGCGCAGCGGCGGCAGTGATGCGCTGTCCAGAGCGTAGATGGATACTTCGTCATCACCGCAGATGAGGGACTCGCGTATCTGCCAGACGCCGGCACGAATCCAGTTCTGAGGCAAGGACGCCCTGCCCTTGAACCACGAATCATACACCATGGCAATGCGAGCGCCGCGCGCACGAGTAAGGCTGTCAATAAATGCCGTCGTGAAGCGTCCTTCCTTGTATGCCTCCGCCACTGACGGGGTACCGAGTCCGGCAAGATCAACAATATCCGCATCCGTGCGGAAGGCCACGCTGCCAATATCATTCAAACATATTGTCGAATCAGCATAATATCGTTCCACGAAGCGGGACATTTGCTGCTGCTGCTCGTAGATATTGACTGAAGGACGAACGGCTTTCCTCGCGAAATCCCCACCGAAATAGATTACGGCAGACAGTGCCGGAAACAGAATCACCGCGGCAAGCACAGCGCGTAAGACACCCGTCCGCCCACTGAATATCCCGGCAGCGTGTGACCGGTTTTCCCACAGCAGCATCGCGATGAAAACGATCATCGGCGCAGCGAGGTAAGCCTCATATCGCATATTCGCCGGATGTTGCATCTGCACGCCGTAGGCATAGCCGAGGACACCGACGGCGAACGCTGCCGTAAGCATCATCAACGGTCTGCGACGCTCTTGCAGTGAAAGTACCGTAATCCCCAGGATCAACAGCATCGCGCCGGTGCGGCGGAACACCGCCCAGTACTCAACGCCAACCTGTGATGCGTTGAGAAATCCCGTGAATGTGCCAAGCCCGTTCACATCCCAGGAGTTCATTTTCAGAACGATCGAATGGGGAAGGAAGGTGTTCCCGTAAAGCACGTATAGCAGTCCGGCCAACAGCACCGGTAATGCTGCTGCAAGCATCACTTTGACACCGTCAGCGACACGCCGCTGGACAAGAAGAACGAGCCCGATCCCCGCCGCAAGTGAGAGGGATTCATACCGCACAAGTGTCATCAGAAACAGCAGTACAAGGATGCGGGTCAGCGCCGAGCGACTCTCCACGCGGAAGAAATCGAGCAATACACCAAGCAGTATCATGGAGAGCACAGCATGCAGCAATGCCTCCATCCCGGTAAACACCAATGGAAGCACCGGGAGCAGAAACAGTTGCAGCATGCAGACGATGAACAAGATGACAGGCGGATAATCCCGCGAGACCAGAAGCCGCCATGTCAGCCAGAGCAGCGCGGCACCGAGCAGTACATTCAGCATAAGCGGGAACAACTCGGCAGTGTCGGTGATGAGGAAGCCGAGGCTCAGGATCCACGGCCACGCAACGGAGGACGAGGCAATGCTTACCTGCCCTGCCGCAATCCCGTACGTCCCATGCTCCACGATATTCCGCGCGATCTCAAGATGGATATAGGCGTCGTCGAGGCCGTAAACAAACATCCCGCTGCATGACTGCCGGATATCCATATACTGCCACGCAAACACAAGGACATACACCAACAGGACAACTACAAGCGTCACCTGTGCATGACGGATACGCCGGATGCCAGTCTGGCTCAACGTCATCTTGACAACCCCCTCCTATCATCACCTTCCATGGGGAGTAATGCAAACAGAAAGAGAGGGATGAGGTATGTGCTCCATAGCCGAAGCTCCCAGAGGATGCCAAAAAGCAGGACTCCAGCGATCCAGGGCAGCGCCAGAGTGGTGTAGACCACAAGACGTTCCGAGGAAGACGAAACTGCAAACGCGAGGGACGTAAGCGAGACAATGAACAGCGCGCTGATCGCCACGCCGGCAGCGGGTGCTGCCAGGATGTTGTCAGGAAACAGCACTCGGGAGTGAACGGCCCACCCATCGGTCAGCAAGCGCACGCCGAAATATGGGAGCACAAACGCCAGCACGGACAGCCAGAGAAGCGGGGATCGCAAGGCATGCATCCCTCCTTCCTCCCACAGGACAGTGCCGAGCACAGCGAGGATGAGAATGGAGGATTCATGATTCATCGTAGCCAGAAAAAGCAGCAGTGGAAGCAACCAGCGGTGCCGTTGCTCTTCGGAGAGAAGAAGCAGGAAGGAGGCAATGATGGAAGCCCAGCTCCACACATCATACGGAGTAACGACGAACATGGAAAGAGCGAGCAGCAACAGAAAGCCACCAACAGCAGCAATGCGTCCACGCAGAGAAAGGGCAAATCGCCGGAGACCCAGCAACAGCCAAAGAAATGATGAGAAGAGCACGAGGCCGACGATGCGTGTCCAGGCGTACATATGATAAAACGTCGCATCTGCCTGCTCATCGAGATCCAGCAGCCGATGCGGCAGCAGCAGCCGATCCAGCGCATGCACCTTCCTGTCGAACCAGTCATGGAGCAGAAGCAGGAATTCCCGGCTCAGAGGGCGGTAGGAATACACATCGTTTTCATACTGCTCTCTGAACCCCTCCTCCGAAAACGTCACCGTCGTATAATTCGTCAGGTAGCCATAATGCACCACAAATCCCGCACACACCGGCAGCAGCACAGCCATCACCACCCCCGCAACCACCACCCGCAGTCGCTTTTCTCTGATATTTCCTCTTCGTCTTTCCAATCTGCGAAAATCTGCGTGTACTCCGCGAAAATCTGCGATATGATTACTCTGCGTAATCCATCATAATCCCTCCACCAGCACCATCTCCCTCCCCGACTCCCCCAGCACCACCGATTCCACGACCCTGAATCTCCCCTCCAGCGCGGACAGAAATCCCGCCCGCGAATACGCAAATCCCGCCCGCACCGAGCCCTCGGTCATGGCACGCACGTTCACATCCTCCCGCGGAATCCACTCCACGATCGCATGCCGGGCGATGCGCGCGAGGAAGGACATCTGCTCCTCCAGCGGCACCATGTGCGTGAAACGCAGGTGATGCATGAGTCCGAGATACAGCGCGAGGCCGGCAGGAGCCCGTGCCTCCAGAGATTCCCGCTCGCGGTGCGCCCAGCCCAGCGCGGGCGACGGGTTCGCGAGGTTCATCACGAGCGGCGTGAGGTGTTCGTCACCGCGCTCGCGGGCGTCGCGGTACATGGCATCCACCACGGCGTCGTCGGCGTCGAAGGCGGCAGTCGGGATGCCGGCATCGGCGGCCAGCCGGGCGTAGCGGCCGGTGTTGCTGCCGAGATCCCAGACACTCGCGGGCGAAACACGCGCGATCCACCCGCGCACGAGATCCTCCTTCTTCCGCGTCTCCTCGCCGCTATACACGGTGTCGTCGTAGTAGCGGTCCCACGCGGAACCCCCGCCCGGCAGCGTGATCCCCTCGACGGTGCGCCGCAGGCTGTCGACGAGGGCGAGGGTCTGTTTCAGGGACTGCTTCGGCGCGGCACCCGCCGCAAGCCGACCGGACGCCCCCTCCCGCCGCATCCTGCGGGCATCGCGGCGGATGGAGCGCGCGTGCAGGTGCACGTGCATGAGCGGGCCGGGACGCAGGGACGACCATCCCCGCAGCAGCCGCGCGCCCGCGTCGAGCGAAATGCCGTCGTGCCGCGCGCGCAGAAGGTCCGAAACAGCGCGTCCCGCCCTGCGGGAAAGCAGCAGCGGGACGAGAAACTGTTCACAGAACTGCAGGTAGCCGGCCCAGGGCTCGCCCTCACGGTACGCGGTGAAGGAGAGCAGGTCGGTGAACACCGGCCGGGCGCCGGCGAAGGAGACGTTGAACGCCGAGGCATCCTTCAGCGTCATGCCGTGGCGCAGGGCGAGGCGCAGCACGCGCAGCGTCAGCAGCGCGGCATCCCGCAGCTGCGAAACACTCCATTCATACGGGAAGGAATACAGTGCGAGGCGCGGCGAGCGCAGCACATGCGCGGCATCGGGATGCAGGGATTCGGAGGCGGGGATTTCCTCGAAGGGAAGGATGAGCTGCTTTTCGCGAAGCTTCTCCGCCAGGGGGGATGCGGCGAACAGTGCGAAATCGTCCCGCCCCGGCGGCAGGACCACGCGCAGGACGTGATCGTCCCGCACGGCCACGAATCCCGCCGGATCCCGAAACGACCCGGGATGCCGAAACGACCCGGGATGCCGCGGCGCGTCAGTCGTCATCGTCCTCCAGGGGAAGCCCCCGCACCTTCCGCCACATTTTATAGAGCCAGCTCCTGATCGCGAACAGGAATCCCAGGAATCCCGCGATCAGCACCTGCGCGATAAAACTCCCCGTACCGGGATCAACGTATAAAAGGAAAAATTTCATAGATCACTTCTCTGGAGGACGGATTGAAATCCATTCAGTGCATAACATACAAAATCGACCCGCACACAACATACGGATTTCTCGAAACCTCATCGACCCGGGATTTCAATCCGTCATTCATCCATGGTCCCCCAGACTTCTTCCGACACATCCTCGAGCTCCAGCGGCCGGCTCCACGTCGAATACCACGCGCGGTCCGGATGCAGCGGGAAATCCGTTCCGAAGTGGCTGTTGAACAGCAGCGGGAACACATTCACGGGCGTGATGCGGTGGGGAAAGTCCGTCACGTCGCCGTGCGAGGAATATACCGCGAAAAACGACGACAGGCGTTCGCGCACATCGGAGCGGACGCGGCTCTCGAAATCGAAGCGCGCGCCCGGACCGTGGTCGGACATCAGCACCAGCAGCAGCGGGCGGTCCGCCGCGCGCATGCTGTCCACCGCCTCCAGCACCATGCGGTTGAGCACGGGCAATTCCTCCCGGTAGCGGCGGATGTAATCCCGCGGCGTCGTTCCGTAGATACGGTGGAAGTGGCTGCCGTCGTGGATCTTCGGAAATACGTCGCCGCCGCTGCGTCCGCGCGCCGAGAGCGTGAACGGCGGATGCGGCGCGAGCAGGTGCAGGAACAGCATCGCCGGCTGCGGACGGCGCACCAGCTGCACACCGTATTCCAGCTGTTCACGCATGAACGCGTTGATCGCCGACGCCCGTTTCCGCCCGGGGATCCGGCCGAGGACTTTGCGCAGGAAGGCCCACGACGTCTCTTCGGCCAGCATTGCCAGCTCGATACTGCGCATGACATCGTCCTGCAGCACGACATCCGCGTGCGCGGGCGGCGGCACGTTGTACATCGCCGTGGCGGCGCGCAGATAGCCCACCTTCCCGAGCATCCGCCACACCGCCGCGCTGCGGTAACGGTCGGCCAGGCGGGTGCGGACCCGATAGCCGTCCGCGGAGGGAGCGAACGGCGCGCCCTCCCCGACCGGCAGCGGCTCCATCGTGAACAGGCTGCAGAGCGACAGCATCGTCTGTGTATAGTTCGCCCCGGCGCTGTCAGCCACGAAAAAGCCGCGCTCGCGCAGGGCGGACTCGAACGCGCTGTTGTCGAAATCGTACACCTCGCGCAGCACATCCGCGCGCGCGTAGCCGTCGAGCAGCAGCACGACGATATGCGGAGGATCGACGGTATCGGGAATCGCGAGCGAAGCGGGGGAAGGACGTAAATCGGGGGGAGGGACGGACGCGCCGTCACCGCCGCGCGTGAGAAGCATGGCCAGGGGCAGGACGACAAGCACCGCGGCCGTAATCGCCGGCACGCGCACCGGCATGCGTCCGGAGCGCACGGCCGCCCAGGCACCGATCGCCGCGAGCAGGTAGGCTGCATGCACCGCGGCCTGCGACAGCAGGCGCCGCACCAGCGCCGGCGGAGCCCCCGTCGCCTCGATCACCGTCAGCACATGTCCGTTCGCCATCATCAGGAACAGAAGCACCGCCGCCGCCGTCACTGACGCATCAAAGCGCCGCGTCACGAGTCCAAGAAGAGCACCCAGCAGCAGCGTCCCCGCCACCAGCGCCGCACTCACCACCCCCACCATCCACCCCGACACCATCAACGGATTCATCGCCCAGAAATGCAGCACCGGCCCCACCGGGAGCAGACTGATTAGCAATCTCTGCGAAAATCTGTGTGAAAATCCGCGAGAATCTGCGATACACATTATCTGTGTAATCCTCCAAGAATCCCCATCACTACAATCCCCAGCGGCACGATATACGTAGCCGTCAACCCCACCGAGAACCCCAGCAAAATCACCACCGCCGCCAATCCCAAAAATCTCAACTCCCCCTTCAGCCGCAGCACCGCCCGGATCGTCAGACCCAGCCAGGTCAGGTACAGCAGCAATCCCACGATCCCCGACATCATCAGTATCCGCAGGAAGTCGTTATGCGCACCGAAGCCGGCGGCACCGAAGTAATTCCTGCCGGAGAACGATGATCCCAGCAATTTCGCATGCAGCGGAAGATCAGCGAAGTCGGAGAGAATATTCCCCCAGATAAGCCCTCTCGAGTTGCCAAAGTGTGCAAGCGGAGCCTCGCCCTCGAGGACTGCGATATCCGGCGTGACGATGGGCACGTATTCTTCGCCGGAGCGGATGCTGAAGCCGGCAGCGGTCAGGAGCACTGCGACCGCAACGAGTGTGCCCGATTTCAGCCACGCGCGGCGCAGGATCAGAAACAGGATGAGCAGGGAAAGGACAGCCATGTACACTGCCCAGGTCGTGAGATGCACCACCCAGGCGGAAGAGAAGGCCAGCAGCGCCGTCAGCGTGAGCAGTGCATAGAACCAGCCCGCACTCTCCCGCCGCAGCGCGAGATACCCGGCCCCCATCAGCGCCATGCTGAAATGGATACCATAGACGGATACCTGGGCATAGGGACCGGTATACCTGATCACACCGCTGCGGATCGACGTGCCGATCGGACCGAATATCAGCTCATACAGGATGAATCCTGTCGGCACAATCGCAGCGATCAGCACCGCCTGCGCGATGCGCGTCAAAACCAGCTCACTGCGCAGGTAATGGAAGCCGAAAAGGATGAGAAGTCCCGGCAGAACGAACTTCAGCGCCATGCCGGCGGCTTCCTTCGACGGATCCACGGCGAGAGCGGCCACTCCGGCCGCAAAACCGAGAAAAAGCCACGATGTCACCACCCGGTGACATACGCACCCGGATGTCACCACCTGGTGACATCGCCAAAACGAGCTGAAATCGCCTGTTTTTCTCCACACCGCCCATAAAAGAAAAAACGGCAGTCCCACGCCGATCAGCTGCAGCGGTGAAATGCCGAGTGTGTGTTTCCAGTCCCAGGTGACGTCTGCGAGGGGTCGGAGCAGGATCAGGACCAGCAGAACGGCAACAGGCCACTCAATACCATCGAGAAACCAGTCGCGCAGCCGCTTCGGAATTCGCCGTTCTCTAGCCTCGATCATCATCATGCAAAACATACTCAATCGCATCCCGAAAACCCCCGATCATGCGCTCGATATTCGCCTCCTCCTCCACCGTCTTCAGGGCATTGGCCTTCATTCTCGCAAGAAGATCAGGGTCAAGGATGAGGCGATCAATACAGGCGGCGATTGACACGGCATCGGAATCACAGAGAAATCCGTTGTACCCGTCTTTCAGGTATTCAATTTCAGGGGAATGGAATGGCCCTTCCTCGGTACTGTGACAGGTGATCATGGGGAGGCCGAAGGCGAAGGCGTGGACAATAGAGAGTCCCACGTAGCCCGGATTCACGATAACATCAGCAGCAGTGAGATACTTCCCGGATTCCTCAATATCATGTATGGCACCGGGCAGATGGAGGCCCTCTTCAGGCGAATCATGCAGCAGTCTCTCGCGTTCCTCTCCATCACCGATGCAGATCAGTCCGACATCATGATTCTGCTTCAAAGATCTCCAAACATCGATGATAAGATCGATCCGTTTCTCTCTGCGCATGCGACCGAGAAACAGCATGTTGAAAGAATGACTGATACCCATTTCATTTTTCAGTATTTCGCGGTCGCTTACATCATATTTCGAATAGACTTTAGAGTATATCGATATATCAAGCGTATTATTGGCACAGAATAATTTCGACCGTATAGCGGGAAAGCGCGCGGCAAGCTTTTCCCTGCGCGAAGAAGAGTATATGATTACCGCGTCAAGCCATCGCAGGATATGGCCAGTCAGGTGATAATGTGCGGTCTTGTCATCAAGGACCATATCCCTGTTCTTGACGCCATGGGACCATCCGATCAACTTGTATCGAAAAAACGGTCGAAGCAGCAAAAGTTTCCAAAAGGTAAGTACACCCAATGCATATTCACATATCACTACGCGGGGTCGAAGTTCGCGAAGCACAGGGAGAACCGATTGGGTAAATACATTCTTTCGGCCAAATAGGAATCGGCCATAAACAAATCTATGTCTGTATTCCATTGCCTCGGCATATGATTCTACTCCACCAATTGCGGCTTCACTGTGACAGGTAATTATCCCAAGCTCGTCATTGAGACGTTCGAAGACTGGAACGCGATAGGAGGGTACAATCCGTTGGAAAAGGAGGATCCGGGTTGATGACAGTAAAGAAACAGTGTTAGAATCCAATATGGAATCCACCGGTAACGGTTGTGGTTTCCCCGAGATAGACCGTGGGGACATACACCGCCGCATCGGGCCCGCTGACATCGCGGAGATTGACGGCAACGAATATGCGACCATTATGTGTGTATTCGTAACCAGCCTCGAAGCGAATACTCTGCATCTCGAAACGCACTTCCTCCAGGAACGGAACCTTGATCGCTTCTCGGCCGGAAACATAACGGATATCCGGTCCTTTCCTGGTCTTTGTAAACTCGGCCTGCAAGCGCAGTCCGCGGAGCGGCTTGACGATTACCGACGCGTACATCTCGTCAGAATTATCACGGAGATAATGTCCGAGCACAAAGCTGTTCGTCTCGAATGTCGTCGTCTCGAGATTGTGCTTGTATGTCATGGGATTCGTGCGTGTGTACTCTCCACGCACGATCACGTTCCGCAGCGGCCAGTTGCTGAGCTGCGCGCCAGCCTTGACGCTGAAGAAATTGTTGTCGTCGCCCTCGGTGAAGCGGCGCGTGTTGAGTTCGTCGAAGAAAATCGTCGTGAAAAGATGCAGGTGCCGGATGTTGCGTGAGCTGATGTCAAGGAACATCTGTGCGTTTTGCCCGGTCTTGTTACCAGCCGCATTGAGTGTATGGTCGACGGACTTGTAAAACAGAAACGGCACGAGATAGGCCGCCTGCACGCCGATGTCGGAATACACGATCGAATTTCCGAAGGAAACATGCAGCTGCCGCAACGGTTTAATCGTAAAGAAATTCGCTGTGAGATATTTATCATGGAACACTTCGCGGAACACGTCGTCACTGGTATTGTACGAACGCGTGCTGTCGAGCACCTCGGACACCAGCCAGGCATGCACGTAGTTGAATTCAAACCAGTTCGTGGGAGCGAGATGCAGTTTCAGCTGCCCGGGCGAAGGGAATCGACCGGAGAAGATATTCGTCCCGTTGTACCCGCTGCCCCATTGGAAATGATCTTTCACGATACCAACCGATCCCCAGTTCCAGCCGATCGTGATGCCGCCCCGGTTTTCGCTGTAGTCCTTACCGCCTCCCACAGCACCCTTTGCCGGTGCGCCAAATCGCTGATTCAAATATTCAGGACGTGTGATCTGAACATTCTCCTGGTTGTCGCGCAGACTCGCGTATACGCCCACATGCTCCCCGATGTAGCCAAACGCATTGATCCCGTGCCAGCGATGGTAGAAGCTCTCGTTTTCATTCGAGAAATACTGCAGACCGAGCACCGGTGTTACGCCCAGCCGGAATAGTGAGTCAGCGTAGAATATCCCGGTAGGATAAAACGAAGCCGAAGCCCTGTCGCGGTCTCTGAGCAAATCGATATCGCCCGGCCGGCGCTCATTCGTGCCCTGTTCCAGCTGGAAGTGGCGGAGATAGAACTGCAGTTCTGACCTCATTCGACCAGGCAGTTCATCCTGTGCACTCTGTGCCTCCTGGAGTTTCTGCAAAATAAGCTTCCGTGAGTAGGGTTTCACGCTTGTGTTCAGATCGATAACCTGTTCTGATGCGAGTTCGTCGAGAAATTCGTAGAGCGTGGTCCAGGAGATGTGTTCCGGGACGTATTGAGCTCTAGCGATATGGGTGGGAGCGAACAACAATACTCCACCACAGATTACGCAGATTACACGGAGGGATATTTTATGAAGGAGGTTGGGCATGTATATGACTGCTTGTGAATCGTACTGTCAGGCTCGGAGTATCAACAGTTGTGTTCAGCCGCTGCGCGCATTGCGGAAGAAGATGTTCACCATGGCTTTCCACAGATAAACGGTATCAGTGCGCCACGGTGATTTTTCGTAGGCATCGAGATACCGCCGTTCCGAGTCCATAATCTCTTCAAGGGTCTTCGGCATGTCGGCGTAGAAGGGGGGCACGAGGCCGGGGCGATACTTGATGCGCCGCTGCTTGAGGTCTTCGTCGTAGAGGCTGTAGTAATGACGGCTCAGGGGGCGTACTCCCACGATTTTCATTTCGCCCTTGAACACGTTGAGGAACATGGGGAATTCATCCAGCCACAGCTTGCGCATGAAGCGGCCGAGTGTGGTGATGCGGAAGTCGTCATTGAATTTGCCGCCGGCGTCGAGGCCCTGGTTCTGATGGATGTACTCCTGGAGATACTCGGCAAACGGATACATGGTGCGCATCTTGTAGACACCGATGAGCTTGCCGTCCTTGCCGATGCGATTGAGCTTTACTAACGGACCGTAGGTCGGCGACTTGTCGAACGCCGGCTCCTTGATCTTCCGCGCGGCGAAGTACATGCGTCCGTTGGAAGCGGTATCACCCAGCAGCTCGAAGCCGCAGGAATAGAGCCGCCCCAGCGTCTCTGCTCTCGACATGACACGGTTGTTACCCCTTGTCAGGAGAAAATAGATTCCTTTTGTAAATGCCAGCTTGGGAAACACCCGCTTGAAAACGTAGTCAAGAGGATAATACAGATAATTGAACATCGGCGGATATTTCTCGAGAAGCCGTTTCTTGCGCTGTTCCTGGGTTTCGACGCAGTTGATAAAGACTCCACCTGCCGGCAGGCGCTCGTTTATGGATTCGAAGAACTTGTTGACGTACTGGATGTCGTTGATGCGATGCAGGTTGACGATATTCCGGTACACATCCATCGGCTGAGCGAGGATATTGAATCGCGTCGTCGTTGAGATGAAGAGCGTCTGTCCGGGATGGTCTCCCAGGTGAAGACGGATGAAAGAGAACGCGGCTTCTCCGGCTTCATCGACGATGGAAGCATGCAGGCCTTCATCGATTCGCCACTCCTGTACCGACCTCTCGACTTCCGACTCGAAATCCAGCCGCGGCTTTTCGCGCATGGTGTCGCGAAGCCTGCTGGCGGCAGTGAGTTCTCGGTCGAGGGTGTAGACGTATGTCGCAAGCAGCTCAAATGCCGTCGTGAACACCATGGCGCCGATGAGAACGACGCGGGAGTAATCAATGCCGCCGTAGAGAATGATCGCCGTGACCACGAGAAGCAGAATCACATTCGTACGGAACACCGCGATCGTGGCTTCGTTCATGCTCATCTCCCGCTTGAGCTGGAATTTCCGGCCAAGGAGAGATCCTATCAGCCAGACCGCAGAAAACACCGCGATCGGCGTACGGTAATCAACGATGAACTCTGCCAGGTTGTGGCCGCGAAACAATGCGGTCAAGTAGAACGCCGCCGCGATGAAGAGTGCATCGAAGCCGACGAAGAAGAGATATTTCTGGACGCGGCTCACATTATTGCCTGAAATTCAGAAGATGATCGACCATCCATGCAGTCACGTCGATTTTGTCTTCCAGCATTTTCTTCCGCCGTGCCTGGTACACTTCCAGCCGATCGGGGAGATTCAGAATTTTATCCAGTCGACGCAGCAGCAGGCCGGGTTGGCTGCCGGGGACTCCAAAGCCAAGCTTGTAATGGTTCTCAATGTCGTCAAGATAGCTGATGCGACCGACAAAGTCGTTGAAGCGCAGGAAGGGGGTACCGAGCACTCCCGCTTCGGCAGCCATGGTCTGGCTGTCGCCGATGTAGATATCGGCGTATGCGAGAATGTGATGCATGTCAATCGGGTTCACCGGCATGCGCCGGGATTCGAATTGCGGCTGCAGCGGACGTTCGGATGTGATCCAGATCTTCATATGCGGCGTGAGTTCAGTAATAATCTGCTCGGCCAGGTTGTCGGTGATACCACGTATGCCGTCGTCATGGTGCGCATTCAGACTCGAGAAACGCAATACGGTGAATGGTTCATCTGAGGAAAAGTATTTCTCAACGATATTGCGGTCAGGGACAAAACGGTTGGGATGCAGGTACGCGAGTTCGTGATAACCCTGGTAAAAGACCGTCTTGTCTTCCCACTGACCGACTCGACACCCCTGCGGGGCCAGTATTTGGTTCGCCCACGGATAGGCCAGTTTTGCGTACATCGGCACCACGTCCCAGTCATCCTCGTTGACATTGATGCTCGGGATGTTCAGAAAGCGTCCGATGTGTGAAATCTCGACCCCAGTTCCTATCAGCAGGTCCGGCTTCGAACGCCGCACGAAGTGCAGCATCCGCCAGTCTCGCTTGAGCATGCCGATCGCGAGTCCCGCCCTGCTGTCACCGCGTCCCTCGGGCAGGATGTTCTGATACTCCCAACCGGTTGATGCGAGCAATTCTTCAAGAACATCTTTCTTCTTGATGAGTATATCCGTCTCGTGCCCTCTGTCACGCAGTTCGGTGATGACGTGCTTGAAGAGGTGGAAGTGGGCGGGATGGCCCATGTAGAAGAGAAATTTCAAACTTCAGATTGCCGATTGCAGACTGATGCAAGCGCGACCGCCATCCAGGCGTTGGACCACCTCATGTACGAAATCCTGTTCGTGTACCACGGAAATTTCTGATAGTAGAAATATCCGCGTCTGTCCTGCATCTCCCGGATCGTGTATTCAGCGATTACTTTGGCGAAGTCACGGTACTCATCGAACATGCTGAAGGTCACGATGCCCTGGGCCTGGTTGTGAATCTCCACCGGCCATTCTTTCGGCAGACGCCACTTCGAGCGGCCGCTGTCGAAGAACTGTTCCTTTCGATAAAATTCCAGTCCCTTCCTTACCGCCTCCTCCCACTCCGGCTTCCGTATCCCCGTCAGCCGCATGATCTCCTCGATCGACTCAATCACGTAGCCCTGATGGAAATCGATCTGCATCCGCTCCTTTCCTGAGTCGAGATCCAAACTGTAATTCCACCGCCCGTCAGACTGCTGACGCCTGACTACGAAATTGACTGCCGATTCGATCAGAGCCAACAGATCTTCACCCCGAGTAGATCCCGCGCCAGCGGGATCGTATCGAGGGGCCGTGGTGCGCTCGGTCATATCCAGATATCTCGCCAGTATCTCCGCCCCCAGCAGCGATGCATTGTAACACGCATCCTTCATGACCGGTGTGTAGGAGATGCAGACACCTGTCTCATCTTCATGACGAGGCAGGTGATTCACTACGAAGTCAACGGCACCCTCCATTACCTCAATCACCTGTTCATCACCTGAGGTGCGGTAATACTCATGCAGTCCCTTTACCACGAATCCGGTCGCTACGACTGAAGGCTCATATGCCCCCAGGTGCTTTACCGGCGAAGCCCAGGGGAAGTTGTATCCCCAGCAGTAGCTGCTGTAGCCTTTCGAAGGATGCTCCCGAAGCCACGTGAACAACTTCTCGGCTTTTCTGAGGTATTCCTGGTCGCCGCTCTGCTGATGCAGCAGACTGTACGCTCGCAAAAAAAGGCCGACTCCCTTGGGATTGCGGCCTTTCCTGACGCCCAGCAGTGGACGAATGTTCAGCGGATTGCGCTTCTGGAACTGGATAGCGAGGACGGGCCCCCACTTACCCAGCCAGTGAAACGGGAGCGGAGAGTTGAGGGTGTCATAGGGGTCGTAGCCGGCGTAGTCCTCGGACTCGGCGTATGCGAGTAGTCTATGAAGTGCTGTAGTAATCGACATAATTGAACCACAGAGGGCGAGGAGGGCAGGGAGGAATTAATTACTCTGTGGTTCCACTTGTTACAAGTGCACCATTTTGCGTTCACGGATGGAGTCAAGAACGGCGAAGGTGGCCCTGGTCGACAGATAAATTTCCTCGAACGGAATGGGCGCGGGTTTGCCCTGCTCGATGGCCTCGACGAAAGCCTTCAGCTCCGCGGCATGACCCTTGTCCTGACGCTTGAGTTTGCTGCGCTTTTTTTTCTCCCCGTATACGGTCATCTCGCGGAAGTCGTCGATGACTACCGAGACGCCGTGGCAGAACACCTCGATGTATTCCTTTGGCAGTTTCTTGCTGCCGTTGGAGAAGTATGAAATCGTCGCGGAGCTGCCGTTGGCGAAGCCGAGACTGATGGCGACGGTATCCCGCAGGTTTGCTCCCGAAGCGGTCTCATGCGCCGCCACCGAGGTGATCCTGGATCCCGCGATATGCATGGCGAGATCGATGAAGTGGCATGCCTCCCCGATGATGCGTCCGCCGCCGACGTCGGGAGCATGCACCCAGTGATCCGGCGGAAGCATGCCGGCGTTGATACGCATCTGTATGGCCTTTGGCTGATCGTCTCGGAACATGCGTTTCACTTCCATCACATGCGGCGCGAATCGCCGGTTGAAACCGAGCATCAGGCGGGACGAACCTTTCTGATACTCTTCGGCAATCTCTTCCAGTTCCTCCGGCTTGAGCGTCAGCGGTTTTTCTACGAACACATCCTTCCCGGCACGCAGTGCCTCGAGCACATAGTGCGCATGCGTATCGTGCCGTGTCATCACAAATACCGTATTGACCGCATCGTCGGAAAGGATCTTCCCTATATCATCCGTCGCATAGGAGAAGCCATACTTGTCCATCACATACCGCGACGTATTCCCATGCCGCGTCGATATCCCAACAAATTCCACCAGCTCCTTCAAATTCGGCAGAATCATATTTTGAGCGAAAGATCCAGCACCTATGAACGCAGCCTTTACCCCTTGCGCCCTTTGCACTTTGCTCTTTGCACTTTGCACGTCATTGTACACAGTGCTCTCGATCTCCCGGGCCGTATCGTACTTCAGCAAAACCGCACAATAATGCTCGGATCTGGAGAGTATCATGTCATACGCTTCCTTCGCCCGTTCGAGCGGGAATTCATGCGTAATAAGCGGTTCGATGTTGAGTCTGCCCGCGGCGAGCAGATCAAGATAGGACTGCATGTTCCGCTGCTCGGTCCAGCGAACGTAGCCGACCGGATAGTCGATGCCTTTTTCCTCATACTGCGGATCGTAGCGGCCGGGACCGTAGGACGAAGACATACGCAGGTCCAGTTCCTTCCGGTAATAGTGCTTCCGCTCGAAGCCGGTCGGTACGGCGCCCACGATCACCACTTTTCCTTTCTTCCTGCAGATCTCGCCGGCGAAGTTCACAGGCTGCAGGGACGATGTTCCGGCAGTGATGATGACCGCGTCGACACCGATACCGGTCATGTCCAGAACAGCGGGAGCACTGTCCTCTGCACCTGCCCGCAGAACATCGGTGTAGCCGCACTGGCGGGCCAGTTCGAGCTGAGCGGAATCCACGTCGAGACCGATCGGCCGGCATCCCTGGGCGGAGAGCAGCTGCATCGTGAGCTGTCCGATGAGCCCCAGCCCGATCACTGCGCACGATTCCCCGAGCTGCAGTTCGGCCTGCCGGACGCCCTGCATGGCGATCGAGGCGATGGTTGCGAGCGCTGCGTGCCGCGTGTCCACATCTTCCGACACATTTGCACAGAGGTTGCGTCCGACTGATACGAGTTCGGCATGCACCGCATCGGAACCACCGCAGGCCACACGGTCGCCGACCCAAAATCCGCTAACGCCGGACCCCACTTCGACTACCTCGCCGGCGCATGAATATCCCAGCGCGGAATACGCCTCGAGTTTGTTCATGACCATTGCATACGTGTCCTTCAGTCCGTTACTGCGTGCAAGTTCAATGACTTGCTTCACCTCCCGCTGCCGGGAACGTGCCTTCTCCAGATAACTTTTCCGGGCATCGGATACTGTTTTTCCCTCTGTGCCGCCGGAGATGACTGAATAGTTCGTACGAATGAGCAGCATTCCGTCGCCGGACAATGGATTCGGCACATCCATGGTACGCATACTCCCAACTTTGAGGTCTTGAGTGAGTTGTTTCACGTTACCAGACAAATCAATTATTGTTAACTATTACTGTAATTGAATTCAAGAACCTAGGGAACCTCTAATAACCGGCATTCAGGATAGTTCATTTCGTTCATCATGAAATCGTGTCATGATCTTGGAATTCATCTTCGATATTCGGTCGTCTATACCGTGATCAGATTCGCCGTTTGTTTGTTCTACTTTCTTCTCGTCGCTGCGAACCGGCGCGTTTCGCCGATTGGCACACACATTCTCCTTTATTTACACGCATCGGGTAAGGAATTCATACCGCTTTATATTGTATGCGATGTTCTTGAGACCGATCGCGACGTACGCGCGCTCAAGTCCAATACATCGGAGATGCAGGCCACCGAGACTCTTTTCCATGGTGCCGAAAACGTGTTCGACACGGGCGCGCACGCGAGCGTAGGATCTGTTGATCCGCTTCGAATAGGTACTGAGCGTCCCGCCCTTCGGCGCCTTCTTCTGAACCCGATTCTTCGCCCCTTGGGCACGAATTTTCCCACGAACCGGCTCGCCGTCATATGCCTTGTCCGCGTAGATCTCAATGCCGCTATCTGCGGCTTCGTCAAGCAGGATACCCGTGACAACACTGTCGTGCGTGCTTGCAGTGGTGACCTCGAAGCCTTCTATCAGTTTCTTTTCACGCGTGACCTTGATGTGATTCTTGTAGCCGAAATAACTTTTGCCGTGCTTTTTCGTCCACGTCGCATCGCTGTCTCGCTGCCGCTCGATCGACGGCTTCTTCTTCCATTCCGTTGGGCTCTTGCCTTCTTCGAGGGCTTTCTTCTCGCCCTTGCGCAGATGCTGCTTCGGTGCGTCGACGATACTCGCATCGATAATGGATCCGGTCTTCATCAGCAGGCCTGCCTGCCCGAGCACTGCCTGGAAGGCATCGAACAGTTCGATGATGATGCCGGCCTCAGCGAGTTGATTGCTGAAATGCCAAACCGTCTTTTCGTCGGGCACCGGATCACTGATACGAAGACCGAGAAAGCGCTGAAAGGAAAGCCGGTCGAGAATCATGAACTGCGTTTTCTCATCACTCAGGTCATAGATACTCTGCAGAATCAGCACCTTGAACATCATGACGAAATCGTAACGTGGCCGCCCACCTGGACCCTTTGCCTTCTTTTGCAGCGCATCGGTAATGATCGGACGGAAAATCTCCCAATCCACAACCGCGTTGAGGCGCTCAAGGGGATCTCCCAGTTCACTGGGATACTGCAAGCGATGATCTTCATCGAAAAGACCGGGGGGCAGGGCGATGTTTGCGCTTTGTCATAACGTTCCTCGTCATACTTCCGGGTTTAGCATCCTATTACCTGCTAACAGCCGGGAGTTTTTTGAGGTTCCCACAAGGATAAGGCCCTTAACTATCCCTGAAAAGAACTATCGATGATTGGTTCGTCACCTTCATTCATCCGCACTCTCATCAAGCGTTCTATTCACAACATACTTAATTTTTCCTCCTCTTCCACGCGATATTTTCTCAACAGGATCTATCTCAATGCGAAATTCGTTTGCAAGATATTTGTTTGCCGCATTAATTATATCCTCAGACATCAACACTGTCATCTCAGAATCCAATACGACTTTAATCAACACCGTGTCTCGATCGATCTGCACAATTTGGCTTTCATGCAAATAGTCGATATCATTAAAAATAAAATTCAATCTTCCAATCACCCTGCCACTTGGAGTTATCAAAACATCCTCCTTGCGTCCGTCAATATAGTCGACGATACGCCCACTCAACCCGCACGGGCATATTTGGTCCGAGGCCAATCTCATAATATCCCCAGTATCATATCGGATCAAAGGCATTGCATGATTCCCCCATCCAGTCGCAACAGCTCGCCCCATCTTACCCGGACCAACAGGCTCGTTCTCCTCACTCAGTATTTCCAACAACCCGTAACCCTCCTTTACGTGAAAGTTCCGATATTTGCATTGATGCATATTGGCTGTCGTTTCAGCTTGACCATACCACTCGTATACATCGGTTTCCATGTATGACTCTATTTCCTTCCTTTGATGCGGCAACAGCGTCTCTGAGGCAGTAAATACAGCTTCTGGGGAAACCAGTTCCCGACCAACTGATTTGGACATACGCACGAATTCATATATGGCAGATGGATACCCCTTGACGTATTTGGGTGCAAATCGGTTGAACGCTTCCACATAATGACCAATACTGGCCTCTGACATATGATAGACAGAGAAATAAATACTATTATCATATTTATCAATGATGTGGTACGGTGGTGACTGGTCTTCAATCGGCGCCACGATGTTATTGCCATTAAAATAGGCGATTTTATCCTTTGGCCTCGCATTGGCAATAGCCATGAATCGCCATCGATACGCATACTCTCTTTGATACGCAGCTGAATCAAGCGCGACCCTTAATGGAGCGCCAGTAGAACCTGTTGTACGAACATAATACCTTTTTTTCCTCCCCGAGCATTGGAACGCATCCCAGGAATCTCGTACAACGGTCTTAGCTATGATAGGTAATTTCCCCATGCAATCCAGACTTATCGCCTCAGCCCCTTCCAAGTATATATTATTCTGAGAGTAGTAAGTCGCGTTATCTATAGCGTATCGCAGAAATTTATGTAATTGTCGAGATTGCCATGATCTCATTGCGTCTTCATCCCATTGTTCCATCTCCCATATTTTGTTACGCCAATAGTCATAGTACTTTCCGTACTTCTCGCGAGCCATAAGCATAGAATACGCACTTCCGAACGCCGTTCTTAGCCACTCCGGAGAGGAATGTAAGGCTGACAGATACAATTTACTGGACTTATTTATCCACATAGCAACACCATATAGATATTTTTATCGTCTACTCGCTATAATCAACTCCACATCGCCCCCTCGCAGCGACAGCCTGTCTTATATTATATACGTTTATTAATCAATTTATAATAATAATACATCACCAGCATCTTGACATGCCTTGTCTTTAGCGTCTTAAGAAACAGTATCAATGCGCCAAACCCGTGTTGCTTTATCTTTTTTGTCCAAGCAACTATCGTCTTCTGCTGAACGTTACCAAATGCCTGTTTGTAAAATGACTGCTTTGATATCGTGTCACTAAGCCTCGATAAATGCTCCTTAATCTGCGTGCGCACAGGGGACGCCGGAAGTTCCACACGCATATTCTCGTTGATAAATGCTGGTTCCGCATTGTAAGAGACAACCGCCGTTTTAGAAAATATCACTTCCAGAATCGCTGAGTAATGTGCGTATCTCAGGCTATTCTCGTCTGGTGGATCATCTATGGCGATATCCATGACAAAATTTCCCAAACTGTAAGCTATAAGACCACCCTCATATTCCTGAACGCCTTGTAGTGTGTGGGGATGATGCCCCAGAATGACAGATGCTCCTGCTTCGATCAAGGTATGAGCCAGCGTCACATCATTCGGAGATGGATACTGCGAATATTCAACACCCCAATGAAGAGCTATTAACACATGATCTGTACCCAATTCCTTCTGTTGCCGTATTAATGTTCTCAATAGATCTGCTTTGATTGGAAGAATCCCTGGACGATTTTCAGTAGCAGCACAGAAGGACTTTGCGGCAGCTAGAATACTAAAACGTATACCATCTACAGAAAAATGATGCGGCTTGGCCGCGAGTTCCAAATTATCCCCAACGCCTACGGTCGGCACCCCCAACTTGTTAGCCGCTTCGACTGTTGAGTGCATTCCGTCTGGGCCCCAATCCATAATGTGGTTATTGGCGAAGGTCAGGATCAGGTTGTTAACCCCTCTTAATTCATGCAACATCTTCGGTTCCGCGCAGATGTGCGGGCGGGCATATCTGTGGTACGGCACGCCCCTCCCGGGAAAGGGAAACTCAAAATTGCCGATCACTGCATCTGCACTGTTAATGCGCTCGCGTACAGCACTTGATAATATTGGCTCCGAAGTTGAGTATTTTTCCAGACTTCCAGAAAGACCTATATCACCTATTGCTGCGATTTTTGCCACAGCTGCCATCACTTTTGTCTCAACATGGAGTCAAAACAGTTCACATTGTTATCGACCATCGCGCTTTCCGAACATCTCTCCTTGTACAACATCCTACTTGATTCCGCCATCTCTTTCATTCTATCCCTGTTGTGATAAAGTTCTTCTATCCTTTTTGCAATTAATTCTTGTGAGTGAGTAGGATTGTCCCTGAATCCGTGAGTTCAATTTATTTTCCAGCGAACATACGCATTTCATGCCAGGAAGTCAATTTATTATCAACGACAAGCCATCACCTGGAACATTTGCGCCTTCGGTCTCGCTGTGACTGGTCGGTTTTCGCTAGCGCGCCCACAGCAACCCCTCGCCATCATGTGGCTTATCAGAGTTGATACGTAATAAACGCCGCTCGTGCGTCAGAGTGACGCAAGAAAGGCTGGCGTCCAAGCGTTGTGTTCGCACACGCGCAGGATCATCTGGCCGGCATGCGAGACAACGAGACCTGCAAGGTGCATCGCACTGTGCAGCACCGTCCGCAAGCGGAGACGACGTCCACGTTTTCCCGGCGACTTCTTCGTCAGCGGCAATTGCGTTCCAACCCGTCGCAGCAGATTAAAGGCCACCATGGAGAACAGCAGATGCAACGTATTCGCATAGAACTTTCCAGAGGGCAGACGTTCCACACCAAGATCACTCTTGAGCTCCGCGTGGTACTGCTCAATGGTGCCATGCTGATGATAGATATGCTCTACTTCTGTTGCTTCGACCGGCAGGTTCGTCCAATACGTCTCCACGCTGGTCTCCGGCTCAAGAAGCATCTTTCCCTGTTCATCATGGAGACGTTTGCGAGCAACCACCACAATGCGGACTGGGGCCGTCATCTCATTGAATATCAGCTCGCGCTCTACCGTCGCATAGTAGACGTGACTGCCGTCGCGAGCGTCACGCTCATGCTCCGGGTTCACTTTGGCAGTCTCCAGCCATTCCTGCACCGATTCCTTGCGCAGATTCCGCATGATAACGAAAAAGACATCCTCGGTATAGAGCAATTCCTGAAGGAGCGGCTTGCCGTCATTGCCACTGTCAAGGACCATCAGCAATGGATTATCGCTGATCGCTTTCCCCAACGCGACCGTCTCAGCAATGTACTCGGTGGTCCCTGGACAGCTCGAATGCGCCGATCCCTCCTGCAACTCATTGTTCAGCATGTAGCCGCTCTTTCCGATATAGCTGAGCATCGGCGCGTACCCATCGCACTTTTTTTATGTCCAGCTCATGCCTTCATTCTTGCTGTTCGAATTATCGAGAACCGGTACATCACTGTCAATGACCATATACTGCTGCTCCCCGATTGTCACGGCCTCACTCCAGTGTTCCTTTGCCGTACTCTAGGACGCAACATCAGCAAATCCCGCAGAAATGATCTCTCTGTTCCACCTGCGGAAGACCTGGAGAATCTTCTCAGGAAGCTGCTCGATGCGCTGACGCAATGTCTCTTCCGAAGGAACGCGGCGGACACCGAGAACTTCTCTGAAATACCGGTCGTAACGATATTCTTCCATCGCCTCATGGGTGGGCTTCCCAAGCGCATATAGAGCGATCATGCAGAACACTATATCACGATCACTCGGGATTCCCTTGCGATCACGAAACGTGGAGACCGCACTGATCTCTTTTCCAAACTCGGAGGACACTAGTGTCCCAACGTTAGTCAAATAAAAACAGCTGGTTATCCTCGTCGCCCTCGTTTTCAGCAATCCCGGCTTCGCTAAGTACTTGAAAAATAGGCGCTTTCTCAAACAGGGTGACGCTGAAAACCTGCAGAATAGTGTAGAGGCTCATCGGCAGCGCCAACCGCTTCTTCATGATGGCAATAAGCACATGTACCGAGATAGCAATCCAGATTGGCGTCCTGACGGTGTTCTCCGTTGTCCCGAAGAACTTCTTGATGCGCAGGTGCTGCTTGATCCATTTGAAAAAGAGTTCAACCTGCCAGCGATACTTGTACAGCTCGGTAATTGTCCGCGCCGGCAGTGAGAACTTGTTTGTGAGGAAAACGAATGCACGCTCTTTCTCTTCGTCGTAAAACCGGATCCTGCGCAAGGGATCGGGGCAGCCGCGCAGCGAATTCTCTGTTGTCAGCACAATGGTCTGATCACTGCGGAGTCCCGTTGCCGTATCGACGGGATGCGAGTAGCACCGACGATATGCCATATTCACTTTCGCTCGCGTCACGAAGAAGGCCTGGTTAGCGTGGAGATCATGAAGCCGATAGAAATCGACATAAGCACGATCGAGGATGTCGAATGCGCCGGGTTCGGCGATCAGTTCGTCAAGGACGTTCACATCATGCATCGTCCCGTCACCGATACGGATAAACGCGGAGATGTTGCCACGCAGATCGAGCAGGGTGTGCAGTTTGATTGCCGCCCTCGTTCGGCGAAACAGCGCCCACGGAAACACCTACAGGCTCAGGTCGATCGTCGTAGCATCCAGTGCGTAGACCGTATGATCAAGTTCAACAGCAAACGGTTCGTCTCGATACAGCCGTCTTGCCGTACGAATGAGCGACTGCGCGAAGTCAGCGTAGATCCGCCAGTCTCGCACAGCATTCGCGTTCGCCAACGTGTTGCGTGCAACCGTGCTGCGGAATCCCATGTGGTACAGCTTCGACGTCTGCGCCCGCAGACATGCTCCAATGTCGCGCAGGCTCTCACGCCACGTCAACTGTGCGAAGGCCATGCACAGGTATTGATCACGGCACGAAGAGTATTTCACTTTCCGCTCGCCGTTGTATCGCGTGACGCATGCCGTGAACTGCTTTCTTGGAAGGTGCTCCATGATTTACGCGAAGACCGCTTGACCTGAATACATCCTTCGTGTTGTCTTTTTATGGACGAGATGGATACATCCAAATAATCATTACGTTCAAGTCGTGTCCCCTGCTCGACGCCTGTATTTTATTGTTATTGCGGGCGTTACAGCGATTTCGTTACCAAACGTTGGGACAGCAGTGCTCGGAGGACTTGATAAATCTGCCGATATGGAACAGACCAGCGTGATTTGTCAAAGTCGAAGCAGTGGTTTCAACGCGGTTCTTCATAACCAATCAGGTGAGTTTTGGAAAAGGGCCAACTGCATGTATCCCCCTGATAAAACTGCCTCATGTGCACTCTTCAAAGTAATGAACTCACGGATTCAGGAGATAACTTAATTCATTAGACAACACTCCATCAATAGAGTTTATAAACCTTTTTTTTGTGTATCTTAATTCATATGTACTTCTTGCGGTCTTCTTCATTTCATTCAGCTTCTTTCTGTCCATATCGAGATTTACAATTGCCTGGCAGATACCCTCCTCATTGTCCCAGCTTAATAGATACCCCGTCTCACCATCCCTAACAATGTCCACAATACCTCCAATAGGGCTTGATATAATGGCCATACCAGCTTCCATAGCCTCCAACAGTACTATTGGGAAAGCCTCGTTTCTATAAGATGTAGGAAATACTAGAATATCAGATTCCGCAAGAGTCTGCATCTTTTCCTTTCCGTACAACGGACCAAGATGTTTAATACAATCATCAACATCCGCCCTTTTCACCATGTCAACGGCGTCATCTATGGTGAGGTATTTTGTACCATTTCCAATAATACTACACTCAAAACCTCTCACACTCAGCTTTTCTTTTAATAATTTTATAACTCTGATAAACGTACCTACTCCCTTATCTGGATGGAAATTGGACAGGTAGACAAGCTTCAAAGGATTATTCTCTATAGAATAATAGATGCATCCACTATCGATAGTTTCATTAGTACAATTTGGCACTACAACAGGTCTTCGCAAACAAACCTCAGAAATGTCTTTGCTCAGGCTTTGTGATAGTGTAATTGGAACGCATTTTTTCAACACTAGTTTCATATACCAGCGTGCAACTGAATTTGAAGACGAGTATTCCTTTAACCCTCTACCATGAAAATGAACAAATGTCCTTTTCGCAGTCATTCGCGATAACAACAAAAATATGGAATCTTTCGCAAAGGCTACGCCCCTTGGTGCAATAGTAATGTACACAATCCTTCTTTGACAAATAATGATTTCATAGGCAGCGATCAGAACCGTGATCATCCACCGATATATCTTTCCCACACTTACAACCCCAAAGTCATCTGCCGCTCGCGCAAGACCATTATCTATCCATCTGATACTATATTTTTTATTTAACTGATACGAGTCGCGCAATATCTTGTTCATCATTGTTGCGCCGTTCACTGGAGGTGGGAGCTTTACAATGAATAATGTTTTCCACATACCGCCATCGCAATTATTGTTTGTAAACATCGTCTTTTAGATAATATTTATAACTATAATTTTCCGATTTTCTCTAACGATTGCGTTTTATCCGCAGATTCACCCATATATGCGTGCATTCCGAACAGCACAGCGGTATTTCCCACTATGAAGTAAGAATAATCAGGCATAAATGACGAATTCGTGGATATTGCAGTAACTATCCATACCACCCATGCTGTAAGTACAAGGAGAGCGTATGATTTTATTTTGCTATCCTTAGCCCGGCTTCGATACACAAATGCCACTTTTGTACACGAGAATACAAATGCTAAATACAATATTAGCCCGACCGCACCATAGCTTGTCAGCCAGAACACGTAATCTCCATGTGGGCCGATATAGACATCTGCTCCTACCGCCTTCTGAATTAAATCATATTCATAATAGTATATTTCCAGCGCCCACTCCCATCTACCAATCCTGCCATGTAACCCCTGCCCTACATCCTTCTCGCCGGCTAATACTTTAAATTCATTTTGTGAGCGCTGTTCAATTCTTTCGAACCTGTCCTGCACAAAAGCCGAAGTAGCAAACAGAGCCAATACAATAATTCCTAGTATCAAGTTCTTGAATCTAGCCACCTTCAATTGACTGAATATTAAGGCAACAATAATAATCGATGCTAAAACAAATGCAGTTCGGCTTAGCGTCAATAATATTACGGCTATATATGTAACCAGCATCAACCACACAATCACCCTTTTCGCACCACTGAATTCCTGTATAGTAAGCCAGTACATCGTAACAAGCGCACCGGACACACCGACAAGAACGAACACGCCATAGTTCCCATAAACACCAGTTATCATTCCTGAATCAACGTAAGCTGATCCTGACAGGACTCCGCCTTGTATCATCACAATCTGGACCAACGGAAATACAGTGCTAAGCATAAATGCTTTCATCAGCTTTTCTGCATCCTTCATATTTCTAAATATAAGCGGAAATGCTAAAAACACTGCATATGCATTAAGGAATCTGGCAAACTGCTTAGCCTGCTTGTATATTGGTAAATATGTATCGTATATTATATTATGGAATATCAGCGCTATGATCATCCACGCCACTATTGCGTGAATAATCCCTCTTGCAGGAATCTCCCGACTACCTCCACTGCGCGCTGTGTATATCAACAGTACTATGGGAAACCCAATACCCGCAACGTCGGTCACACGAACTACGCCAATGACATTGACATCATAGAATGCTGCTATGACGGTTCGTAATGCAATGTACACTAGTACTGCTCGCTGCAATCTAATCTCTCCCCGCTCTCCAGCTGCCAATTCCTACCAGCAAAAGCATAAGAATTACTGGATACATATGCCTTGCTGTTATATACATTACTATTCCAATCGACGCGTATGCTACTACTATTTGCAAAAGCATTGCTGCATCCTTTCGTACTCGGCCTTTAGCAAGCAACCACAACACTACAACAAGCGCTGGAAAGTACCACATGCAATACACCAACCTCTTTACCCAGTCCCCATCTCGATTTGGATAGAGCCCCAAAGGATTATATGCTACAAGCTTACGGCCCAATATCTTTATCATTCGCTCGGGGTGCTCTATTAGATTATTTACAGCTAGAGTCGCAAAGTAACTGTCTTGCTTAACTTCCGATTCGAATTTGATCCTCTTTCCCGCCTTTTCATATAGGTCGGTCATTACATCATTCTCTATTTCATCGATACTACGTTCAGGGTATGTCTGGGCAAACCTCTCTGTTGTTGTTACGTAAAGTATCCTGCTCCCACCAGAAGACAATGTGATCTTATTGTATAGCATAAAATTCCTGGTAACCCATGGCGCCAATACTAACGCCAGCCCCGCGACTAATGCTATTGATTCTTTCGACCGCTTGGCCTTTAGCAGATAAAACACACCTCCTGCGGCCCCTAGTATTACATTGTACCTTGTCAGTACCGCTAGGCCAAGCATGACTCCAGCTAGTGCCGCATACTTCCATCCCCGTTCAATCGAAATCTGTAACATCAAGATGGCGACAAGTAGAAAAACAAGCATTACTACAGCTTCATCTATTGCACCAGTCTTAAGCAGGTTCATTGGGAAGAGAAACACGATCACGAAAGCGACATAAGCCTCCTTTCTCATCCCCGTCATTTTGTAGACTATAGCGCTTGCAATCACCGCTATTAGCGTTGTCATGACTGATTGAATAATAATTGCCAGCCACAATGACCACTTACCGATTTCGTGTAGAATGATTAGATAGACAACATATACCGGTGGCCTCAAAGACCTTGACTCTGTATCCACAATACCACGAAGTCTAAACTGACCAACAGTTCTGTAATCCCCCCGTTTAGTGTTTTCTACCAAGTCAGCCCAACCATACGAGTTCCGTAGCTCTATACCTTTATCTTCCACGACGAATATATTTTGATAACCATATAATATCACAACCGACTTAATCAAAGTGACAACTACAATACCCAAAAGTATAGCTTTTCTTCGTCCTATATATTCATGCACTTGTTTAATCATCACTTGAGTTCATATTTCTCTTGTCACGTCACACATCATATGTCAGATAAAGCCTTCGCGGCTTGATGCGTTCAACTTCTGTTGTAAACTGCCAATTGATATTGGCATTCATATTGTTTCGATCGCCTTCCCACGCTTCAATTTCTGATCGCGCGAAATAAATGGAATTTATCCGCCTCCGCAGACATTGCCCGATGAGTAGATTTAGCTCAATTTCTGTCATATTCCGCCTCCAGCCATACCTCGACGTGTAGACAAATTAAACCGACTCCACAGGGCTTGCGCCGCCACGGGGACAAATGTTCAGTTCCGCTCTCAGCCGTATGCGTATTGTAATTGCCCACCACCAAGCCAATGCACTCTGCTTCGGGGTAGGCCATCGCGATTTCATAAAGTAAAATGGTCCGATCCTTTTTCGTCTTCTTCTCTGTGATGCTCACAAAGCGGGCACCGTTGAGCGGCTCGACCGCCATGAATATATTGCAGACACGGTAACACATATATTCGTAATTGGCCTGCTTTCTAGTGTCACGTCACGCGTCATATGTCGGATAAAGCCTACGCAGCTTGATGCGTGCATCTTCTGTTGAAAACTGCCAGTTGATCTTGGCATTCATGTTGTTTCGGTTGCCTTCCCACGCTTCGACTTCTGAGCGCATGCGGTCAATAGTATTTATCCGCCTGCGCAGACATTGCCTGATGAGTATGTTGAGCTCAATTTCCGCCATATTTAGCCACGAGCCATGCTTCGGCGTGTAGACAAATTCAAACCGATTCCACAGGGCTCGCGCCGCCACGGGGTCAAATGTTTCGTACAGCGCTCCAGGCGTATGCGTGTTGAGATTGTCCATGACCAATACGATCCGTTTCGCTTCGGGATAGGCCATCGCGATTTCAAAGAGGAAAAAGGCCCAATCCCTTTTCGTCTTCTTCTCGGTGACGCTAACAAGGCGGGCACCGTTGAGCGGCTCGACCGCCATGAAAATATTGCAGACACCGCACCGCTCATATTCGTAATCGTAGCGTGCGGGCCGCCCCGGGTGACCAGGCAGGAGCGTATGTGTTTCGTTGATCAATTGGCGCGGTGATTCGTCCATGCAAACAACCGGATAACGGCAATCGTACGGACGCTTGTAAATGTCCAGCACCTGCTCCATGTGTGCGACGAACTCGCCGCTCTGTTCCGGCGGAATCACCCATTGGACTGCTTTCCATGGCTGTAATTCGTTTTTTTTAGCACGCGACGAACCGTCTCGTACGAAATGGACTCAACATACTGGAGTTCCACCATCCTGTCAGCCAGTAAACGTAATGACCACCGATCATATCCCGCGGGTGGATCACTGCAGCTCAAAGCGATCAGATGCGCTTCAACATCGCCGTCTGCTTTCCTCTCATACTCCCGCTGCGGTTTTTTTTACGAGCGCACCTTCAACGCCATTTTCAACGCAGCGTCGTTTGATACGGTCGATCTTTTTCATGCTGACACGCAGGACGCTCGATATCTGCTCATTGGTGAGTCGGTGCGTCTGATGCGGTCCTTCGTCACAGTTCAGCAGAATCAGCGCATTGAGAATCTTCTGACTACTGTGTCGACCTTTCGTGGTAATTTCGTCGAGCATGGCGCGTTCGTCCTCAGAAAGATGGATCCGATACTTGATCGTAGGCATGCCTTGTCTCCTGAATGTTCGGAGACAAAATACGGAATATATTGCGACATATCAAGTGTGACATGACACTAGATTCTTGAACTCCAGTTATGATTTTACAATTATTTTACGTATTAGTGCGAAAAATTGAATAATGAACTGCCTATCATACAGAAAGAACAGAGAAATATAAACTGCGATATAACTCGCAATTCCTGCAGCATGCCAACTCCAATTTTCAGGATGCATTTCTGACACGGTCAGAAGTCCCAATCCCGACATCACCGCAATCACAATGGGTGGCATAATCCAATTCAATTGCTTGAGAATCTGTATCTCAGTAGTTATTGAGGCTGCATACAGATTTGACAAGAATCCGATAACCGCCGCCACGCCCAATAGCCAGATAAGCGTTATTATATTAAATTGTATACCAACCACTAAAGCAACAAGCAATACAATCTTCTTTACTGCTTCAAGCTTCGCATAGAGGCCTCCTTTCCCACTGGCTAGCACAAGACTTACCGGAGCCGTGCTAAGTGGAAGCAGTGATCCGAAAATACCCATTATCTCCAGCATTTCTGAGCTTCTGAACCATTTTTCTCCTAGCAATATTGCTACGACTAACTCACTTTTCAAAACTATCAGCGTCATGATTGGAAGTATGATAAATGCGATCAGTCGCATTGATTTTTGATACAATTCGTAGAGTTTCTTCTTGTCTTCATAGCGCTCAGAAAACAAAGGAAAGAACAACCTTGACACAACGGCTGTTGTATTCTTCGAAGGCATCTGGTTTATCAATCTTGCACGTGTATAATACCCTACATCATGGATGCCAAAACTTTGCCCAATTAGAAAACTATCTATCTGCCTGGCCGCAGCATCCATGATCTTTGTAACCATAACCATGCTTCCAAACTGCCAGTACTTCCTCAACCGATCCTTTGATATTCCACAGCTGAGGCCTACTCCAGAGTATAAAGATACTATAACACTGTTGAGTAGAGTTCCAACAACCCACTTACCAACCAAACTCCACACTCCAAAACCCGTCACGGCCATTACAATTGCCACACTTGCACCACCCAAGCTTCCTGTTATCTGAGCAATCGCAATTCCTTTATATCGAAGTCCCTTCAACAGTTTAGCTACATGCGCAGCTCTATATGAATTTAGAACAACAACTACGAATAGTGCTCTTGAAACATCACGTAAACTCTGTTCTGCAAAATGATCGGCAATATAAGGCGACAGCAGGAACAGAATCAGATACATCAAAACACCGATAATAATATTGAAGTTCTGAACTGTTTGAAAATCCCGATTTGTCGCACCTCTATCCTGAATCAGCGCTGATCCAAAGCCAAAGTCGACAATGGAGTCCGATACCACAAGGAATACCCCCAGAATCCCAATGAGCCCGAAATCTTCAGGACTGAGCAGTCTTGCAAGCACCAGGGCCGTAATGAATGTCAGTAGTTGCGAACCATACTGACCAATTGCAGCCCATTTCACACTCTCTATTGCTCTTCCCACGACTCTAGTTTTACCCTGTTTAGTTGGTTCTTCCGACATTCCAGTGGGATAGTTTTGGACCATTCATATAAGGTCACGCCGGTTTCATAACGAGTTTACCGCAGTGGAGCAGAATGGCGACTCTGTAATTCTCAAAGTTCCTGAACCCGCGTGCACCTGCTTTGATCGTCTGAATGGTGGAGTTGGTCCCCTCTGCAAAAGCCTTGGTAATTCCATGTTCAAAATAGGTCATTATCCCGGGCAGATGCTTCTTAAACATCCGTGCTACCTTGATGATCGGTTTCATTCGGCTGTGCGTGGCCCAGAAGTTCCAGCGGTCAAAGTAATACCGTGCCCAAGCGCGATATACATACGTGCAGAAGGGCCGAAAGACTTCTTTGATCGACCACCCTCACACGGTCCAAGATTCGGCGAACTTCACGGCACCAAACTTGCGCTCGATGTCCCGATAAGGCGCTTTCTCCTCGTCACTTCAGTTCTCCGTACGACGGAGAAACAAATGCCGCCCGTGTTTGACCACGGAGTATCCTTGACGCAGCAAATCCTTCCGCTCTATCGATTGGACCTTCGCCTTTGCCGCCGGGATCGGTTTTTCAATCTGGAATATTCCATTAATTTCATCCGCATGCGAAATGAATTCTTTCAACGCTTTCTCATTTTCCGCGGCCATGTCCATCGCAATGGCCGTTACCGATGCACGTTCTTCTTCCGGGATGACCTCCATGAGCTGTTTGGCCGCTTCAATCGTCTTTCTCGGCGCAACCTCGAGAATGCGTCCATCAGCAAGGTCGCAGAGGACCGTCACAAAGCGCACCGTTTTCCCGAAGCTTTTCTCGTCGATGCTCAGGTGCACGATTCCGACCGTCTCCGGTAGCTTCAATCCGCAACTGTCCACCCGTTTCCGGATCGCCTGCGCCTTATCCCAGGCGATACACAGGCTCTTTACCGCCTTCATCAGCACGCTCACCTGCTCAATCACTTCGAGGGCATAGATTTCAAGCAAAAGCGTCCTGCGCGAGATCGCTTCGCCCCACTGAATCACAATCGTCTTCGCACCGTGCTCACGACATTAGCAGCGGGGAATGCGACAGTGCAGAAACGTGGAAAACCGCATCGTATGCAGATGCCGCAAGACCCGCTCCTCACGATGATCTTTCATACCGCACCGCTTCCCGCACACCGGACAGGAAACACGTTTCCCTTCAGCCATTCTATGGTGATATCCACGAGTTTTTCTGCAACAATGAGAGCGATATCCGTACTGCACTAGGGAACAGGAAGGTCAAGAAGTTGACGTTAGTGAGCGGTCAATGCGGGTTGGATACCCACCCACAGGAATGTCGGAAGAACCGTTTAGTTTCATTTTTCAGCTTGCTAGTTCATGGATAACATTCTAGCCGCCCTTCCCATCACATTTTTATATTCAGTGCTCTTTTCATTCGAGATCCAATAATTTTATACAACGCCAATAAAAACATTATTGGATGCTGGATGGCAGCTCTTCCCAAGAATGCTCTTGTTTCCTTGACTTTATAAAGCTTCTCATTATATATCACTAACATCATCTTGAATACGTATCTATGTGACACCTTTCCGAGTAGCCTCCTATATCGATCATCTGTCTCACGTCTTGCCAGAGTATCACAATCGCTCTTCATCACAATTAGTTTACCCAATTTTCCTCTAGAGGTAAATGTACCACCCGAATTAATTCTATATACTGCTGTACTCTTATCTATGAACACGCCCTCTTTCTGTTTGGACATATCCAATAGCAATGCGCGATCAACACCCACGATACCTTTGTAGCATGACACTATGTTCTTCGGAATATATTTTCTATCCAACAACAGCGTAGCTGTACGAGGAATAAAATTATTTATTATATCATCTGTTGTTACTATGTGCGACTCGCGTTCTACTGTATTCTCTTTTATTACTGTATTCTGCTCGGATACCGTCTTGTATTCGGAACAGCAAAAAGAATAGGCTCCTTCTTTAATCGCTTCTAACTGGACTTTCATTTTATCCACAGCTATCCAGTAATCATCGCCCTCCAGAAGAAATAAATATCTACCAATAGACTCATTAATCACACTAGAGAAATTTCTTAGTGCACCTATTCTTTGTGCTGGACTTACAATTCGTATCTGCTCATACTTCGCTGCATATTCTTGGCATATATGAGCAGTTAGATCATCTGACACATCCACACCTATTATGATTTCATACTCTTCCTCAATGTTTTGTGCTATCACACTTTCAATAGCCATCTCTATGAAGCTTTCATGATTCCACGTAATTATCAATACAGAAATATCTATCATCTATTTTTCTGGCACCTCCTGCTGGTTTCTCAGAATTGTAGATGCGCTATTTAATTCAAGATGAATTCAACTATCCAGTGTCACGTCACGCATCATATGTCGGATAAAGATTTCGTAGCTTGATGCGTATATCTTCTGTTGAAAACTACCAGTTGATCTTGGCATTCATGTTGTTTCGGTCGCCTTCCCACGCTTCGACTTCTGATCGCATGCAGTCAATAATTTTGGTAATACGTACTCAAAACGGACCTGAGAAATGCTTAGATTCGAGAAATCATGCGTCGATCTTGTCCATACTGTGGGCATCACGGTGGATTTCAGGATAGTTCTCCGTTCTTCGTGATTCTTACACTACAATCAGTTCTTCGTTCGTGCCCGCTTTCGTGGCCGACGCACAGCGGATTTGTGTCGCAGGTTTGACGATCATCCGTTCTTCATCCTTCCGCTTGTTAAGATGCACTTCCGCGACGGGATTCCAGTTACGTACCCCACGAGACCATCGAGACGGATGCTTCTTCTTCGCCGCTTCGTACAACCTGGAACGTTCCGCAAGGATTACGATGTCAAGACCTGCATGCCGCTGTGCGTATGTGACAAACTTCAGGGCGCTGTGCCGATGGTCGGTGTTGTACCAGTGCACAAAAGAGAGCACCCATGAGCGTGCTGCTTCAATCGAGGCAAAACCGCGGTCGGGAAAGTCCGGTCGGTATTTGCAGGTACGAAAGAGCGATTCACTGTACGCATTATCACTGCTCACGCGTGGACGATTGAACGATGACATCACACCAAGCGCCTCGAGTTTGACCTGGAGCGTCGAGGACTTCTGGATGGCGCCGTTGTCCGCATGAAGAACACGCAAATCCATGCGACACTGCTCAGTCAGCTCCGCTCGATCCACCAGTGTTGCAGCATAGTCACCAGACTCTTTCTCCCAGACTTCCCAGCCGACGATCTTGCGGCTGTAGAGATCGAGGATCATGTAGAGGTAGAAGAACGAGCCGAGCACGGGCCCCTTCAAGTACGTGACATCCCAGGTCCACACTTGGTTCGGCCCAGTAGCTGCATGGGTCCGCGGTGGACCCACCTTTCGCGGCGCGGCCGCCCGCCCCCGGTGGTGCAGCTCGTTTTCCTTCTGCAAAACACGGTAGAAGGAGGATTCCGAAGCGATATAGCGTCCCGCATCCGCCAACATCGGAACGATCTGCATGGGTGGCAAGGACGCATATTCCGGTTGATGGCAGATGGAAAGGATCTCCGAGCGTTCTTCTGCGCTCAGCGCATGGCTGGGAGGTGTACGATCGGCACGCGGCCTTTTGTCGCCTTCCGGCTGCGCACGCCAGCGCTGATACGTACGTGCGCTGATACCGACCTCCTTGCAGGCAGGCTCGATGCGTGCACCATTGCGATGGGCCTCGGCGATCAGCCCGCACGCGGCCAAACGTTCTTCGGTCGTTATCATGCGTCCTCGTCTTCCCCCCAGATCTCGGACACTTTTTTTTTCAACACCAGTAATGCCGCGGCCTCTGCCAGCGCTTTCTCCTTGCGCCGGTTCTCGCGCTCAAGCTCCTTTTGCTTCTGCTTGAGAGCACGGACTTCTTCTTTCGTCTGACGTGCATGCGCTTCTTCCCAGTCGTTGGCCTGCTCACAGGCGCGGCGCCATGCCTTGATCTGCTCGGGATACAAACCGCGCTGCCGACAATACTCTGCCAGTTCCGCTTCGTTCATCGCTGCTGTTTCCAACACCGCAGCAAACTTGTCTCTGCTGGTCCAGCCCTCCGGCGTCGAATCACCGTCGGGGAGCAGGCGGCCTTCCGCTCGTGCCTGTTTGCGCCAGATATACAGCGTTTGCTGCGATATCCCTTCCTCTTCAGCGATTTCCGGTACGCTCTTGTTGTGGGGTGGAAGCATCTTCTTGAGGATCGCTTCCTTGCGTTCAGGGGAGTATTTCATCGAATACCTCTGTCGTGTGCCCGCTCTTTACCTATTATATGCAGATTTTTTCAGTGGACAACTATCCTGACAGAGGGGGATCACTGGGCGTGGAAACTCAGTGACAAACGGTATCGTTGCCGGTACTGCCGATGTAGTTACACTTGGTGTACGGTG
>ENA-ORCU01000106-ORCU01000106.1-marine-metagenome-genome-assembly--contig:-NODE-106-length-69968-cov-15.501366_pt1 | contig 69968 bp, 69 predicted proteins | sample MGYA00248631_ERZ508512 | MGnify/ENA primary metagenome ERZ508512 (study PRJEB26183, sample SAMN06268844) | marine metagenome | isolation source: Tt an P1 anaerobic enrichment on pine from sediment taken...
AAGAGGTCGGGTTATCAGGCCGTGGCCTGGTCAGTCAGTCTTTGGGTATTGATAGCGTCGGCACTTTCATCAGACTGCTTGCGGTTCTGACGATCAGCCACTTGCCGGATTTCGTGTTTGCGCATCAGATCCCCGAGACTGATTTCACTCAGGAATTGATGAATCTGGTCACTGAGATCAGACCAGAGATGGTGGGTAAGGCATTTCTCGCCGTTCTGGCAGTCACCTTTGTTACCGCAACGCGTAGTATCAAGGGACTCACTCACAGCGTCGACCACTTCGGCCACGAAAACCTCATCTGCGGAGCGGCTCAGGCGATAACCGCCACCGGGGCCACGCACACTTACCACCAATTTCTGCCTGCGCAGGCGCGAGAAAAGCTGCTCCAGGTAAGAAAGGGAAATTTCCTGTCGGGCTGAAATATCCGCCAGACTCACCGGCCCCTGCCCTGCATGCAGCGCAAGATCCAGCATTGCCGTAACGGCATAGCGGCCTTTCGTGGTCAGTTTCATAACCTCAGCCCCAATGATGGGATTGAATCTCGATTCACTGGAGCGAGTATGAATTGACCAACTAAAACAGTCAAGTATTCAGCCACGCTCCCGCTCATCAGACTCATCGCGAACGCAGTCGAAATCCTCATCATGCAAGGGAGGCAGCTCGCCATTCTGATACTCGGCGTTCACCTTGCGAAGCGCCTTGCACATATTCTCAATCCGATCATCCACCGCATGCATGTGGTCCAGCAATGCCCTGACCGATCTCGCGACCGGGTCCGGCATTTCCTCGGTTACGCCGTAGGCGTCGAAGCCCATACGCTCCTCCATCTCCTTGCGGCGCACGTCGTCTTCACCTTTGCGTTTGACGATGACCCTGCCCGGTATGCCTACCACGGTTGCCCCAGGCGGAACCGCCTTGGTCACCACAGAGTTGGAGCCTATCTTCGCACCCTCACCCACCTCAAATGGCCCGAGAATCTTTGCGCCGGCACCCACTACCACACCATTACCGATCGTTGGATGCCGCTTGCCCTTGTTCCAGCTGGTGCCGCCAAGTGTCACACCCTGGTATAGCGTGACATCGTCTCCAATCACCGTCGTTTCACCAATCACCACACCCATGCCATGATCAATAAAGAAGCGGCGACCAATGGTTGCACCAGGATGAATCTCGATACCGGTAAACCATCTCGCCAGCGTAGAAATCGTCCGCGCCAGCCACTTCAGCCCCATGCTCCACAGCCAGTGGGAGAAGCGATGAAACAACAGCGCGTGCAATCCCGGGTAGTTGGTCAACACCTCAAAGGTGTTCCTCGCCGCCGGATCCCGGTGAAATACGCTTTTTACATCTTCCCGTAAACGCTCAAACATGACGTTATTCCTGCCCCTCATCCACGGCACCAGCCGCTGTCGTGTTCCTGCCCAACCCTTCGCGGGCACCGGTGGCCTTCTGAACCGATGTCAAAATACCCCGGAGAATATTGATTTCCATCTGGTCCAGCTTTGCCCGCTGAAACAACCGGCGCAACCGTGTCATCAACTGCCTGGGATTCTCCCGGCGATGAAAATCCACATCCTGCAATACCTGCTCGAGATGACCGAAAAATCCTTCAACATCATTCACCGTTGCGGGCGGCACATCCCATCCGCGGTCCCCGGGTTCGACCATGGACTCAAGGTAGGGACTGCTTTCCACCTCTTCAAGCCCACGAAGATAATGCATCCGCAACTCATAACAAACCACCTGCACCGCCATTGCCAGATTCAGTGAGCTGTAGTCCGGGTTCGAGGGGATATGGATGTGATAATGGCAGCGCTGAAGCTCTTCATTGGACAACCCATTGCTCTCACGCCCAAACACCAGGGCGACAGGACCACGAGCACTGTTTTCCGCCGCGGTGACGGCAGCCTGGGGCGGGGAAATAACGGGCCAGGGAACCTTCCGCCCGCGTGCGCTGGTACCCATCACCAGGACACAGTCTGACAACGCCTCGTCAAGACTGGAAACCACCTGAGCCCGATCCAGCACATCCGACGCCGATGAAGCCCGGGCATAAGAGGCTTCATCCGGAAACGACTTTGGGTTAACCAGCCAGAGATTTCCAAGCCCCATGTTTTTCATGGCGCGGGCGACGGCGCCAATATTGCCCGAGTGGGTAGTTTCCACCAGGACGATGCGAACCTGATCATGGTAGGTATCAGTGCTTTCCACCGGCAGCGAGGGCTTGTTCATGGTCATCGGGCCTGTTACTTCAAGAAAAGTGATAAAAGAGCGGCATGATACCAGAATTACCGGCCAACCCGCTCTCCGGAAATGCCGCAACCCCGTGGTATCCGTGCTTTTGCTAAGCCAAAAAACGTACAAGGCGGGGCAGTTTTTGCTATCATGGCCGGCCTTCACACACCCGGATAATGAACACTCAGATGCAACCAGCAATTAAAATGGCCCTGCGCGTTGCCCGCCAGGGATCTGACTACCTGAAAGCCCATTTCGAGCGCCAGGAGCCTAACGGTAAGGATGAGTCCGAACGCCACCGGCAACTGGAGCGAGTGGAGCAGTCCATTTACGACAACTTCACCGAACAACTGGAAAAGGCCTACAAGGATCATGTGATCGCGCCTCTGGGCGAGTCCGACGCCGGCAACCACGAAAAAAGCTGGCACATATTCCCGGTTCTCGGCCGCGACAATTTTGTGCGAGGCATTCCCGAATTTGTTCTTGCCCTGGCCCAGAAAAAGAACAATCGCACCGAAAACCTGCTGCTGGTTAACCCGATTACCGGCGAAGAGTACTCCGCCAGCCGAGGCCACGGCGCTGTCCTGAACAGCCGCCGCGTGCGCACATCCGAAGTAAAAGTGCCCGCCAAGGCAGCACTGGCCACCAACCTCCTCGACCAGGCCCGCCAGGGCGATGACCCGATGATCTGGGGCGAGATGGCAGCCGTCCTGGCTCGCGACACCGCCATGTTCCGCACCTCGGGCTGCGTCACACTGGATATCGCGCGAGTGTCTGCTGGCCTGCTGGATGCGGCCGTGATCTTCCGACCACAGGCAGCAGATTTTGATCTGGGCGTAACACTGGCCATGGAGTCTGGCGCCCTGACCGGCGACTTCTCCGGCAACCCCGCGGTTGGAGCCGCCAGACAACTGGTCGTCGCCAATCCAAAGCTGTTCCGGGAACTGCTCAAAACGCTGCACCCCTTCCGGGGTCGACTGCCGCGTTAAGAAAAGCCGAACCGCAAAAAAACCGCCACTCCTCACGGATGGCGGTTTTTTTTGTGGCCTGGAAAAGACCCGGAGCTTACATCCGGTTCAACCACTCCGGCGGCTGCTCCTCTTCTTCCTCACCGGTACCCTCTTTCGCGGGAACCATCAGATCTTCGCGGGTCACGCCCATCACCATCAACATATTCGCGGACACGTAGATGGACGAATAGGTACCGACAACAACACCGATAATCAGGGCAAGCGCAAAGTTATTGATCGCTTCGCCACCCAGGAAATACAGCGCCAGCAATACAACCAGCGTGGTACCAGAAGTATTAATGGTTCGGGTAATGGTCTCGTGGATCGACTGGTTGATAATATCCCAGGCCTCACCTACGCGCATTTTTCTGAAGTTCTCCCGAATCCGGTCAGCAACAACGATGGTATCGTTCAGGGAATACCCGATAACCGCCAGCAACGCCGCCAGCACCGTCAGGTCGAAGGTCCACTGAAACAGCGCGAACACCCCCAGAACAATGATGACGTCGTGCGCCAGAGGAATCACCGAGGCGATACCAAACTTGAACTGGAAGCGCATACCCACATAGATCAGTACCACCGCGAGGGCGATCAGCAGCCCCAGTCCACTGTCTTCTTTGAGCTCTTCGCCCACCTGAGAACCGACAAATTCAGAGCTGACCAACTCAAGGTCAGCTCCGTCCGCCGCCAGCACGCCGGCCACTTCCAGCGCCAGTTCGTCATTCCCGGCCTCTGCCATCCGGATCAGTACCGTGGTATCGGCTCCGAAATTCTGAACCGCAAACTGCTCGTACCCCGCCTCGGTAAGGGTGTTTCTGATTCCGTCCAGGCTAGGAGCTTCAGCGTATTCGAGCTCCACCGAGGTTCCCCCGGTAAAGTCCATACCCAGATTCAGGCCACGCACCCCCAACAGCGCAATGGAGGCCACCACCAAAACAATAGAAAGTACGGAAGCTATCTTCCGCAAGCCCATGAAATCAAACGGCTGCTTTTCCATATCAGGCATTTTCAAGCTTCCCCCCGATGGACAATTTCTCGACCCTGCGACCGCCATAAACCAGATTCACTATGCCGCGGCTCACCATCAGGCCCGAGAACATGGAAGTGAGAATACCGATACACAGGGTAACTGCGAAGCCCTTCACCGGTCCGGAGCCCATGGCAAACAGAATGACGGCAACCAGAAGGGTTGTGATATTGGCATCGAAAATCGACACAAAGGCGCGACCATAACCGGCATTAATGGCGCTTTGTGGCGGCACCCCCGCCTTCAGCTCTTCCTTGATACGTTCAAAAATCAGAACGTTCGCATCAACGGCCATACCCACCGTAAGAACGATACCCGCGATACCCGGCAACGTCAGCGTGGCAGATAGGATTGACATGCATGCAACCAGCAACATCAGGTTAAGCGTCAGCGCAACATTGGCCACCAATCCGAAGCCGCGGTAGAACACCAGCATGTAAAGCAACACCAGCCCGAAGCCGAGCATCACCGACATCATCCCGGCATCGATATTCTTCTGCCCCAGGCTTGGCCCGATGGTGCGCTCCTGCACAAAGTACATGGGCGCAGCCAGAGCACCGGCCCTCAGCAGCAGTGCGAGCTCAGCCGCTTCGGGGATGGAATCCAGACCAGTAATCCGGAAACTGCTCCCCAGCGCTGACTGCACTGTCGCCAGGCTGATAATGCCTTTTTCCACGACCCGGTTTTCAGTTTCAACGATTTCTCCGTTAACTTCCCGGGTCTCGGTTTCGGTGCGGTATTCAATGAACAACACTGCCATACGGCGGCCGATGCTATTGCGTGTCGCCCGATTCATCAGGTCACCACCAACGGAGTCCATGGTGATATTGACCTGCGGCTGGCCATTCTCATCGAACGCCTGCTGGGCATTGGCAACGTTGTTACCAGTGGCAATCACATCCCGCTCAAGACGAGCGGTACGCTGTGGATTATCCCGGAAAGGAAACTGTTCGGTCTCGGCGGAAGGCGCATCCTGCCGAGCTTCCATCCGGAATTCCAGGTTAGCCGTCGCGCCAAGTACACGCTTGGCCTGAGCGGTATCCTGCACACCTGGCAGTTCTACAATAATGCGGTCTGCCCCCTGACGCTGAACCAGCGGCTCGGCCACGCCCAGTTCATTCACCCGGTTGCGGATGGTGGTCAGGTTCTGTTCAAGAGCGTATTCCTGGATGTTCCGAACTTCTGCTTCGGACAGTGTCAGCGTCAGCAGAAACTCTTCACCTTCTGTTGTCTCATCCAACAGGAACTCGTTGTACTGATCGCGAACCAGCTCAAACGCCTCGCTACGTGCAGCTTCGTCACGGAAGCTCAGTACAATGCGGGCCTGATCCTCAATGTCGCCACCGCGGTAGCGGATGCGCTCTTCCCTCAGTTCTCGCTTGATCTGACCAGACAACGCTTCCAGACGCTGATTCAAAGCCGTTTCCATATCCACCTCCAACAGGAAGTGAACACCACCACGTAAATCCAGCCCCAGTTTCATTGGGCCTGCTCCAAGGCTACGCAGCCAGCCCGGCGTTGACGGCGCCATATTCAGGGCCACCAGGTATTCGTTGCCAAGAGCCGCCTGAACAGCGGGGCGTGCCCGCAGCTGGTCATCGGAGCTGGTGAGGCGGATCAGCGCGTCACGCTCTTCCAACAGGCTTGATTTTACTTCGATACCTTCCTGCTCAAGCTTGGCAAGGGCGCGATCAAGCACTCGCTGCTCAACTTCGGTGCTGCCACGGGCGCCGGTGATCTGGATAGCGTAATCGTCAGGGAAAAAGTTCGGTAAGGCGTAGATAAAACCAATCACCAGTGCAAACACGATGACCAGGTTTTTCCAGAGAGGATACTTGTTCAGCATGAGAATCCTTCGAGCCGGCAGACGTGCCGGTCTTGGTGTTTCAGCCAGTCAGAAAATGAACAGGCGCATCTTGGATGCGCCTGGAAACCAGCTCAGATGTCCTTGAGAGTGCCTTTCGGCAGAGCCGCAGCAACGGCAACTTTCTGAACCTTCATTTCAACGTTATCTGCTACTTCCAGAACAATGAAGTCGTCGGTTACTTTGGTAATCTTGCCAGCGACGCCACCAGAGGTAACCACTTCATCACCCTTGTTAAGGCCGGACATCAGCGCCTTGTGCTCTTTTGCACGCTTGGACTGCGGACGCCAGATCAGGAAATAGAAAATCAGGATGAAGCCGGCGAAGAAGATGATCTGACCCATCACGCTCATTCCCTGGGCACCCGCTTCCTGAGCCGAGGCCAGAGCAGGCATCAGAGACAGCAGGCCAGCGATGAGCAATTTGACTGATTTCATTCAGGTTCTCCGTTTATTGACAGATTTAAAGCAAAATTTGTTCAGGAATCGCCCAGAGGCGGAACGGTTTCGCCCCGTAAGGCATAGAATTCGCTTACAAAGTCCGACAATGTACCTGCTTCAATGGCCCCACGCAATCCACTCATCAGGTTCTGATAGAACCTCAGGTTATGAATTGTATTGAGCTGCGACCCGAGCATTTCTCCGCACTTATCAAGATGATGCAGGTAGCTCTTGGAAAAATGCTTACAGGTATAGCAGTCACAACGCTCGTCCAGCGGTCCGGTGTCGTGACGGTTTTTGGCATTGCGGATTTTGACAATACCGGTGGAGGTAAACAGATAGCCATTGCGTGCATTACGGGTTGGCATCACACAGTCGAACATATCGACACCGCGGCGCACCGCCTCAACGATATCCTCCGGGCGACCAACGCCCATCAGGTAGCGTGGCTTGTCTTCCGGCATCTTCGGCGGCAGGTGATCCAGGATCCGGATCATGTCTTCTTTCGGCTCGCCCACCGACAGGCCGCCAATGGCATAGCCATCGAAACCAATCTTTTCCAGACCCTCCAGGGACTGGTCCCGGAGCGACTCATACATGCCGCCCTGCACGATGCCAAACAGCGCCGCCGGATTGCCCTCATGGGCCCTCTTACTGCGCTCGGCCCAGCGCAGCGAGAGCTCCATGGACTCTTTCGCCTGCTTTTCCGTTGCCGGGTACGGCGTGCATTCGTCGAAAATCATCACGATGTCAGAGCCCAGATCACGCTGAACCTGAATCGCGATTTCCGGTGACAGCTCGACTTTGGAGCCATCAACCGGAGACCGGAAAGTCACACCCTGCTCGGTAATCTTGCGCATCTCGCCCAGACTGAAAACCTGGAAACCGCCGGAATCCGTCAGAATTGGCCCCTGCCACTGGGTGAAGTCGTGCAGATCGCCGTGGGCTTTCACCACCTCTGTGCCGGGGCGCAACATCAGGTGAAATGTATTGCCCAGAATAATATGTGCACCGATTTCCTCGATGTCTCGGGGCAGCATTCCCTTAACAGTGCCATAGGTGCCAACTGGCATGAATGCCGGAGTCTCCACCACACCTCGGGGAAAGGTCAGTCGGCCACGACGAGCCTTGCCATCTTCTCCGAGTTTCTCGAAGGACATAAAACAGGATTCACTCACTGTGATTCTCCACGGGATTCGGTTTGATGTGGCTCGGCGGAATCCGTTCCCAGCATCATGCCCCGGCTGGGCTCCTGCGCGGTAAGAAACATGGCGTCGCCGTAGCTGAAAAACCGGTACTTTTGCTCCACCGCCTCGCGATAGGCTGACATGATGTTGTTATAGCCTGCAAACGCGCTGACCAGCATGATCAGTGTGGACTCCGGCAAATGGAAATTAGTGATCATGGCGTCCACGGTCTGGAAACGGTAGCCAGGGTAGATGAAGATATCCGTGTCGCCCCGGAATTCCTGCAAACGCCCTGCCCGGCTGGCCGACTCCAGGGAGCGGACGGAAGTGGTACCCACGGCAACGACCCGGCCACCCCGAGCGCGGGCTTCATTAACGGCCTTTACCGTCTCTTCCGGCACATGGGCGATTTCACTGTGCATGACATGATCTTCGATCTTGTCGACCCGTACCGGCTGAAAGGTGCCAGCGCCAACATGCAACGTAACGTATGCAAACTCAATGCCCTTCGCTTTCAGGGCAGAAAGCACGACATCATCAAAATGTAGCCCGGCAGTGGGTGCGGCCACGGCGCCCGCCTCCTTGGCATAGACGGTCTGATAGCGCTCACGATCCGACTGCTCATCTTCCCGCTCCATATAAGGCGGCAAAGGCATGTGACCGATACGCTCCAGCACATCCAGAAACGCCTCATCGCCTTCATAGACGAAATGAAAGAGCGCATCTTTCCGCGCCAGCATTCGCAGTGCGGCTCCATCTTCCAGCAATAGTCGCTGGCCTTCCTTGGGAGATTTGGAAGAACGGGTATGGGCGAGCAATTCCTTTTCACCCAGTAAACGCTCAACCAGTATTTCCACTTTGCCACCGGTTTCCTTCTGGCCAAACAGTCGGGCCGGAATAACACGGGTATTGTTGAATACCAGTAGGTCCCCGGGCTGGAGCAGGTCCGGAAGGTCAGTAAACTTCAGATGAGTGGTCTGGCCGGAAAGGCCGTCAAGACTGAGCAGACGCGAGGCACTGCGTTCTTTAAGCGGATAACGGGCGATAAGCTCGTCCGGCAGATCAAAATGAAAATCGGAGACGTTCATGGGCCGGGCTATTCACGATGCCGCAGGTTGCGGCCTATAAGTGGTAGCGGCGGGCGGACTCGAACCGCCACGGGTTTTACCCCAACGGATTTTGAATCCGTCGTGTCTACCAATTTCACCACGCCGCCATCGGAGAGTGGGAGGGATTATACTGAGCCAGAGCCCGAAAGCAACCAGCCGGCAGGCAAAAATCACCCGCCGGCACAGTGAATTAGAGTCGATCGAACAGGGACAGCTGAGAAACCTGCGCAAACGACTGCTGAGCGGCCTGCAATACGAAGCTCTGGAAACTGAGGTTGCTGATGGCCTCGGCGTAGTCGACATCCTGTAGCTGGGAACGAATCTCTTTGGTGTAGAGTTCCGAATCCTCAAGAAACGCGGTGGTGGACTCCACTGCGTTGAGCCGGCCACCAAGCTCGGTTTGCTTGAGAATGATTGACTCCTGGGCATTATCGAGATTGACCAGGGTTTCAGCGATCAGCGCATCGTACTCAGCACTGCTCTTGGGCGTTGTTTTGGAAATTCCGTCCAGGCCGGCAATCAGGTTCTCGATGGTGCCGAATACAGACTGTTTATCGTTCACGCCCAATGTAAACGTATCGCCATCCTGCGCATCGTTGATTGTTAATTTCACCCCTGCAACCTGAAACTCGTCACCAACCAGGGCGCCCACTGGCTCAACGGCCAAAGGATAGGTGGTTCCACCTCGGGTATAGGAGGCTGATATTTCCAGGTCGCCCGCTCCATTGGCGGTGACGGCGATATCAAAATCGTCAGGCACCCTGGGGCTGAAAGCGTCTGCCATATCCTTGGGTGCAACAAACTCGAGATCGGATATATATCCATCCACAGAGGTTGATCCTTTAGCGAAAACCCCTTTGGCTACGTCTACGAAGATGCCTTTACCGTGATCGCTGATGGGAACGGTCACACCGTCATCAATTTCCAGAACCCGCTGCCCTTCGTCTCCCTGGTAAACCCATTTGCCATCGTCATTCTGGGCAAAGGCGGGAGTGCTGCCCTGGAAGCCACTGAAGATATACTCTCCTGACGCATCCCGGGTATTGGCAATATTGGCGAGCTGACCCAGACGCTCCTTGAGTTCGGCAGAGATGGACTGCCGATCATTGGCAGACAGAGAACCATTACCGGCCTGAACTGTCAGCTCCCTCACCCTCTGGATAATGTCCACGGCGCTGGCCAGGGTGCTTTCTTCCTGCTTCAGCCGGTTATCGGCAAGATTGGCATTCCGACCATAGGTTTCCGAACGCTGAAGCTCCTGGTCAAGCTTCAGAATGCGAGCGGCCGCCACCGGATCATCCGACGGTTTGTTCACTTTCTTACCGGTCGATAGCTGCTGCTGCGTATCAATCAGGTTGCTGTTGATGTCCTGCAGACGATTAATGCCGCCGGAGAAAATCTGTTGTGATGATATTCTGATCATGTGACATCACCTCGCCTTAACGGAAGCTCTGCAGCAATGTGTTAAAAAGATCCTGCGCCACAGACATAACCTGGGCCGATGCGTTGTACGCAGCCTGGTACTGAATCAGCTTGCCAGCCTCTTCGTCCAGATTGACGCCCGAGACCGATTCTCGCTGATTGGTGGACTGCTCCAGCAGCGTTGCGCCGGCATCTTTATCCAACTGGCTCTGGCGGGTTTTCACCCCGATATCCTCGACCAGGCCGGCATAGCCCTCAGTAAAGTTCTGGGAACCGCCATTAAGGGTATTCTTGGTACCAAGGGCCGCCATCAGCTCGGCGTTCCGGTTATCAGAAACGCCGTTGCGGTTGAAGTCGATGGTGAATACATCACCGTCTGCGGGCTCACCGGTTATCTCGAAAACGAAACCCCGATACTGACCATTGGATTCGTCTTCCGGACGAGTACTGAAAATCTGATTGATCTTCTGGGGATCATAGACATCCGGTGTTCCATCCCCATCGTTGTCCACCGCGGCACTGGTAAACAGTACGCCGCTATCGTTGGCAACTTCATAGGTAATATTGCCCGCACCATCATTACTGAAGGTTACGGTAATCGGACCATCTGCAAACTGACCGGAATTCTGGAAGTCATCCAGCAAAGCACCGGTATTGGGATTACGGACATTAAGCATGTTGCCCTGGTTGATCGTGCCGGTGCCCAGATTGCCATCATCGGAACTCGCACGAACGGGGCTGGCAAAAGCAAGATCCTCCTCCCGCCGAATGTTCAATTGCATGTTTTCGGCAGCATTGCGACTGGGCTGAATCAGGTACTTGTCACCTGCATTGAATTCGCCACCTTCAACACGAATGTTAAAGCCCGGCATGTTGATTTCAGACTGCACCGGATCTGGAAGCCGGCCCTGTTTGACCGTGTCGCCCGAGATGGTATCGATCAACTCGTAGCTGCGCCCATCACCACTGAACTGCAGCTCCCAGGTACCCGCCGGCAACTGGGAACTGTCGGTAATCTCAACGGCCAGTTGGCCGGTGGTGGTGCGGTCGTTATTGCCGTTCGGCACCACCCGGCTGCGCTGCACGGCGAGGCTGTTCACATCACTGAAGAAGTTACCACCGAGATCGCCTTCGAGGTCCATCCCGATCTCATGCTGATGGTTTATGGCCGAGGAGATGGCAATCGCCAGCCGGCCGAGCTCATCGAAGGCGGGCTTCAGGGCCATTTCATCAAAGGCACGCAAGCCACCCAGTTTTCCGCCCTGAATCTGTTCATCCACCAGCAGGGTGCGCCCACCACTGGAGAGCGTAAATTCCAGCCGCGTGGGATCTTCCGCACTGCTTCGGGTCGCAAATTCTGCGGCATTGGCGCCGGTAACCAAAGCCAGACCGTTAGACAGGGACACATTCACCTGGCTGCCTTCAACTTCCGTTACCCGAATGCTCACCAGCTCAGACAACTGGCGCAACTTCTCGTCCCGCTTATCCATCAGCTCCAGGGGCTCCTTGCCCTGGGCCAGGCCCGGAGATTCAGAAATAGCCAGGTTCAGTTCAGCGATACTCTTCAGCAGAGTATTGGCATCTTTCACGCCCTGCTGCATCTGGGTTTTTACCGATTCGCGCTGCTGGATGAACTCCTGGTTCAAGCCCTGAAAGCGATTCACCAGTTGCTGGGCTTCGCTCAGCACCAGCTGGCGTTGTGGTAACGACGTAGGGTCTTCCGCGGCATTCTGCATAGCCGAGAAAAAGTTGTTCAGAGCTTTGTTCAAACCGGTGTCTTCGCCGCCTAACAGGTTATCCAGCCGCGTGAGTTCGGCGTTGAAAGCATTCTGCTCGCCAAACAGTGTGCTGTCCTCACGTAACTGCTGACTCAGATAGGCATCTGCCAGCCGGCGGATATTAGCGACGGATACGCCACTGCCGATGGTCCCTGCACCTGTACGCCGCCCTTCCTGGGTCTCGAACTGGACCTCCTGGCGACTGTAACCCGGAGTGTTTGCGTTGGTTATGTTATTTGCAGTGGTGTTGAGCGCCGCCTGGTGCCCCAATACCCCACTCAGACCAATACCGATCAAGCCCGCCATGATCTGTTACTCCTTTACTCTGTCACTGCTCATCGACAGTGTCATCAGAGAATCACGATTCATGATCCGACGGATCTTGGCTCCGTATTCCGGATCGGTTGCATAACCCGCTTCCTGCAGTTTCTCGGCAAATACTTCTGGCTGACCTGCCGATGACAGAACATCGCGGTAACGGGGATTGTTTTGCAGGAAGTCAACGTAGTCCCGGAAGCTGGCTTCATAGTCCGGATAGGCCCGGAAATCTGCCCGTTCCTTCATCGCCACGCCACCCCGGAATTCGGTAGTGGTAATGCTCACAGCGTCACCGCTCCAACGACTGTCTGCCTTGATGCCAAACAGGTTGAAACTCGGCTGCGAACCATCGCCTTTGATCATGTGTTTGCCCCAACCGGTTTCGAGCGCCGCCTGGGCAATCATCAGGCGCGGATCAATGCCGGTCTCCTTTCCGATCTGCTCTGCGAACGGCATGAGCTGCTCAACAAAATGCTCTGGCGACTCAAATACCTCCGGCAGCTTGCCGGGTTTCTGCGCTGGCTCTGCTTTTACCTTTGCAGCTACATCCGCCACCTCTGCCATTCGCTCCGGCAACTCTCTGGAAATCGCCGGCATACTGCGGTCGTAATCGGTAATGGCACCCTTGTGACCCGCCAGTTTCTCTCCATCCTCACCGAGCCCCGGAATCTGTTGACTCAGTTGCCGGACCAGCGCTTCCGCCAGCCCGGTACCGGTGCCACCGGCCATACTCAAGCTGATCTGGCTGTCGAACATATCCCGGTACATCTGGCTTTCATTGCTGTTCAGGTAGTTTCCCTCGGCAAATACCTCGCCTGCCTTGCGCATGGATTTGAGCATCTCTGACAGGAACAGGCTCTCGAACTGCTTCGCAACCTGCTCCAGTGCAGCCTGTTTGTCAGTTCGAGCCTGGGTCTTCAGCGCATTCAGACCACTGAAATCGGTGTAGACCTGGGCTTGCTGTAGTCTTGGATCCTGCATGGCGATACCTAGATCACAATCAATTCGGCACGAAGCGCGCCAGCCTGTTTGAGTGCTTCAAGCACCGCCATCACATCGCCTGGCGCCGCCCCTACCTGGTTTACAGCCTGAACAATTTCGTTAAGCGTTGTTGCCGGGCCGAACTGGAACATCCGTGCCGGGTCTTCCGTCACAGCGATCTGGGTATTCTGCTGAACGGCTGTATCACCCTGAGCCAGAGGATTGGGCTGCACCACCTCGGGGTTTTCCTGAATAGTCACGGTCAGGTTGCCATGGGTAATGGCAGCCGGGCTCACTTTTACATTCTGGCCGACCACGATGGTGCCGGTGCGGCTATTGATCACCACTCTTGCGGCTTCCTGAGCCGGATCGACCTCAATGTTCTCCAGAATGGACAGAAAACTGACTCTTTGTGATGGGTCCCTGGGTGCCCGCACCGATATAGAAGTGGCATCGTGTGCATAAGCCATGTCCGGGCCCAGACGACCATTGATCGCCTCAACCACACGGCGGGCCGTGGTAAAGTCGGAACGCAGCAGATTGAAGGTGATGGTATCGCCCCGGTTGAACGGCGATTCCACCTCACGCTCAATGGTAGCGCCGTTGGGAATTCTGCCGACGCTGGGTACGTTCACGGTAATCCGGGAACCATCCTGGCCCTGGGCGCCAAAACCGCCCACCACCAGGCTGCCCTGCGCCATGGCATAAACCTGACCGTCTGCGCCTTTCAACGGTGTCATCAACAAGGTTCCACCACGCAGGCTATCGGCATTTCCGATGGATGAAACCGTGATGTCCAACTCCTGCCCGGCTTTGGCAAAGGCCGGCAAAGTCGCGCTTACGGTTACGGCCGCCACATTGGCCAGATTCGGGTTCACGCCATCCGGCAAGGTTATTCCGAACTGGTTCATCATGTTGCGGAAGGTCTGGTTGGTAAACGGCGCTTTGTCGCCGGTACCGTCAAGACCGACCACCAGGCCATAACCAATCAACTGGTTATTGCGCACACCTTTCACCTTGGCCAGGTCTTTCAGGCGGTCAGCCATCACCGGCGCGACACACAGGGCCATCAGGGCAAAAACAGCAATCAGTTTGCGGATCATAGCGGCCACCACTCACTGTTAAAGAAGCGAGCCAGCCAGCCCATCTGGTTGGCCTGGTCAAAATCACCGGTACCGCCGTAGGCAAACCGGGCATCTGCAACACGATTGGAGGCAACGGTATTATCCGGCTGGATATCCTGTGGCCGAACCAGACCGGTCAACCGGATGTATTCATCCCCATTGGTGAGAGACAACCACTTCTCGCCGCGGACACGAAGCACACCATTAGGCAGAACCTCGGTGACCGTTACGGTAATACTGCCAGCCAGGCTGTTGCTCTGGTCAGCTTCGGCGGAGCCTTCAAAGTCCCGCTCAAAATTGGCAGAAGCGTTCAGGCCGATATTTGTCTTTCCAAAGATGCTCGGTTCCGGAATGCTCAGTTCCTGATCCTTGGTAATGGAGGTTTCAGCGTTCTTGCTGGCGCTGGTGGATTCCTGCAGCAATACCGTGAGCACGTCACCCACGTTGAGTGCCTTGGTATCGCCGTACAGATTGTAATTCCTGGACACCTGGTAAATTGCCCCGGAATCCGGGTCGCGCTGCATCATTGATTGAGCACGAACCGGAGCGTAGGCCGGATCGTCCGGCATAGCCCGGGGGCGAGACATGGCGGTGCATCCCTGCAGCACAATCAGCACACCCACCAGTGCCAGGGTGGCCAGCCGTTCAGTGTGTAAACTGCGTTGAATGCGTTTCATGGCTTAACCGATATTGTTGGTGATGAACTGAAGCATCTGGTCTGTGGTCGAAACCACCTTGGAGTTCATTTCATAGGCACGCTGGGTCGTAATCATGTTCACCAGTTCTTCCACCACCTCTACGTTGGAGGATTCAATGGTGCCCTGTTCAATGGACCCGAGACCTGCAAGTCCGGCTTCACCTTCAGCCGGATCACCACTGGCATTGGTCTGCTTGAACAGATTGTTACCGATAGCCTGCAAGCCCTGCGGGTTGATGAAGTCCACCAGGGTGATCTGCCCGAGGTTGACGGGCGCAGCCTGGTCATCGGTAATAGCGGTGACCGTCCCATCTTTGCCAATGGTGATATTGGTGGCGTTCTCCGGCACATTGATATTCGGCTGAAGCGGAAAACCATCCGGTGTGACCACATCGCCATCAGAGTTCAGTTGAAACTGGCCATCCCGGGTATAGGCGATCTGTCCGTCCGGCATCTGAATCTGAAAGAATCCCCGACCATTCACCGCCATATCCAGAGGCTGTTCAGTTATCTGCAGGTTGCCCTGGCTGAATTGCTTGGCAGTGCCAACAATCCGGACCCCGGTCCCCAGCTGCAGGCCAGAGGGCAACTGCGTGTTCTCAGTGCTCTGCCCGCCGGGCTGACGGTTTATCTGATACAGCAGATCCTGGAACACCGCCCTATCCCGCTTGAAGCCGGTGGTATTCACATTGGCCAGGTTGTTGGAAATGGTGGACATGTTGGTGTCCTGCGCGCTCAACCCGGTTTTACTGACCCAAAGTGCTGGATGCATGGTTTTACTCCTTGCCTGCCGGTGGCCGATGCGGCGATCTTTTGCCGCTCTCCGCCAACCGATGGCGTTTGATCATCGTTATCAGAGGTTCTGCAACAGTCGTGCCGTAGCCTCGGAATTTTCATTGGCGGTCGACATCACCTTTACCTGCATCTCGTATTGGCGAGACAACTGCAGGTTGGAGATCATTTCCTCCACCGCATTCACGTTTGAACTTTCGAGAAAACCAGTGGCGACACGCATGGCTGCATCCGGTGGCTCTGGACCATCCAGAGCCTGATCCGGCTTGCGTCGAATGAACCCATCCAGACCTTTCTCAAGTGCATCTGCCGGTGGGTTGACAAGCTTCAGTCGGTCAACTTCCACCAACTGATCCGGCGGCCCACCTACCGGCACAATGGAGATGGTGCCGTCCGAGCCAACCTGAAGATTGTCAAAAGGAGGAAGAGCCACCGGCCCACCGTTACCCAGAACCAGCTCACCACTCGCCAGCCGCACAAGCCCGTTCACGTCGACCTGTAAGCTACCGGTACGGGTGAATACCTCTTCGCCCAGATTGTTTTGAACGGCGAGCCAGCCACCGCCGTCTACCGCCACATCCAGCTTACGTCCGGTCTCCATTAAAGCGCCGGGCGAGAGATCAGTGCCGGGCCGCTCGGTCATGGCGTAGGCGCGGGTGGGATGGTGCTCACCGAACACGGGCATACTGCGGGCCTGGGCAAAATCCTTCTTGAACCCGGTGGTATTGACGTTAGCCAGGTTGTTGGCATGGGCACGCTGGGCAAGCATGTTCTGCTTGGCGCCAGACATTCCAATATAGAGGGCTTTGTCCATGGGCAAACTCCTGCCGGAATTTTGACTGTTTCCAGTCTTCCTGCAGGAGTCATGCCATGTTCGCTAGGGCGCGAAATTATCGGAGGTTGATGATGGTCTGGGTGACCGCATCGGAGGTTTCAATGGTTTTGGCGTTGGCCTGGTAGTTGCGCTGGGCAATGATCAGGTTCACCAGCTCTGCCGAAAGATCCACATTGGAGTCCTCTACGGAGCTGGCCTTGATGGAACCAAGCGTGCCGGTATCGGGAGCACCAATCACCGGCTGGCCGGATTCAAAGGTTTCCACCCATGTGGTGTCACCCACCGGAGAAAGACCGTCAGTGTTATTGAACGCAGCCAGCGCCACCTGACCCAGAGACTTGGACTGACCATTGGTATACCGGGCGAAGATCACGCCCTGGTCGGACACATCGAGGCCTGAAAGACGGCCGGTGGTGTAGCCGTTCTGCTGCTGATCGTTAACACCAAATGCCGCGCCATACTGGGTGGTATTGGCCAGATTGACAACGAACGCAGAACTGGTGGCCGGCTCAGGAATCGGGCTGACCACATCACCGGGATTTGCCGGCGGGCCGTCAGCACCGTTCGGATCACCGCTTGGATCCTTAGGCACCCAGTCGGTAATAATCAACTCACCGTTCGGATCACCGTTGATGGATTCCAGCTGGCCATCCTGGTCAAACAAGGCAGTGTATGGCGTCTGGTCGGTACCACCCACCAGTTCACCGTCAATCTGGAGGTAGATAGACCACTGGCTCTGACCCACCCCGTTACCCGGAGATGGCTCTTTTACATAGAACTGGGTCAATTCGTGGGAATTGCCCAGGCTGTCAAAAATGGTGGTCGACGTTGCGTGGTTGTAAGTACGCTGGTCGATGGGATTGAATTCGTTGGTTACGGTAAACGGTGTCGCATTGAAGGCGACTTCAAACGCGTTGCTACCTGAATCAGTGGTCACCTGCTCAACATTGCGATCGGTGGTAACGAACACCTCACCGTCATATTGCTGGTTGTTGGTGAGCGGAGTACCTGTGGGAGCATCGCCGTAGGCTACCTCCAGCGGCTGCCCACCACTGTGGATGATTCGCAAAACATCGGGGGTTGAGGGGTCTTCGTCATCATCGACAACCGAGGCCGAGATCGCATTGTCGCTGGTGTCGTTAATGGCTTCCGCCACATCTTCCAGGGAGGATACATTTTCCAGATTCAGCGGGATCGGTGCAGATCCGTCTATCCGGATTTCAAGCCGGAAATTGGTGGCGCTGCTCACATCGCTATCGGTCAAACCGGTCAGGGAAGCTGCGGTTCTGGCAGTGGCCGTTACTCCCGGCGCAGCATTAATGGCAATGGCAGCATCACTGGCAGAAGCCGTGGCATCAATCTGCGGTACCGTGTAATCACTGGTGCCGTCGGAGTAGCCGAAGGTAAAGCCGGAACCTTGAAGATCTGCAAGCGCGATCGGATCAAAATCCCGGATGCGACGCTCAAGCACAGTCTCTCGGGAATCCAGATTCAGATCGGTCTGGAGATTCGTTGTGCGACGGGGCGCCAGGTTGTCGGTTTCAATCTGAAGGTCACCACGGATGCCAGACAGGTTGCCATCATCATCAGCGGTATAACCCTGCACCCTCATATTCTGGTTATTAACAACATAGCCTTCTTTATCAATCCCGAACTGGCCAGCCCGGGAGTAACGGATTTCACCGCCATTGTTCAGAATAAAGAAGCCATCACCACTGATAGCCATATCCAGGCCGTTATCGGTGAAGCTGATATTGCCCTGACCGAATGACTGCTTTACGTCCTGCACCCGCACGCCGTCGCCAATCGGATTGGTACCGGCACTCAGGAAACCACTGGCGTACAAATCACCGAACTGTACCTTGCTGCTTTTGAAGCCGACGGTACTGGCGTTGGCGATGTTGTTACCGGTGACATCCAGATCCACCGAAGCGGCGCGCAGACCACTCAAACCTGTGTTAAATGCCATGACTTATACCTCCTGGTCTGACACCGGATCAGTTGATTTGTTTAACTTCAGACAGCGGAATGGAACCCATTCCGGCCAGATTCAGAGTAATGGAACCACCCTGCCCCAGCGACACACTGTCGACATTGGCGCTCACCATGGTCGCCAGTTGCTCCGATCCAGAGGGATAGGAGCCCTGCGCCACAATCGAGTAGGGTCCGGGCGGCAAAGGATTGCCGTTGCCGTCCTGCCCATCCCACTGGAACGACACCACACCAGCCTGGCTGCTACCCATATCAATCTGGCGAACTAACTCACCGCTTTGATTCATGACCGACAGTCGCAGCCCACCCGTGGAAGCCGGCACCTGAATGGTGCCAGTTATCTCGCCTTCGCTACCCAGAATGCCCACACTGGAGGGTGCCAGCACGGTTTTGCCCACCATCGCTGAGGCCTGCAAGGCCTGGCTGGAGCGGAACTGACCAACCACATCATCGACACTGCCAGACAGATTCTGCATTTCTTCCAGAGAACTGAACTGGGCCAGCTGGGCGATAAAATCGCCGTTGTCCTGCGGCTCCAGCGGGTTCTGATTCTTGAGTTGCGCCAGCATCAGCTCCATAAACGCGTCTTTACCCAGCTCGTTGCCACCAGGGGTCTTGCCCTCCTGGTTCAGCTGGTACTGGCTCAGCACGTCTGAGGCGGCTGCGGAATTCACTGCACTCATGGCTTAATCCTCACTTGTTACTGCTGACCCAGTGTCAGAATTCGCTGCATCATGGATTTGGCGGTGTTCATGACATCCACATTCATCTGAAAACTGCGGGACGACGACATCATGTCCGCCATTTCCTCAACCACGTTCACGTTGGGGTAATAAACGTACCCTTCCTCGTTCGCGGCAGGGTGATTCGGCTCATAGCGCATCTGCAGTTCTGCATCGCTCTCGACAATCCCCTCAACGCGAACACCTGCCCCGGGCCCCTCTTCGGAACCCATACCAAATCCCTGCTGATCAGGGTTCAGCATGGCCTGCTGAATAGCGGCAAACACCGGTTTGCGGGCACGGTACGTTGTATCCGTGCTCGAACTGGCGGTTTCTGCGTTGGCAATGTTAGAGGCGGTGGTGTTGAGCCGCAGTGACTGTGCGGTCATGCCGGAACCGGCGATGTCGAAAATGTTACCCAGTGACATGACAATCTCCTTCAATCTCGTACGGACTGCGGCTTATTCGCCCTTCAGCGCCTTGGTCAGGCCGGAAAACCGACTACTCAGGAACTGGAAGCTGGCCTGGTAATCCATGGCGTTGCGCATGAAACGGGTCTGCTCGGCCTGCGCATCCACGGTATTGCCATCAATTGATGGCTGGTGCGGGGTACGGTACAGCAGCTCGCCGTCAGCGCCAGGGCTGGAGGTGTCCATATGGCCACTGTGGGTCGTGGTCATACCAAAGCCCGTCATGGAATCCTGCGCCTTCTGCATCATCGCCTGGAAATCCACATCGCGGGCCTTGTAGCCCGGGGTGTCGGCATTTGCCAGGTTGTTCGCCAGCACTTCGGCCCGCTTGACCCGCGCCTGCAGCGCGTGCTCATGAATACCAAGCGCTTTGTCGAATGTAATAGCCATACTGCCTCCAGATCTTTGCACCGACCAGGCTGAACCTGTGAACTTGCCGGTTTTGCGTTCTGAAGTGATTAAAGCAAGCAGAGTGCCAGAATTGAAAAAGCCCGCTGTAATGCGGGCTTCGAAGAGGGCTGTCTAATAAATGAGCGGCAAATTCCGGTTAAACGCAACGAGGGCGGCAACGGGTTTCCCCAGGCGGACTTGCCGCTGATCGAGGCTCAGACTTGCCAGGGGGAAGTGCGCCCTGGCGCGGCCCACCTTGAGACATACTCTTTGGTATCGGGCCGGGGCACCGATGGTTTCTCACTGGCAACGGTACCGGTATAGAGGAAACCGACAATGGACTCGCCCGGCAGCAGCCCAAGACCGTCATGCAGCGACGGATGATAAGCCACAGGCCCGGTTCGCCACATGGCGCCGTAGCCGGCATCATTCAGCGCCAGGGAGATAAAACTCATACCGGCCGCTGCCGACATTACCTGCTCCACCTCCGGCACCTTCGGATGATGACGGGGCGACGCAATACCGACAATAATCATGGGTGCACGACCAGGAGCATTCCGGGCTTTCTCACGCTCTTTGTCAGAAGCCTCCGGCGGGCAGCATTCAGCAAACAGGTCGCCCAGAGCTGCCAGGCCTTCCCCCTCTACCACGAGATAACGCCAGGGCCTCAACAACGCATGATCCGGGGCCCGGGCCGCGCACCGGAAGGCCTGATCAACCACTGACACCGGTGGTGCCGGTGCCTGCAAACGGGGCTCCGAAGCACGATCCAGAATAAAACGGGTTATCGAACTCATACAGTCTCGCTGTTGATTGGTTGCATGATTTTCGGTTGGGCCGGAAGCGGCCCCGATGAATTGTGAGTTCTACGTAATGCTGTTAATCTTTAGTCGTAGTTCAAACCAACAATTATAAAGAACCGGCAACATACAATGAGCGACCAGCGGGCATTTCGCAACTTTGCAGAATTCTACCCGGACCACCTGGATGATCACAGCGGCGCTGACTGCCTCCGCTTTCATTTTATTGAGTGCAAGCTTGCTCTGAGTGTTGTCTTATGGGCTGTTTATCGCCTCATGGGAGACTGGGGAATGTTTCGCGACATACTTATCGGAAGGATCCGGTTCTGAAAATGATGAGCGCACCCGCTGAATTACGCAGCGTAACCGGCAATACCGGCAAGCTGGGGCAAGGCGACATCTACGACCACACGGTGGCGATTCCACCGATGCCCGATTACAACGGTCGGATACTGGCCTACACCGCCACTGCCGCCATTATTGTCACGGGTGTCCTTCAGGATGTGTTTCCCCAATTGCTTCTCTGGATGGTGGCTGGCGCTCTGATCTGGCCACATCTCGCGCACGTGCTTACACGGCGAACCTTCCTGCGACGTTCAGCCCGGATTCGGCAAAAAATGCTGTTCCTCGACTGCATAATCGGAGGCAGCTTTATTGGCTTGATCGGATTGATCGCCATTCCATCGGTATCGGTTGTCCTGATGCTGATGTTCAGCTGTCTGATCGTGGGCGGCGTCAGGCAATGGTTGTTCGGCACAGCGCTCATGTCTGCCGCCATGGCCGCCACAGTGGCGGCAACCGGCACCGCCGCCGATCTGGAAGCCCCGCTGCTCACCAGCATCGTCGCCATTTTGGCCACAGGCACGTACATCTGCGTTACCGCCTATTACTCACACCAGCAGGCCCGGGCCCTGCTGCTGGCAAAGACCCAGATTCAGAACCAGCGGGAACAGTCCATCGCCCTGTCCCACAAGCTCTCGAAATACCTGTCGCCTCAGGTCTGGCAGTCCATCTTTACCGGGGAACGGGATGTTCGGCTTGAAACCCAGCGCAAGAAACTGGCAGTGTTTTTCTCAGACATAAAAGGCTTTACTGAACTGTCGGAGGAGATGGAGCCGGAAGCCCTTACCGAGCTTCTGAATCACTACTTCAACGAAATGTCAGAGGTCGCCCTGAAATACGGCGGCACCATCGACAAGTTTGTCGGCGATTCCATCATGGTGTTCTTTGGCGATCCGACCAGTCGCGGCCAGAAAGAAGATGCGTTCTCGTGTGTGTCCATGGCCATCGAGATGCGCAAACACATGAAGATCATGCGCCAGAAATGGCGCAGCCAGGGCATCAAGACGCCCCTGGAAATCCGCATGGGCATCAGTACCGGCTACACCACGGTTGGTAACTTCGGCGCCGAAAACCGGATGGATTACACCATTATCGGCAAGGAAGTGAACCTCGCCAGCCGACTGGAGTCCCTGGCGGAACCAGGCGAGATTCTGGTGTCGTATGAGACCTTCTCGCTGATCAAAGACCGCATTATGTGCCGGGACAAGGGCGAGATTACCGTAAAAGGCTTTGGCAAGCCGGTGCCCATCTACGAGGTGGTGGATTTCCGGCGCGACATGGGGCCTCACCGTAGCTTCCTGGAACACGAACACAGCGGCTTTGCCATGTACCTGGATTCCGATAAGGTCACCGAACGGGAGCGCAAAGCCATACTCAGCGCCCTCGAAGACGCAGCCGACCGACTGCGTCAGGAAGACGATACCGAATAGCCGAGCCTGCTACTGCCTAACCAGCCGCGGCCCCGGACCATCTTCAGCACATGTGCTGCGCCAGGGGTTGATATCCAGGCCACCACGCCGGGTGTAACGGGCGCACACCATCAAGGATTCCGGCTGACACCTCGCCATCAAGTCAGTAAAGATGGTTTCAACACAATGTTCGTGAAAATCCTGTTTCTGACGGAAGCTCACGATATAGCGCAGCAACCCTGCCCGATCAATCTTCCTCCCGGAATAGCGAATCAGTACCGTGGCCCAGTCGGGTTGGCCGGTCACTGGACAGTTGCTTTTCAGAAGATGTGAACACAAGCCTTCACTGACCACCGGCTCGCTGGTTGTCAGCGACTCAGGCGCATAGTCGTAGGCCACCTGCTCTAGCGTTTCATCATCGATCAACTCGTATCCTTCGGGCCGGCCGATTGCAGGCGCTGAGTCATCCACACTCAGAAGCGTCACATCCACCGCCGCACCACAGGCACTCGAAAGATCCTGGGTAATGGTCTCGGCCACTTGATCCGGAGACGAGAACACCGCCTGATTCAGAGAGTTCAGATACAACTTCAGGGATTTGCTCTCAATAATGGCAGGCGATGCCGCAGGAAACCGGATTTCTCCCCAGGCCACGGCCGGTACACCGCCAGGCTTCAGCCAGGAGATTTCCCACGCCTGCCACATGTCCTCGCCAAACCAGGGCCAGCGACCATCGTCCAGGCCGATTCGCCGGCGGTTTTCTTCCCGGGCCACCGGGAACAGCAGAGACGGATCATACTGATCAGGGTATTCACTGGACTTGCCCAGTGGCGCGTTATCAAGAGCCATATCAGTTCCGGAATTGAATCAGTGTCGAATGCCCTTGCCACGGGCAAGCATGCGCAAGGCTACCGCCGCCAGCAAGACGATGAAAACCAGAATCATACCAAGAGACACGAACGGATTAACGTCCGAAACACCCAGTATGCCGAAGCGAAAACCGTTAACCATATACAGGATCGGATTCGCCATGGACACGCCCTGCCAGAACGACGGCAGCATGTCGATGCTGTAGAACACACCCCCAAGGTACGTTAGCGGAGTAAGCACAAAGGTCGGGACAATGGAAATGTCATCAAACTTGGTCGCCAGCATGGCGTTGATGAAGCCACCCAGAGAGAACAATGCCGATGTGAGAATCACCGTGATAACCACCATCAGCAGGTTATGGATACTTAACTGAGTGAATGCCAGCGACAGCAAGGTGACGATCAGGCCGATACTCAGACCCCGGGCCATACCACCAGCCACATAGCCCGCCAGGATGGTCCAGTTCGGCACCGGCGACACGAGCAATTCCTCAATACTGCGCTGGAACTTCATAGAGAAAAACGACGACACCACATTGGAGTAGGAATTGGTGATCACCGCCATCATGATCAGGCCCGGCACAATGAACTGCATATAGTCGTAGCCGCCCATTTCACCGATGCGGGAACCAATCAGGTTGCCAAAAATAATAAAATACAGCGTCATCGTGACGGCCGGCGGCAACAGCGTCTGCGGCCAGATCCGGGTAAAGCGCCGAACCTCGCGGGTAACGATGGTTGTAAAGGCTGTCCACAGTGCTTGCGGTGTCATGCTGTCACCTCGCTGGCTTTCTCTGCCTCCCGGGCGTTCTCCTCAACCATGCGAACGAACAGCTCTTCCAGCCGGTTGGCCTTGGTTCGCATGCTCAGCACACGAATACCCAGGTTCTCCAGTTCGATAAACAGAGCGTTCAAACCCTGTCCCTTGGCAACTTCCACTTCAAGCGCACCATCGTCATCCAGGCTGGCTTTGAATGCAGTCAGTTCAGGGGCTTTCTCTAACGGCTGCTCGGTATCCAGTACAAAGGTTTCTACACTGAGCTGTTGCAGCAGTTCCCGCTTGCTGGTGTGCCGGATGATTTCCCCATGATCAATAATGGCAATATTGCGGCACAGGGCTTCCGCCTCCTCCAGATAGTGGGTGGTCAGAATGATGGTAGTCCCCTGACGATTCATCTCCTCCAGGAATTGCCACATGGAGCGACGCAATTCGATATCCACACCGGCCGTCGGCTCATCAAGAATCAGCAATCTGGGCTCATGTACCAGTGCCCGGGCGATCATCAGGCGGCGTTTCATACCACCGGACAACATCCTGGCCGGTGTGTTGCGCTTGTCCCAGAGCCCGAGCTTCTTCAGATACTTTTCCGCAGACACCCGTGCGGTTTTCAGGGGTATGCCGTAATAACCAGCCTGCGTGGTGACGATATCTTCCACCTTCTCGAACTGGTTAAAATTGAATTCCTGTGGAACCACACCCAAGGAGAGTTTGGCGCTTGAGAGGTCTGTATCGATATCATGGCCGAACACCCTGACCTTGCCGCCCGACTTGTTTACCAGAGAGGAAACAATCCCAAGAGTGGTCGACTTGCCGGCCCCGTTTGGGCCCAGCAAGGCGAAAAAATCGCCTTCCCGAACGTGCAGATCAATGCCTTTGAGGGCCTGAAAACCATCGCTGTAGTTCTTGGTCAGCCCTTCAATGTCCAGTGCGTAGGTCATATACCCCACCGTTGTTCAGAAACCTGGCTCCAGAGGAGCTAAAAAGATAGAGAGCTATTTGATTGAGGCAACGCCCGAAAATTCAAGGGACGAAGCCAATTAAAGCCAGGTGTCCCAAACCCTCAAACTGCGACAGGATTCCCGATATAGCCGAAGTGCCATCCCTATAATGCAGTTACAACAACTTACAAATCGGACACCGGCCACCGGATGCTCCAAGTCAACGCGAAGGGATTGTACGAAACGCCATGAAACTCGTTCACCTCACCCGCTTTATTCTGCCACTCTCTGCAGCCATCGCCCTGACCGGCTGCTTCGATAGTGGCAGCAGCTCCGGATCCGACGATACCCGCACCGGGCAAATTCATTTCCAGGGCGTTGGTGGGCTGACCTACCAGACTGCCAGTCAGTCCGGAAAGACCAACACCCGTGGCGAGTTCCGCTATTACCCCGGCGAGACAATCTCGGTCAAAGTAGGCAATCTCCCTATCGCAGAGGGGATTCCGGCAAGGGAATACGTGACCTTCCTGGAATTTCAGGAAGACACCCGCGCGGCCCTGCAAACCCCGGCCGTTGACGATGAAGGACTGAACAGCCACCAGGTCCGTGAACAGCTATTGTTTGAGAACAACACACTGATGAACCTGTCCCGCTTCCTTCTGGCCCTGAACTGGACCGAGAACGTAGACGACGACGAGGGCATCGACATCCGCGAGCGAGTCATCAACCAGCTCAACCAGGCGCTTGATGATCCTAACCTGCCGAACACCATAGATTTCAATGTCAGCATCGGCGAGTTTACCGCCGAGAATTCGCCGGCCAACCAGATCCTGGCGGAGATCTGCTTCCACCCGAAAGACGACCCACTGTGCGGTGAGCCGCCAACCCAGGAGGAAATCGACAACGCCGATGACCGCCCTGTAGATGGTGAGCTGGATCCTGATATCGACTACAAGGAAGATCTGGAGGCGCTCCGGGAACGAATTCTCCAGTCTGTGCGCAACATGGATGAATTCGACAACGAACAGGCCCGCAATTACCTTCGCAGAGAGCTCGCCGCTATAACCCGGAAGTTATCAAGGCAGTACTACCTGTCACCGGAAGACGCCACACACGCCGCCGGCGACACCAGCATCAAGTCCGTGAAAGTCAAAAAGATCAGGGGGGACGCTCAACTAGCCCAGCTGCAAGCTCAAAGCACACGCCCAACCGACGTTTATGTTAACGCCGAAAGCTGGCAAGAGGCAGAAGTGGAGTACGTGGTCGACGGCCCCACAGGCGGTGAATCAGAAATTCTGGTGAACTTCCGGCCGGAGGGCACCTATCGCTGGGTGCGCAAGCAGATACGCATACTTATCGATTAATCAGTTTACCCAGGGACCAACGGGACTCGGCACCTGTTACATCGTAGCCAGCCGGGTCCAGGCCCTCGGTGCCATGGGGCAAACACTCGCGCACGGTCAGTAACTCCGAGGCGCCTCGGGACTCATTGTGCCGGGCCAGATCAACAATCTTTGCGGATTTCAGCGGCCGATGCTCGGCGTCCTGCATGACCATCACGCTGGGCCACAGCCTCCTTCCCGGTGAATGGGATACCACAATGCCACGCTGGCCATCAGAAAGCTCCACCAGAGTACCGGTCGGATACACGCCCACACCCTGGATAAAAGCCTCAACAAGATCTTCCTGAAATTCGATGTTGCGCATATCGTACAACAGCGATACCGCTTTTGCCGGTGTCATGGGATCCTGATCATCCCTGGGCGCAATCAACGACTCGAAGAATTCTGCAATACCTGCAACTTTTGCCAGCAGCGGGATACGGTCGCCACGAACTCCCTGTGGAAAGCCGGAACCATTGTGCCGCTCGCGGTGCCCCTGAACTACGCTCATAACGGCTCTGGAGAGACCCGCGGCTTCCAGCATCTGACAACCACGTTCGACATAGGTGCGATAAGTCGCGTATTCTTCAGTGGATAGACGGTGCTCTCGGGCCAGCATCTCTTTAGGCAATGCGGTCTTACCCACCTGCGACAAAAGACACCCCACTCCCAGATGGTTCAGGAGCCCTTCGTTCAATCCTAGCTGCCGGCCACACACCAGGGCCCATACTGCGGTATTCAGGGCATGCCGATACACAAAATCATCATACTGGCGGGTGCGGCTCAACCACAAAAGCGCGTTCGGCTGGCGAACGACGCTCTCTACCATGCGGCGGGTGACCTCCGCAGCCGGGCGCAGATCCGGCACCTGATCGTCCTGAACGGTCTCGAACATACGGCTTAATGCCAATTCCGCATCGTTCAGGAGCTTGCGGGATGCTTTGAGTTCTTTACGGAGGGGGACATCATTCTTGTAAACAACCGGTTCACGAATACTCAGTGGCGCCAGTTGCATTTCCTCACGACCACCCGCACGGGTGTTAGAACGGCGGGCAAAGGGGCGAACCTTGTCTGGCCCGAGGGTGATTTCCTCGCGGGTTTCCGCCACATCGACCATCACCCACTTACAGTTGGAGACAACGGCTTTCAGATCGTTTTCGGAACGGAGGTAAAAGCCCTGGATGGGAAACGGTGTTTGATGCCAGGGGCGATCAAGATCAGACACGAACATGCCGATCTCAAGATCATGTGCCGCAATTTTTTTCTGACGAACGCCCACTAGACACCTCAGGAACAGGGATTCTTAGACAGTTCCCAGTTTGCCACGTTAACGGCAAGACACCATTACTATTTGGTAGCGAACCGTCACCAAAGCGCAACAAGTCGTAACTCAGATTTTCACTCGGCAACGAAATGTATCACTGTGACCAAGCTCACAGGAAAAAGCAGACAGACTTCAATCTTCCAGGCACTGAGTCTCGTCAAAATCCGGCAGACGCGCATTCAAAGAGCCCCGGGGCACCTTCCTGGCATAAACCGTATAGGCGACTGCAGACGGACGAATGTAATCAACATTCACCTCTTCGCCACCCTTCATCAGGGTTGCCCTCGCAGGGTGGCAGGAAACCAGAAGCTCAAAGCGGCTGCCGACATCGGCCACCCGGCCTCCTCCCTGCGGCGTTTTTACCGTGAGACAGGAAGACTGCCCTGTGGCTGGCGAACCTGTTGCCGCCAAGACATCCAGCGAGGGGTCTCCACAAGCACGAATGCCATCACCACAATCACCAGCACTGTCATGACTGCTGTCGGCAATACGCCAGACCCGTTCACTACACTGGGTTTCCAGTTTCATGGTGGTGGCCTGATTACGGCCCGGCCACCACTCTGGATACTCCGCGCTTTGCCAGTTCACCCGCACCTGCCGGGTTTCACCCGCGGAATTCTCCGCGGGGAACATGGCATAGTGGGTATAGTAGCTGGCGCATCCTGATAGCATTGCCATCGGCACAACAAACACCGAGACCATCAATCTGAAATACGCAGGCGAACTCATCAGGCAAAACCTTTCCTTTTAACTGAGCCCATTATCTCCATCATGAAATTCTCTTCCGCCAACTATTCGGCAGTATCGGCAAACTGCAACCCGAACCCGTCAACCGTGCGACGCACCACCACCATATCCAGAATGGGGGCCGGCACAGGAAGCCCCTGCACCTGAACGCTTACGCAATCGCCCAAGAAGGGCTCGAAGACCTGTTCACCCACAACGATGAAAACGCCGCCGTCTGAGATGTCACGGGTAGAGAAGACGAATTCTCCCAACTGTTCATGGACCAACTTCACTTTTGCACTCATTGCCGTGCGGCTATGCTCTCTGCGATCACTACCGACCATGCTCGGAAACCCTGCCATTTGCTGCCTTCTTATAGTGTTCTGAAGCATAACACTATTTTCTGAAAAATATCCCCGAAGGGTTATTGACTCATTCGCGGTTAGCAATGAGAATAGTTGTCGTTTTTAACTGCCTGTCACATTCGATTACAGGCGAACGTTCACCTTTTAGCAACGCGACAGAAAGGATCACCACTATGCGAATGAAACTTGCCGCAACTGCCGCCATCGCTCTGGCCGCCATGCCGCTGTCTGCCTCTGCCGACGGCGAGGTCAACATCTACTCCTACCGTCAGGCTTACCTGCTGGAACCGCTGCTCAACGCCTTCACCGAAGAAACCGGCATTGAAGCGAACGTTGTCTTTGCCAAGCAGGGTCTGGCCGAGCGCCTTGAGCGTGAAGGCCGCAACAGCCCGGCAGACGTGGTGATGACGGTCGACATTTCACGCATCAACGAACTGGTTGAGAAAGACCTCGTTGCCGGCGTTGAGACCGACACGCTGCAGGAGAACATTCCGGAGAACCTGCGCCACCCGGAAGGTAAGTGGTACGCCTTGACCACTCGTGGCCGCCTGATCTTCGCATCAAAGGATCGCGTTGAAGAGGGTGAGATCACCACATACGAGCAACTGGCTGATGACAAGTGGGAAGGCCGCATCTGTACCCGCAGCGGCAAGCACCCGTACAACATCGCCCTGATCTCCTCCATGATCGCCCACCACGGTGAAGAGAAGACCGAAGAGTGGCTGCAAGGCGTCAAAGAAAACCTGGCACGCAAACCCCAGGGTGGCGATCGCGACCAGATCAAAGCCATCGCTGAAGGCGTCTGCGACATTTCCATTGGCAACAGCTACTACTACGGCAACATGCTGATGGACGAAAACCAGCGCCCGATCGCCGAACAGGTTAACCTGGTATTCCCGAATGCCGAAGGTCGTGGCACTCACGTAAACATCAGTGGCATTTCCCTCACCAAGAGCGCGCCGAACAAGGACAATGCCATCAAGCTGATGGAATTCCTGTCCTCACCGGAAGCCCAGCGCATCTACGCGGAAGCCAACACCGAGTACCCGGCGAACCCGGAAGTGAAGCCTTCTGGCCTGGTAGCCGAGTGGGGTGAGATCAACCCGGACGATCTGTCACTGCAGGAAATCGCCAACAACCGCGAAGCGGCTGTGAAGCTGGTTGACCGCGTTGACTATGACGGCTGATCAGCCTCACACCAACCGGTAAACCGAAGGGTGTCCTGTCCAGGGCACCCTTTTTTGTTGGCCACAAACATGACCGCAGTCATTGCAGGGAAGCAACGCACTATCTAAAATCGCAACACTTCTCATCACCACTACGCTAACAGGATCACCATGACCGAGGTCGTTTCCAGTGCAAACCCGGGGCTCTCGCAACCGCTACTGGCAAAACGCACCTCAAAACGGTGGCTGATCAGCGCCGTCCTTACCACCACTATTGTCGCGCTTCCAGTACTGTCGGTGATCTTCCTGGCCCTGTTCCCGGACGAGAACATCTGGCCTCATCTGATTGAAACCACCCTGCCCCGCTACCTGACCACCACCATCAAGTTGATGATCGGTGTGGGCGCACTAACCCTGTTGATCGGACTGGCCACCGCCTGGGCCGTGACCATGTGCGAGTTCCCGGGCCGGAAATTCTTTGAATGGGCTCTGCTGCTGCCTTTTGCCGTACCGGCCTACGTGATTGCCTATGTCTACACCAGCCTGCTGGATTACGCCGGTCCCGTGCAGCGAGGCCTGCGTGAGTGGTTTGGCTGGCAGAACGCCAGCGATTACTGGTTTCCGGAAATCCGCAGCCTGGAAGGCGCCATCCTGATGATCGGCCTGGTACTCTACCCCTATGTGTACCTGCTGGGGCGAGCTGCCTTTCTTGAACAATCACCCTCACTGTTTGCCGTCAGCCGCAGCCTGGGTCATTCCGCACTGAGCACTTTCTTTCGGGTGGTTCTGCCCATTGCCCGGCCAGCCATTGCCGTGGGCCTGTCCCTGGTGCTGATGGAAACCCTGAACGATTTCGGCACCGTCGATTTCTTTGCGGTGCAAACCCTCACTCGCGGCCTGTTCGATACCTGGATGAACCTGGGTAATCTGGGCGGCGCGGCGCAGATCGCGACCACCATGCTCATTTTCGTGGTGATCCTGGTAACCCTGGAACGTTATTCACGGCGCCGCCAGCAACAATACGCGGCCCGCGACAACCGTGACCCGATTCATCGCTTCACCATGTCTTTCCCGCGCCAGATGATCTGTGTCGTCGTCTGCGCCGTGCCACTGATATTTGGCTTCATAATCCCCGGAGCCACCCTGGGCTATTACGCCTGGGAATACTTTGATGTCAGCTGGAACCCGGATTTTATTCAAAACACTTTTAACAGCCTGTTCCTGTCCAGCGCGGCAGCGCTCACCACCCTGATCATCGGCGTTACGCTGGCCTATAGCCGCCGTCTGCACAACACCCGTGGCATGCAGATCCTGATGCGCCTATCCAGTCTCGGTTACGCCATGCCCGGCGCAGTGCTGGCCGTGGGCGTCATCGTGCCACTGGCCGGCTTCGATAACTGGCTGGATTCCCTGATGCGGGATTATCTTGGCGTGAGCACCGGCCTGCTGCTGAGTGGAACGGCCTTTGCCCTGATTTTTGCCTACACCGTGCGTTTTCTGGCGGTGTCTGCCGGCAGTGTGGAGAGCGCCCTCCAGAAAATCACCCCCAGCATGGACATGGCCTCCCGCTCCCTGGGCCACACTCCGGGCAAAACCCTGATCAACGTACACCTGCCGATGCTGCGTGGAACCCTGGTCACCGCCGCCCTGGTAGTGTTTGTCGACTGCATGAAGGAACTGCCGGCCACCCTGATTCTTCGGCCCTTTAATTACGAGACCCTGGCCACCTACGTGTACCAGTTTGCCTCAGACGAACAGCTCTATCACAGCGCCCTTCCCGCCCTGATCATTGTGGTCGCCGGTATCATCCCCATCATTCTGATGAACCGGTCCATCTCCAATTCCAGAACCATGGCCTGACGGCCAGAAATATCGGAACGCCAGAAACAAGAAGGCCCGGCAGTTTGCCGGGCCTTCTTGTCCTTACCGTGTAAGCCGTCGCCTTTACTGCCAGATAACCGGCTGCTTCTTGGCGTACCAGCTGTCCACTTTCGCCTGATAGGCGTCTTCCACCACGTTACGCTTAAGCTTGAGCGTCGGCGTCAGGAAGCTGTTCTCGATGGACCACTCATCGCTGACCACCGTAATGAAAGCCAACTGTTCGTGGGGATCTACAGTTTTGTTTACGTCCTGAATCAGCTGCTTGAAGCTTTCTTCCAACTCCTTGCGGAAGCTCTCGTCAGCAGCTTTCGGGCGAATCTCCTCACCCAGAACCACCAACGCGTGGGGCTGGGTCTGGTTGGCACCCGACACACACACCATTTCGATGGCATCGTGAGACATCAGGCGGTTCTCGATCGGCGCCGGCGCAATGTACTTGCCCTTGCTGGTCTTGAAGATCTCCTTGATGCGGCCGGTCAGCTTGAGACGGCCCATCTCGTCAATCTCGCCCTTGTCACCGGTACGCAGGAAGCCGTCCTCGGTGAAGGCTTCAGCGGTTTTCTCCTCGTCCTTGTAATAACCCATCATGGTGGCCGGGCTCTTCACCAGCACCTCGCCCTGCTCGCTGATCTTCACTTCAACGCCCGGCAGGGCTTCGCCGACATAACCGGTGCGGGTACGGCCCGGTTTGTTCATGTGAGAGTAGGCAAAGTTCTCGGACATGCCATAACCTTCCAGCAGTTCCAGGCCGAGATTGCGGTACCAGTCCAATACATCGTTGGACAACGGTGCGGAACCGGAACCGGCCAGCTTCACCTTGTCCAGGCCCAGGCCTTTCAGCACCTTCTTCTTGATCAGCTTGCTCACTACCGGAATCTTCAGCAGGCGATCCAGCTTCTGCTTGGGCACTTTCTGCAAAACACCATGCTGGAACTTCACCCACAGGCGCGGAACCGAGAGGAAGAGCGTTGGCCGTGCCCGCTGAAGATCCTGAACGAAGGTGTCCAGAGACTCTGCAAAATAAAGCTGGAAGCCGGAATACAAAGAGCCCAGCTCCACAAAGGTGCGCTCAAATACATGAGCCAGCGGCAGGTAGGACAACATGCGCTCACCTGGCCCTACGCCCAGAGTCTCGATACCGCCAGCAGCGGCGAACGCCATGTTATTGAAGCTGAGCATAACGCCTTTCGGGCGACCGGTACTGCCAGAGGTGTACACGATGGTGGCCAACTCTTCCGGATCACGCCTGGTTTTGCCTTCCAGTGGCGGGTACTTGGCAACAATGTCGTCCCAGGTCTCGAAATCGTTGGGCGGGCTCAGCGGATAGGAAATGCAGCGAACCGATTCCGGCACACCGGATTTCATACTGTCCCAGTCATCCAGTTTACCCACGAACAACACGTCGCACTCGGCGTGGTTGAGGATGTAGTTCACGGTATCGGCGTTCAGGGTGGGATACAGCGGCACGGAAATGTGCCCTGCCATCCAGATGGCCCAGTCTGTCATCACCCACTGGGCGCAGTTCTTGGAAATCAGACCAATCCGGCTTTTCTCCGGCAGGTTCAGGGATTTCAGGTACGCCGCCATCCGGCGTGCCTCATCCACGGCACGGCCCCAGGTGTACTCAACCACCTTACCGTCGCCAATGGGCTGCGTCATATAAAGGGAATTAGGGCTGGTGGCCTCCCAGTGGTAGACCATATCCAGGGGGAGCTTTTTCGTTGTGTCCATGGACCTTCCTGATTTGTCGTTATAGTTTCGGATTCGCTTTTTCGCGTTCTCGTATTATTAGACTTTAGTAGCCTATTTCAACACACCAGAGCCCGTCAAAACGTGATCCGTGCAAAATAATTTGCATCTGCAACCACTCAAACGCTCGTCGCAACAAACTGCGCCTTCCCCTACACCGATTGCCGCATGGCTGTGTTAAACTTGCGCACCTTGAATTTTTGCCCCCGGTTTCACGGGAAAAAACAGTAACTGACTCGGAGATGGGCATATGGCCAAGAAATCCCTGCGCACGCTGATCGGCGCCTCGCTGCTTGCCGCAGCAAGCCTGGTTCAAGCGGACGACCCCCGTGTTGTTGCCATCACACAGATTGTTGAACACCCGGCACTGGATGCCGTACATGAGGGCGTTAAGGACGAACTGGCCGAGCGCGGCTATCGCGAAGGCGAAAACCTGCGCCTGATGCACGAAAGTGCCCAGGGCAACTCAGCCATTGCCTCTCAGATTGCCCGCAAGTTTGTGGGTGAAAACCCGGATGTAATCGTGGCCATTGCCACACCGTCCGCACAAACCGTTGCCGCTGCAGCCCGTAACGTGCCCGTGGTCTTCTCTGCCGTGACTGATCCGGTTGCCGCCAAACTGGTACAAAGCTGGGAAGCCCCTGGTGCCAACATCACCGGGGTAAGCGATATGCTGCCCATCGAGAAGCACCTGGACATGCTGCAGCGTGCAATGCCCGACGCCAAGCGCATCGGCACCGTTTACAACCCTGGCGAAGCCAACGCCGCCGCGCTGATTGAACTGCTGGAAGAACGCCTGCAGGCCCGCGGTCTGGAGCTGGTTAAAGGTGCGGCCACCAAGACTTCGGAAGTGCTGGGCGCAGCCCGCTCCCTGGTAGGCAAGGCCGACGCCATCTACCTGACCACCGATAACACCGTGATCAGTGCCGCCGAAGCGGTTATTTCCGTTGGCGAACGGGCCAAGATCCCGGTTTTTGCTGCCGACACCGCCACCGTTGAGCGTGGCGCGGTAGCCGCTTTGGGCTTCAACTATTACAACCACGGCCGCCAGACCGGCGCCATGGTCGCACGCGTACTGGAAGGTGCCGGCACAGCCGACATGCCGGTTGAAACCATGGAAGAACTGGATCTGTACGTGAACCCCGAGGCCGCCGAACGCATGGGCGTCACTCTGCCCGAAGACCTCATCCAGGAAGCCGTCAAAGTCGTCAAAAACGACAAGTAACGCCTGACCAACACGGGCGGACCCCAAAAGGGCCCGCCCGTTTTCTTTCACGGTGAAAAACTACCCATGCTCAGTGAAATCGCATTCTACGGTGCTCTCGAAACCGGCCTGATCTACGGCCTGGTTGCCTTTGGTATCTATCTCTCTTTCCGTGTTCTCGACTTCCCCGACCTGACGGTGGATGGCAGCTTCCCCCTGGGCGCCGCCGTTGCCGCCATGTTGATTATTGAAGGCTGGAATCCCTGGCTGGCAACTGGCTGTGCGGTACTGGCCGGCATGGCCGCCGGTGCCGTAACCGCCATCCTGAATGTCAAACTCAACATTCTGAACCTGCTGGCCTCCATCCTTACCATGATCGCGCTCTACTCCGTGAACCTGCGCATCATGGGCCGGCCGAACGTGGCCTTGCTCACAGAAGAAACGGTACTGACTCCCTGGTACGACCTGGGCCTGGCTTTCCATCAGGTGCCGGTGTTGCTGTTTACCCTGGTCGCTATTGTGTCCCTGATTCTGTTGTGGCGTTTCATGAAATCCGAGACTGGCCTGGCCATGCGCGCCACTGGCGCCAACGCCCGCATGGCTCGCGCCCAGGGCATTGCGACCGGCGGCATGATCATACTGGGGGTTGCTCTGTCCAACGGTCTGGTGGGTCTGGCCGGTGCTCTGTTTGCCCAGAGCCAGGGCGCAGCAGACGTCACCATGGGTGTAGGCGTAATCGTGATCGGCCTCGCCTCACTGATTGGCGGTGAAGCCGTTATCACCCCCTCCACCGTGGTACGCGCCCTGTTGGCGTGTGTGGTGGGCGCCATCATCTACCGACTGGCCATTGCCTTTGCCCTGAATGCCGATGTCCTCGGCCTGCAGGCACAGGATCTGAATCTGATTACCGCGGTTCTGGTTACCCTGGCCATCGTACTGCCTGGCGTTCGCACCAAGATCGCCAGTCGTTTCACCAGCAAAAAGGCCTGAGGAGGCACTATGATCAGCGCAACCGATCTGCGGCTTACCTTTGGCAAAGGCACCCCGCTGGAAAACCCGGCCCTTCGGGGCATGAGCCTGACGGTAAACCAGGGCGAATTCGTGACGGTCATCGGCAGCAACGGCGCCGGAAAATCCACCTTCCTGAACGCCCTCGCCGGCGAAGTCATGGTGGACAGCGGCCAGATTATCGTCGACAACCTGGACGTTACCCGGCTGCCCACCCATAAACGGGCGGCGCGGGTTGCCCGGGTGTTCCAGGACCCCTTGGCCGGCACCTGCGAAAACCTGTCCATTGAAGAAAACCTGGCACTGGCCATCAAACGTGGCCAAAGCCGAGGTCTGACCAGTGCGGTGAAAAAGCAGTATCTCGGGCAGTTCCGGGAAAGCCTTGCCACGCTGAAACTGGGCCTGGAAAACCGCCTGGGTGACAAAATGGGCCTGCTTTCGGGCGGCCAGCGCCAGGCCGTCAGCCTGCTGATGGCCAGCCTGACGCCCTCCAGCATACTGCTGCTGGATGAGCACACTGCCGCACTGGACCCGAAAACCGCCAACTTCGTGCTGGAACTCACCCAGCAGATCATCGAGGAGCAGAAGCTCACCGCCCTGATGGTCACTCACAGCATGAAACAGGCACTGGAAATCGGCAGCCGTACGGTGATGCTGCACCAGGGCCAGGTGGTATTCGATATTGCCGGTAAGGACCGGGACGGACTGGAAGTGAAAGACCTGCTGGGCCTGTTCGAGAAACAGCGCGGCCTGGAGGTGGACGACGACAGTCTGTTGTTGGGTTGAAACACCCGACAGACAAAAACGGGGCCCACACGGCCCCGTTTTTGTTTCTACTTAGCCATTTTAGTGGCCGTAGATCACCATCTGGGTATTGGTAATGGCCAGGTCGTCCATAAAGATGCTGCCAATGGACGTACCACCCACCAGCACACCGCCAATGGTCATGTCAGCGCGGAACGAATCCATATCGACCGCAAGGCTGTCGACACCCAGGCTGTTAGAGCCCTTGTAGATATCGAGGTCCACCTTGGCGAACAGGTCCGGAATGTTTTTGTTGCGAACCGGATCATAGGTATCACCGGTCAGGCGCAGATCCCGGATGCCCACCGCCAGGAACGGTGCATCGAACTCCAGGTTATCAATCGCTATATCGGCGCGCAGGTTCATCACGTCGGTATCCGCATCAATCTCGATATTGGCGCCGCCCATCAGAATGTCAGCGGTGAAATTATCAAGGATGGTGGTGGAGTCTGTGGTGCCAACCAGATTCCACTGGTCGGTGGAGACCCGCACATCCACCGCACCGAACATCTGCGGCAGCACGTTGATGATGGCATCGCCGTCACTGAGCACATCGATTTCAATGCGGATGTTGTCCAGCAGGTCGGTTTGCTGGGCAGCGCCGCCCATCAGGTTAACGCCCAGTTCCGGAAACAGGTCGGTCCGGTTGGTACCGCCCACGAAGATGTTGTTGATCTCAAGCGACCCCTCATCGGTGTAGATAAACCGATCAATGTTCAGCTTGGTCTCCAGTTCAATGGTCACACCCGCCTGGCCGGTGATGTTTCCCATCGTGGTTTCATCCAACGGTTGAAACGCCAGGGCCGCAGGGGGCGCCCCGGCAATACACAGCGCAAGAACGGTAGGTTTCAGGCCTTTCATTGTTCTTTTCCTTTTATAGTCGTTATCACTTCCTGTGGGCCACTGCAGTATTACGACGCCACTGTCATACTCTACCGACACGTCGTTTTTGGATACGTGCAGAAGTCACAAAAACCTGCATTCCAGAACTTTTCAGGCGCACACTTTTTAACCACAAGATGTAGTGACATGCAGAGAATCCGTTAATGGCGCGGCTTCCCGCAGATTCAAGAACTTTTCCATTGATTTTCTTTGCCCACAGGCGCCAATCAATAGTTGCTCTCTTATTCACAGAACACTATATCCTGTTATACTTCCCAAAAAATAAGCCCATATATAGGGTCAGCTACGCCAACACCTACTGATTGTCAAGCAGTAGAAATGCCAGCAGACACAAGGCTGGCTGCAGTGATCAACACAGAATTCCGGTTATGGAAGGCAGTCTTCCCGGCCAGGCACGGACACCATATATAGTGATTCTGCTGGCCCGATAACCCATGAAGTACCAGAAACACACAGGGGTAAGGCGCTGAGGACGGCGTCTTCAAAAAAGAGACATACTGAAAACCGAGGGTGGCAATGAACGCTAAGGCACAGGCAGTGATCACAACGATTCCCATGCAGGAAGCTTCGCTGGATATCTGGAGCAGCAAGTACCAGCTCAAGACCAAGACCGGCGAGCCTGTCGACAAAGACATCAACGCAACCTACGAGCGCGTGGCCAAGGCCCTGGCCGAGGTTGAGAAAAAGAATCTACGCGACAAATATATGAAGGAATTCCTGTGGGCCCTGCAGAACGGCGCCATCCCCGCCGGCCGCATTACTTCCAACGCCGGTGCCGAAGCCCACAAGCCGGCCACCTCCACCATTAACTGTACCGTATCCGGCACCATCCAGGATTCCATGAACGATATCCTGGAGAAAAACCACGAAGCGGGCCTCACCCTCAAGGCCGGCTGTGGTATCGGTTACGAATTCTCGACCCTGCGCCCACGCGGTGCCTATGTCGCCGGCGCGGGTGCCACCACCTCCGGCCCGCTGTCGTTCATGGATATCTTCGACCGCATGTGCTTCACCGTGTCTTCCGCTGGTGGCCGCCGCGGTGCCCAGATGGCCACCTTCGACGTACACCACCCGGACGTGATCGAATTCATCCAGGCCAAGCGTGAAGACGGCCGCCTGCGCCAGTTCAACCTGTCCCTGCTGATCACCGAAGACTTCATTGAAGCCGTGCGCAACGGCGACGACTGGCACCTGTCCTTCCCGGTTACCCAGAAAGAAGCCGACGACGAAGGCCTGGACCTGACCGACGCCAGCCAGTTCGTCTACCGTGACTTCCCGGTACAGGAAGGCTACGTGGTGAACAACGAAGGCAAGGTCGCCTGCCGCATCTACAAAACGGTGAAAGCCCAGTTCATCTGGGACACCATCATGACCAGCACCTACGACTACGCCGAGCCAGGTTTCATCCTGATCGACAAGGTCAACCAGATGAACAACAACTGGTTCTGCGAAGACATCCGAGCCACCAACCCCTGTGGCGAGCAGCCCCTGCCCCCGTACGGCAGCTGCCTGCTGGGTTCCGTGAACCTCACCAAGTTCGTTGAGTACCCGTTCACCGAGAAAGCCAGCTTCAACTACGAGAAGTACCGCAAAGTGGTTGGCACCTTCACCCGCATGCTGGACAACGTAGTCGAAATCAACGGCCTGCCCCTGGGCGAACAGCGCCACGAGATCACCTACAAGCGTCGCCACGGTATGGGCATTCTGGGCCTGGGCTCCACCCTCGCCATGCTGCGCATGCCTTACGGCTCTGACGAGTCCGTGAAGTTTACCGAAGAAGTGGTTCGTGAAATGGCGGTAGAAGGCTGGCGCCAGTCCCTTGCCCTGGCCGAAGAGAAAGGCCCGGCGCCAATCATGGACGACGAGTTTGAAGTAACGCCGAAGATGATGACCAAGTGCCCGAAACTGGCCGAAGACGGCATCAAGGTGGGCGACAAGGTCAAAGGCAAGGTACTGCACGCCAAGTACAGTGCCTACATGGGCCGTATTGCCGAAGTAGAGCCGGAGCTGGTAGCCAAACTGGCCGAGAAAGGTGGCCGCTTCACCCACCACACCTCCATTGCCCCGACCGGCACCATCAGCCTGTCCCTGGCCAACAACGCCAGTAACGGCATTGAACCGAGCTTCTCTCACCACTACGCCCGGAACATCATTCGTGAAGGCCGTAAAACCAAAGAGAAGGTAGACGTATTCAGCTTCGAACTGCTGGCCTACCGCCACCTGGTGAACCCGGGCGCCATGCCGTTCTCCGATGAAGAAGACAAGAAGCTGCCCAGCTACTTCACTACCTCCGACGACGTAACGCCCACGCAACACGTCGACATCCAGGCTGCGGCACAGAAATGGGTAGATTCCTCCATTTCCAAAACCGCTAACGTTCCTACAGAATTCCCGTACCAGGATTTCAAGGACATCTACCTGTACGCCTACGACAAGGGTCTGAAAGGCTGCACCACCTTCCGCTTCAACCCGGAAGCGTTCCAGGGCGTACTGGTTAAAGAGAAAGACCTTGAGAACACAATGTATGAGTTCACCCTGGACGACGGCAGCAAAGTGACCCTGCGCGGCAACGAACAGGTAGAGTACGACGGCGAAATTCACACCGCCGCCAACCTCTTCGACGCGCTGAAAGAAGGCACTTACGGCAAGTATTAATCCGGGAACCGACAGACAGGAATTACGAACATGACAGTGAAAATCAGCAACAAGATCGTCGGCTACCGGGTAAAGAAAGCCGACGCCGAGACCACGGGTGAGCACCAGGCGCCGGTGAAAGCCGACACCAAACCGGTGGAGATGAACGAGAACATCGAACGCCCGGATTTCCTCCTGGGCACCACCTACAAGATCAAGCCGCCGGTGGCCGAGCACGCGATGTACATTACCATCAATGACATCCTGCTGAACGAAGACACAGACCACGAAAGCCGGCAGCCGTATGAAGTGTTCATCAACTCCAAATCGATGGAACACTTCCAGTGGGTTATCGCCCTCACCCGCGTTATCTCAGCGGTGTTCCGCAAAGGTGGTGACGTCACTTTCCTGGTGGAAGAGCTGCGCAGCGTGTACGACCCCAACGGCGGGTACTTCAAGAAGGGCGGCGTGTTCATGCCCTCACTGGTAGCCGAGATCGGCGCCGTGATCGAGAAGCACCTGAAGGCCATCGGCCTGCTGGAAAGCGACGAGCTGAGCGAGACCACCAAGCGCATCCTCGCTGAAAAGCGCGCAGAGTTTGAGGCCAGCCAGAACAAGGCCACCAACGACGACAGCGGCAGCGACTACCCCGCCAACGCCACCATGTGCGGCAAATGCAGCACCAAAGCGGTGATTGTGATGGACGGATGCGCTACCTGCCTGTCCTGCGGCGACAGCAAGTGCGGTTAAGGTGATTGACCGCTGAGTGATGAAAAGGCCCGGTTGCGGAAGCTTCCGGGCCTTGCTGTTTAAAGGCAGCACACACAAGGAATGTTCATAGATCATGGCAAGGAATCAAGGCCAAGGTGGGCCGATTGAATCACGGCTAATCAGCTTATTGGCATCGTTGTTTTTCTCTATCCCAACAGCAGCCCTCATTTGGCTCTGGGTCAATTTGGAGTTAGCCATTTACTGGGATTCCTTTCTCAGTAGTGGTTACCTTGTCGCCTGTATTATTGTCTTTGCTGTGTTGGCCATACTGCTCCCGCAATTGTTTCCATCCATTCTCGGGTCCGTTTGGCGTGGTATAGCCAAACTATGGAGCTGGTGGGGCTGGTAGCCCTGTGACTCACCTCGCGTTCAGGCTCCAATGGGTTTTCCGCTGCGTCCCCAACTAACAGCAACTGAAGACATTAAATGTCTGATGCAGTCAGCGCACGCTTTGATCAGTTTTAATAGGGACGTTATGAAGGAAATTCTTGTTGTTGGTTGTGTCTTGTTTTTGGCGGCTTGTAAATCAAGCAATTCAGATAATGACCAGCCAGATGTTGCCGCCAAAACAATCGCTACTGAGGTAGGAAGCTGGATCAGGGCCTGCTCCCCAATTGATGACGTGATCACAGCATCAATATTTGACGACGCCGAATTCTTGCCCGTTTGGTGGGTAGAACGACTCGACATTACAGAGAACGCTATTGCGGTTACTCGATCCGTTTACGTTGATAAGATGTGCGAGACGCCTCTGTCCTTCGAGGACGGACCCGGAACTGTACTTCAGTGTTTCGGGGAAACTCCTCAAAGAGTGCTGGTACAAGGTGTATACGAGGCGCTGAGCTTTCCCTACATAGATGACCGGTACAATCCCCAGGTTCCCGGAAGTTGTGATTTGCCAGCTGAGCCGGGCATGAACGTTTATCCGGTGGGTGATGTGCTCTACAGGGCTTACTATACGGACGCGATGAGCAGTGAACCCTCGGAACTGGTGGTCGATTTCAATCAGGTTTTTGAAAGGGTCCAGTGATCTGAACCGCCCTTTATTCACCGGAAAGGGAACAATCTTTGGAAAGGAAAACCGTGCCTGCGTCAGCCCCTCTGGTCAGCATTATCACCCCCACCTTCAACCGTGAGCGCACCATCACGCAAGCGGTCGAGTCTGTGCTGGCCCAATCCTATCCCCACTGGGAGCTGATCATCGTCGATGATGGCTCCCGGGACAGCACCCGCGAGAAGCTGGCCAGTTACCTGAATGATGACCGCATCCACTACCATTTTCAGGAAAACCAGGGCCAGAGCATTGCCCGGAACCTGGCGCTTCAATATGCCCGGGGCGAATTGCTGTGTTTTCTGGATTCCGATGACCTGTGGGTGCCTGAAAAGCTGGAGAAGCAAGTGGCGCTTATGGAGGCTCACCCGAAGGTGGATATCCTTCACAGTGATGAAATCATGATCGACGAGCAGGGCAGGGAGTTGTCCCGCAAGAATATGCGCCGGTACTCGGGCCGGATTGCCCGCCAGATGCTGGTGGACAACAGCGTGAGCATCAACACGGTAATGGCGCGGCGGAAATGCTTCGATGCCATGGGCGGGTTTTCGGGCCGCTACGGCGTTGCCGACGATTACGACATCTGGCTGCGTTTTTCAGCCCGTTTCACCTTCCTGTATGTGCCCGAGTACTGGGGTTATTACCGGGTGATGGCAGACCAGATTTCCAGCGACAAGAAACGCCGATTTGCCGCCAACGAAGCGATCATTCGTGATTTTATCGGGGAATACGGAAGTACACTCCAACCCAGTGACATCCGCTGGGGTCTGGCCCGCTTCTACTGCCGGAAAGCCCGTCATTTTGCATCAGCAGGAGACTCGGCGACGGCCTGGGGCGCGGTTGCTCAGGCGTTGCGGTATGCTCCGCTGGATTCCGTGGTATGGCGCGCCGTTTATCGGGTGATCTTTCCCCCCAGCGACACCTTACAAGATTAACATTGGTAGCCTGTCAGACTGGTTTTCATCAAGAAAGGAATGGCCATGAAATGCCCGAAATGCAGAAACACGGACCTGAAACCCACCAAGATTGAGGATGGCCTCCCGGTTATGGGTTGCCCGGACTGTGAGGGTGCCTCGCTGTCATTGCTCTTCTATCGGGACTGGGCGGAACGAAATCCGCCCGTCGAGCAGAGCGAAGCCGTAGACGCAGATGTAACGGTCGAAAAGGATGCCAAAACCGCCCTCTCCTGCCCCAAGTGCAGCAAACTGATGACCAAGTACTCGGTATCCAGCGAGCACAAGAACCGTATCGATCTCTGCGGATTCTGTGATGAGGCCTGGCTCGATGGCAGCGAATGGACGTTACTCAAGTCCCTGGAACTGGCACACAAACTTCCCAAGGTTTTCACCGACCAATGGCAGCGGAAGGTTCGGGATGAAAAGATCGAGAGCAAGAAAGTCGAGCGCCTGAAAAAGCTGGTTGGAGAAACCGATACCACCAAGGCCGTTGAAATCAAGGATTGGCTGAAGAATCACAACAGAAAGGCCGCTATCGTTCAGTTTATTGCCTCGGAGTGATCGGCTTTTAACAGGCAACTCTGGATTCCCATACTCTCGCGGCACCGGCAACTATCCGTGTCGCCTCATATGGCGGTCGCTCATGGCTAAAGCAATGAACCAAACACGATGGCAAACCCTGATGAGCGCTCTGGGGCTCCCGCTTTCAGAAGAGTGTTATCACGCACTCCATGCCGCCTACTCAGAGAAGCACCGGTTCTACCATACCGTCGATCACATTGATGCCATGCTTACCCACTTTGACGGCGTAAAGGAAATCGCTGAAAAACCGGAAGAGCTGGAGCTGGCCATCTGGTTCCACGATGCCGTCTACAAGCCCCTGTCGAAGACTAACGAGCTGGACAGCGCAAACTGGGCACAGACGTTCCTGGCTGCTCACCGTTACGGTAAGGCAGGCATCGAGCGCGTGCACAACCTCATCATGGCCACCCTGCACAATGGCAACATCGAGACTCCGGACGAGCAGCTGATTGTAGATATCGACCTTGCTATTCTGGGCGCCCCGCCTGAGGTGCACGATCAGTTTGAGCGTAACGTACGCAAGGAATACAGGCTGGTGCCCGGGTTTATCTACCGCAAGAAGCGAAAGGAGCTGCTTCGGTCCTTTCTGAGTAGAGGCAGCATTTATAACCTTGAGCTGTTTAACGAAAGATACGAAGATCAAGCCAAACAGAACCTCCACAGGGCCATTAGCACGTTATAGACTGCCCTGCGTAATCAGCGGATAAAAAGGACTTTCCATGACTCTCGGATGGGTAATTGCCGGCACAATCGGCCAGGTGCTTCTGGCCTACATGCTGTTTATTCTGGGTGTATTCGGTTTCAGCGCCGTGGGTAACACCCACCGCCCCACTCCGTTCGATTTCTCGGTACTCAACTCGGCCCTGTATGCAGCGCCTGCAAGCTGTCTGATCAGTGCGGTGGTTGTTATTGGTCTCTACCGCTCTGGCGCGAGTGAAATGTCCTATCTCTGGTACGCAGCGCCGATTCTGTTGTTTGCAAGCTACTGCCTGTACGTCAAGCTGTGTATCAAACGCCAGTGAGTGGCGTTGTGTCGAAAATCTTCAATACCCGCTCGCCCGTAGTCATTATTGTGAAACTCCAACACTATTGGAGAACATGAACGATGACTGCACGCGCGAACTATATCGGCCTGGCACCCAAAGCCATGCAGATCCTATTGAATCAGGAAGCCTATCTGAAAGAGCAGTTCAGCGACTCCAGCATCCTGAGCACGGCGTTGTGGGAGCTGCTGAAGCTACGGGTTTCACAGATTAACCAGTGCGCCTTTTGCGTGGACATGCACAGTAAAGATGCCCTGGCCCAGGGCGAGACAGTGGAGCGTTTGATTGGCTTGAGCGCTTGGCGGGATATGCCGATGTACTCAGCCACAGAGCGCGCGGCTCTTGAGTGGGCAGAGCATCTTACCCAAAGCAAGCCGGTGGACGACCAATACTATGACAAACTGGCAACGGCCCTTGGCGAAAAAGGGCTGGTTGATGTAACCATCGCGGTGAACGCTATCAACAGCTGGAACCGGATCGTCAAAACCTTCAAGCCAGAGGTAGGCAGTCATAAACCCAAGTAGCCTTCGCAAACCTACGTTCGACTTTCAGTTGTCCTGCCCATCGGGACCACTGTCGGCCTTCGTTCAGGGGCTTTGGTCTGCGGCTGTCTCAGAATCGGTAGCGGAACCTGTGGTAAAGCTGCTGCATTCTGAGGCGTGCAGCAGCATCTGGTTCAGTCTTGCGGGGGACGTACGAATCGGGGATATAGCCATTCCTGAAGGGGTGGTGGTTTTGCCGGTAGAGAAGGTGGCCGCCCAGGTATCACTGGCGCCGGGATCAGAGCTCGCGGGGATTCGCTTTCAGCCTGCCATCGGCTATGGCCTGATCCGCCAGCACTTTGGCCGGCCCACGGTACTGACCCGTGACCCGAGGCAATTGCCCGGTCTCATTCCGCTCTTTTCCCGACTCAAAACCTGTTGCAACAATGTAAGCCGCGTGAGCACGATGCAAAGCTGGGCTGATGACAACTTCCGGCTCACCCGGCTCATTCCCGGCGCTCTGCAGCAGGCTCTGGAGTGTATGAGAGACAATGCGGAACCGGGCTCGCTTACGCAACACCTGGAAATCAGTCAGCGCCATGTGGAACGCCTTTTCAAACACTGGATGGAAATGACGCCGAAGCAGTACCAGCGCATTCTTCGGGTGAAACGGGCCGTCAATTACATTCGTGAGCATGGCCAGGTTAACCTGGCTGAAATTGCTCATCAGTTCGGCTTCAGTGACCAGGCTCATATGACCCGGGAGTTCCGTACGATTGCTCGCATCACGCCGGGCAAGGTGTAATCACTGGAAATGAGGCATGAGGACTGGAATCCCTCTACTCATTTTTCGTAGCCTGTTACCAGGTTCATATGCAGCCCCCGACCAGTGCAGATCAGCAAACTTGGAGTTGTCTCTTATGAAGGGAATCAAAAGCGCCTGCGCGCTAATCGTCCTCACCTTTTTCTCCGCTCTGACTCAAGCCGCCACCGCCGTCGAAATGGCCAAGCAGGCGTATTTCTTGATTGAGCGTGACCCTCTCGATCTTGATCAACGCAATGAAGCGAGTTACCTGATTCAGCGCGCCAATGTGTTGGATGGCGACGAGCCGTGGGTGGCGGTTGCCCAATCCCGCCTGACTCTGGTGAGCGGCTACAGGGTTGGGCAACGACACGATCGCCGGGCCTACGAAGAAAGCGCCGTCAGCACCGCAAGGCAACAGGCGGAACGCGCAGTTCGTAATGGGCCGAACCTGGCCATGGCACACGTTCAGTTGGCCATGGTGCTCATTATTCAAGGCGAACTGCGTACGGCCTGGGATCATTTGAATACCGCAGACTCACTGGATGAACAGAGCTTCTACCCCTGGTACCTGCGGACGGTTATCGCGATACACCACAAAGACGAAAAATTCGCCGCAGAGGGTTTCAAAGAAATCGAGAGCAGAGCATCCCAGAAGTATCAGAAACGGCTGTTGCTTCAGGAGCGCATGCGGTTGGCCAAGGCTACTAAAAACCTTGAGGAGCGGGATAGGCTGTATCGGGAAATGATCGATCTGGACCCGGACTATGCCTACGCCTGGGGCAATTACGGTTCATTTCTATTGGGCCAGAAGCGTTACCGGGAAGCCGTGCATAACCTGGAGCGAGCCGTAGAGTTGAAACCCTACGGGCTCGCGGTGAGCCAGTTAGCGGAGGCACGCAGGAAGCTGAATCAGGCGTTTTGATTCGCTTCAAACACTCAAAACAATATCCTCATAATCAAACCGTACCTTCGGTAACTGCGCCGTGGTGTCCCAGACACTGCGGTACCCCAGCGCCACGATGGCGGTGCTCTCCAGGCCAAGTTCCGGCAGTCCCAGCACTTCGTCGTAGGCTTTATGATCGAAGCCGGTCATGGGGCAGCTGTCGATCTGCATGGTGGCGGCGGCGGTCAGAAGGGTGCCCAGGGCAATGTAGGCTTGCTGATGAGCCCAGGCTTGTTTCTCGGCCGCTGTTTTGCCCGAAAGCGCCTGTTTCATATGTTCCACATATCCGGCAATGTCGCTGGCCGGGACACCGCGGGTCTTCACGAACTGGTCTACGTAGCGATCAACGGTGTGGTCGCCAATCTCTGTCTGGGCCGCGAAAACGATCAGGTGGGAGCACTCCAGCACCTTTTGCTGGCCGAATGAGTGCGCCAGCAATGCCTGCCTCACCCGCCTGCTCTCCACTACTAGGAGCTTGTACGGCTGCAGACCGTATGACGAGGCGCTTTTCCGTGCCGCATCCAATAGAGTTTCGACAGTACGGGTATCAAGCTTTTCCGGTGAAAATTCGCGAACGGCGTAGCGCCAGTCCAGGGCTTGGTGGATATTCATGGTGATGACTCCCTTAGCAGTGACATGTTGCTGACCACTCTAGGGCGCGGTTATCTATCAAAAAACAGAGAATCCTGAAGAATACTTTTTCCAATATAGAAATTGTTGTACCAACACAGTCATCGGGTAATCGTGACCGCTCATTCCCAATACGGCTTCTCACCGAGGTGTTGGTCAATGTGCTCCAGCAACAACCGCACTTTGGTGGGCTGTTTTCGCCCCGGGGGAAACAGCGCGAACACGGTATAGGGCTGGGGTGGGTATTCGGGAAGTAAGGCCACCAGCGCCCCATTATCCAGGTCCTGTTGCACCAGGAAGCGCGGCACCAACCCCACCCCCGCGCCGTTCAGCAGGCTTTGCCGTATGGCCAGACTGCTGTCGGTACGGTAGTTGCCGCTCACGACGACTTCTTCATCGCCCAATGCCCATACCCGGGGCCGGTCATGAAGATTGAACATCAGGCAATTCTGTACGGCCAGGTCGGCGGGTGCATGAATGGCGGGCGAATGGTCCAGGTAGCCCGGCGCAGCACAGACAGTATTCCGGGACTGCCTTAGCGGTTTGGCCAGCAGGCTTGAATCCGCCAGAGTGCTCCGAATGCGAATAGCCATGTCCACACCCTGCTCCACCAGGTCCACCATGCGGTCGCTGAGCTGAAGGTCGATCTCGATCTCCGGATACCGGGCCAGAAAGCTGTCGATGGCCCCGGTAATGTGGGTAAGCCCGAAAGACATGGGAACGTTCAGACGGATCAGGCCACGGGGTTCCGCCTGAAATCCGCGAGCCTCCAGCTCGGCATCTTCAAGTTCATCCAGCAATGCCTGGGTACGCTTCAGAAAAGCCAGACCAGCATCCGTCAGGCTCATGCGGCGGGTGGTACGGTTGATCAGGCGAGTGTCAAGATCTCTCTCCAGAAACGCGATGTGTTTGCTAACGGTGGCTGCGGTGATATCCAGGTCGTCGGCGGCCCGGGTGAAACTGCCCAGTTCTGCCACGCGCCTGAAGATGTTCATTGCGACCAGTTTGTCCGTAGCCATGGCTCGCCCCTCATTATTTCCAATTTGGAAGGAGTATTATTCGAATTAGACTGATTATCAAATCAATCCGAAAGCGCACACTGGTGGTCACCAGACATTTTTCAGACATCGGAGTGCCAGCCATGCTTGCCACCACATCAAGATTCAGCCTTCCCCTCCAGGCCGTACTCTGGGGTTTACTGCTAATCAATGGCTTTCTGATTGCACTAATGCTGGCGCTGGCCAAGGCCGCAACGTCTCTCGGCCTGCCGGCCGTTGCCTACGCCTTCTGGCAAACACTCATTGCGGGCGTCGTGCTGCTGTTATGCACGGGGGAGCGCCGGGCGATTCATCAAGCAAGATTCGCCCGCTATTTTCTGGTCAGCGGCCTGACCGGCATTGCCGTGCCCAACGCCATCGGTTTCTTTCTGGTGACAAAGCTGGGGGCCGGCTACACGGGAATTATGTATGCCCTTCCGCCTATCTTTACCTTCCTGTTAGCGTGGGGCCTGGGGCTGGAAAACCGCAACTGGCTCAAGCTCGCCGGGTTGTCCATCGCGGTGATGGCCTGCGGCTGGATTGTGGTTCAACGCCATGCTGAAATGAGCAACGCCAGTCCACTCTTGTTTGTTCTTGGGCTGGCCATCCCTGTGATGTTGTCTGTGGGGAACGTATATCGCTCTGTGGCCTGGCCAGCAAAAGCCAAACCGATGATTCTTGCGGCCGGTACCCTGCTGGCGTCTGCCCTGGCGCTGGCTCTGTTCGCCGCTATGACAAACACCGAACTGCTTCCATCAGGCACATCGCCTCAGTTGATTGGCATTCTGATGCTGCAGGGGCTACTCACGGCCCTTACCTATCTGGTCGCCTTTGAACTGCAACGGCGCGCAGGCCCGGTATTTTACAGTCAGTTAGGCGCTGTCGCCGCCGTGTTCGGGCTGTTGATCGGCGTCGTCTGGTTCAGGGAGCAGTATTCTGCGGCCATCTGGCTTGGGGTATTTCTGGTGATTCTCGGCTTACGAATCAGCAACCATGCGGCGGCACCTGCTCCATCCTGAACGGAGCATTTTTCAGGCATTCAGGGTTACTCGATCGGCTGGCGTAACTTGCGAAGGAAGTTAAAACAGAATAGCTTGAACACCTCTGGTTAAACCTTGAATGGAGCTCAATCATGCAAAGGATCGCATCACTCAAATTCGGTTTGCTTGGCCTTACAACCCTGTCTTTGCTTCCCGGCATGACCCAGGCCGGCGGCCCGTCTCCCGAACACTTCCTCAATGACAGCGCGATGGTCCTGGAGATTCGCTATTGCGAATGCCAGGCCACAGAGCCGGGCAACGCTCCGACCGAATTACGCCCGGCGTTTCTGGAACAATCGCGCCTTCTGAAAGTTGACGTAGACCCTGAAGGCACGGGATTTGTATCTTCACCGGAAATAACATTGGGCTTTGAGCTCAAGGCGCGGCCAGAATCCCCCAGCGACTTCACCTTCAAGTTCGCCGGCCATTACGATCCCGTAAGCCAGAACGTTACCGGTACCGGAGAGGTATTGCTAACGAAGGATCAGTGGCTGAATCTGTTCAGCTCCAGGCATGAGAGAGAAAACAACACGGAATACCGGGATGTTGCGGTAAGGCTAGTTTCCGGAGAGTTGTAAGCCAGTTAGTAGTGTTACACTTGCAACCCGCCATTAAAACCAACTTTAAACGGGTTCCGCGAGACACTCATGGTTAAATCGATCGCTTTGGCGGGGCTTCTTGTCCTGCTCCTGGGGCTGATTATCTTTCAGTCCATCATAACCTCGGTGCCCAGCCTGGAACCGCCCATCACGGTAAGTGACGCCCGGCGCGTAGATGACAACAACTCCTTGCTGGTGTCGCTCACCGGAAGCGAAGGCCGGCGTTTCACCCTGGGGCTGCGTGGCGATATAGAAGAGAAACCGGAGGAAGCCGCGCTGTTTTTCATCAGCCGCCCGACCCTGGTGCCCTACGTATACTGGCCAGGGTTCCGCAGTAATGACGAAAAACGGGTTCTGAATTTGCTGACGTCTTGGGAAAAAAACCGAAAGGCGCCTTCTGAAGAGTCAGAACACGCGGCGTATCAGATTTATTCAGTATTAAAGGATCGAAACTAACCCCGGACTCCAGCCCGGGGTTAACTTCAAGCTCCGGTTTACGAACAGGACCCGCAGCAGGTACCGCCCTCGCCGTGCCCACCCTTTTTTGGCTCGTCGTTCTGCGTCTCCGCAATACCACTTGCCTCGACGTGTTCAACGCCATTGCTTTCAGTTTCTGCGTCTTCTTTCTTGAAAATATTCACGAATGACAGGGCCATCTGGATACCTCGGTTTGCTACTGGATTTAACATTCATTTTTTATGCATGTTATTGGGTGGACATCTATTTGGTCAAGCGATTTACACCTCAGGTAACGTCAAATTTGATTCAGGTGCCGGAGCCTCTATACAGCGCTATGCGTAAAACAATACCATCGGGGTTTCCCCAAGACTCAGGGAACTCGACGGAAGCCGCACGGATTCCAGGCAGGCTTGCCTGGTTCAATTATTTCAAAGGAAGAAGCCACTACTATGAAAACCATAGGTCTCATCGGTGGAATGAGCTGGGAATCCACCCAAACCTACTATCAGTTGATCAACCAGAGAGTGCGAGACGAGCTGGGCGGGCTGCACTCAGCGCGACTGGTTCTCTACAGTGTGGATTTTGCCGAGATCGAAGCCCTGCAACATCAGGGGGACTGGGCGGCGACCGGGGAAATTCTTGGTGCAGTCGGAAAGGCGTTGGCCGCGGCAGGGGCCGATTTCATTGTGCTGTGCACGAACACCATGCACAAAGTGGCAGATAGTATTGAGAAGGCTTCTGGCCTGCCCATGCTTCACATCGCCGATGCGACAGCTGATGCGCTTCATCGCGATGGGATCGATTGTGTCGGCCTTCTCGGCACAAAATTCACCATGGAACAGGCGTTCTACAAGGAGCGTCTGGAGAACCGTGGCATCCGGGTTTTAGTGCCGGGTGACGCGCAGAGGGAATTCGTGCATACCGTCATTTATGACGAGCTATGCCGTGGTATTATCCGCCAACCTTCAAAACAGGGCTATCTGCAGGTGCTGGACTCACTGGCCGCACGAGGAGCGCAAGGCGTAATACTGGGTTGTACCGAAATTGGCTTATTGGTGCAGCAGGCTGATACTGCCATTTCGCTTTACGACACCACCCGCATCCACGCGGAGCAAGCCGTGGCGCACGCCTTAGCGTGACCAGCACAGCCGTTTCAGCCACCACAGTTTATTTAGCTCCTCATTCACTTGGTGATGGTTTTAACACGTTCTATGAAAAGCTGGCTGCTTCTTGGTCTGGCCATTGTGGCCGAAGTGATTGCTACCTCGGCACTGAAATCCAGCGACGGATTCACCCGGTTGATGCCGAGCGTTGTGGTCGTGATCGGTTACAGTGTGGCCTTCTATTTTCTGGCGCTGGCTATCAAGGTGATTCCTGTGGGGATAGCCTATGCCGTCTGGGCCGGGCTGGGCATTGTATTAATTTCGCTCATCGGTTGGTTACTGCTCGGTCAAAAGCTGGATTTTCCTGCGGTTGTCGGTATGCTGCTGATTGTAGCCGGCGTATTGGTTATCAACCTGCTTTCCAACACAGGTGCACACTGAACCGACATGAGTACCGTAACTTCGATCACCATTCGTAAATACCGGATTCAGGATCTGAGCCCGGTGGTTCGCCTGTTCACCGATTCCGTGCACGAGCTCACGGCCGGTGCCTACGACGAAACCCAGCGTTATGCCTGGGCTTCACGCACGCCACATCTGGATACCTGGCGCGAACGGCTGGAGTCTCTGGAAACCCTGGTGGCAGAGGAAGGCTCGGATCTCGCCGGTTTCATTTCCTATGAAAAAGACGGCCACATCGACCTGGTGTTCACTGCCCCGAATTATGCTCGTCGCGGCATTGCTTCTGCCCTTTATCACGAGGCAGAGCAGCAGCTCAAAGACCTGGGCGTAACAGAACTCAAGACCGAGGCCAGCGTGGTCGCTCGACCCTTCTTCGAGCGCCACGGTTTTGAGGTGGTGGATGAACAGCGTGTCACGGTCCGTGGCGCCCAGTTCCTGCGTTATCTGATGCGCAAAAAGCTCGACGCCTGACCTGGAGTCAAACGGGCTCTTCGGCCTCTTCGGCCAGAGTCCGCACCCGCTCAAAGTCCTCGTCGGTAAACACACCATTCACGCCGGATATGGCGGCCAGCTCCATGCCGTGCTTGAGCCCGAGCTTGTAGATCTCCCGCACCTTCTCCCATTCAATATTTCGGCCCAGGGTAAAGTTCTCGAATCTCGCTTCCAGCGCCAGCACAATCGTCTCCGCCAGACAGGCGTAGGCGATGCCCCTTGGTAAGCCGATGTCCTTCATGCGAACGTTTCCGGGTAGCTGGATTTCCCCGGATTCGATTACCAGCACATCCGGCCGCTTCGCCACATCTTCCGCCGGGATATCCAATGGCCGGGCCACATCGGTGATCACACAGCCGGGTTTCACCTGCATGATGTCCAGAATGCGTTTACCGGCCCCGGACGTAGCGGTGACCACCATATCCATTTCTGAAAGATCCCGATCCGTGGTGGCAGAGACGTGAACGATGGCCCCAGGAGTTTCCAGTTCGATACTTTCCTTCAGCGCCAGCAACTTGGCTGCCTCCGGGGCCACCATGTAGATTTCATCCACGGCTTTTGCCAGCAGGCGCGCGCACACGGAACCAATGGCGCCTGTGGCCCCGACCACCATCGCCTTACCCGCCATTTTTCCGCTCTTGCCAATACTCACGCGGCCGACTTTTTTGGCGGCGTCGTGGGCGGCCCAGAGCGCGCCGGAGGCACTGTAGCTGTTACCCGTGGTGATGGGTAACGGTGCTCGTTTGGCCACGGTGATGCCGGCGTCACCCACCACTTTGGTGAACGCACCCAGTCCCATAATCTGGGCCCCGAGTTTCTTGGCCAGTTTTGCCGCTGCCAACAACCGGCTGTAGGTAAACTCCGGGCCGTGGGCCATGATTTCCCTGGGTGTGCCACCTACGGTGATCAACCAACCCTCGGCTTCGTCTCCGGTGGGGGATTTGATGCCGCTTACCTTCGAGTAAATGAAAGGCGGTGTGTAAGCGACAGCCTTTTCCACCAGGTTCATCACGGTGGGTGGAGAGACATTGGCAATCCAGTCCAGCGGTGGGGTTTTGGTCAGGTACTGCTGAGACAGCGGATGAATCACGAAGGCGAAGCGGTTTACCCGCCGATAGCCGTTGGGATATAGAATCCGCGGCTCAATTCCCAGGGTTTGAATAACGTCCAGGAAGTCGTCTGCGCCCAGCTGCTCCGGCGTGCGGGACAAGGCCGCGCTTATCATCGCTTCCATCACATTCACGCCCACGGGCCGGCCTTCCAGCCAGGGACTGTAGTCCACTACCATGGCGACTTTCCGGGAGCGGAACCAGTCCAGGGCAGACTCCGTAACCCGGGAGGTGATCACGGTTTTACCGTCCAGTTCCTTTTCCGAGAAAGCCTCCAGATCCCCCATGGCACCTACAATCACATGGGAATCCTTCACCGACTCATGTAAAGAGCCACGAATAAGCTTTTCGCCCATGCGGTAAATTGGCGTTTTGTGCAGAGCTTCAATGAGCTTGACCGCCGCAGGACGGAAGGTTACCGGAGCAGTAAGCGAGGTATAGGTTTCGAGCTGACGCAGGGAAGTCAGCAGTCTCGGTACGCCAAAATCCAGGTAGGGATCGGCAAAAAACAGGTTATCGGTGTGTTCAGACAACGCCTTGGCAATTCGGTAGCCGGCCTGGCCGTTCAGAAACAGTACCCGGGCGTTGTCAAAAAAGTGCCCCAGCTCAGTCTGTGTATGGCGTACCGCCCATTCCTGCAAGATACCCCGGAGGCCGGCACCGGTCGTCACCGGTTTGTCCGGAATACAGGCCTCAAGGCGAGCCGTGTCAGGATGTTCCAGCTGCTCACGGCCCACCTGGTAGTGATCGTGAATCATGCTCAGGCCAATGGCATCGGCCTCCCCGCAAACGGAATCCAGCACCGCCTCGGCACGTTCCAAGTTTCCATCCGTGCCTACCCGAATAATCCGGAATGGCTGTTCCAGAAATGTGGTTTCCAGTTCGTAATCGTATTCCGATGATCCCTGGCTGACACTAACGACCGTTTTCATGGCGGGGGCATCCTTGTTGTTTTGTTATGCAATCAGTTTAGAAGATGGAGCGCTCAGCTGCTTTAGCTCAGATCAAATAGCAGGCACAAAATAACCGGCTAAACTCATGCTGTGTCGAAACCTCAAACCCCAGTCCGATTCAGGGAGGCTCCATGACCACTCAGGAAGAACTTAACGCCACCATTGCCGATCTCGTGCAACCGGGCAAAGGCATTCTGGCCGCAGATGAAAGCTCCCCGACCATTGCCAAACGCTTCAAAGCCGTAGGCGTTGAATCCACGGAAGCCACGCGGCGCGAATACCGCAGCATTATTTTCTCCACGCCCGGACTTGGCGAGCACATCAGTGGCGTGATTCTTTACGAAGAGACACTGGAACAGCTGAGCCTGGAAGACATTGCTATCCCCAAGCTCCTTGCCAGCCAGGGCATCGTGCCCGGCATCAAGGTCGATCAGGGCAAAGGCCCGCTGGTGAATGCCCCGGGGGACGAGATTACCTACGGACTGGATGGCCTGGCAGCCCGGCTTGAACACTACAAGGCCATGGGTGCCCGCTTCGCCAAGTGGCGGGATGTGTTCCATATCTCGGACACTCTGCCCTCGTTCCAGGCCATCAAATCCAACGCCGAGGTGCTGGCCCGCTACGCCGCCGTGTGCCAGTCGATGGGTATTGTGCCGATTGTTGAGCCGGAGGTACTGATTGACGGAAATCACACTATCGAGCGGGCTGCAGAGGTGAGCGAAGACGTATTGCTGGAAGTGTTCAAGGCCCTGCACCGGCACCGGGTGAACCTGGAATGCATGGTACTGAAGCCCAGTATGGTGACACCAGGCAAGGAATCCGGCAAAGCCTCGCCTGAACAGGTTGCCGAAGCAACACTGAGCGTATTCCGGCGAGTGGTGCCGGCGGCCGTCCCCGGGATATTTTTTCTCTCCGGAGGCCAGACACCTGAAGAATCCACCGAGAACCTCAATGCTCTGAACAGCATGGGCTACCATCCCTGGGAGCTGAGTTTCTCCTATGGCCGGGCTCTCCAGGAACCTGCCCAGAAAGCCTGGGCCGGAAAGCTGGAGAATGCCGGGTCGGCACAGGCGGCCATGAAAAAACGGGCCAGACTCAATGGCCTGGCCCGTTCCGGTGATTATCTAGGCTCAATGGAAGCTGATAATTAGGCCGCGTTGGTGTGGCGCTGCGGCAGGTCTAATGGGTGATCCAGGCAGGCCAGCATGGGCGCAACTTCCCGGATTTTACGAGCCTGGGGCCAAAGGGCCTCGGCTTCGGCAAAGCCCTGACGCAGGTAATTGAGCCATTGCTTAATGCGGCCGGTGACGTATTTGTCTTCCAGGCGGATTTGCAGAGCAGCGGCGTATTCCCGCACCAGAACCACGACCTCGGCCCAGCTCATGGGCTCCCGTGTTTCTCCGCTCTGGGAGGCCTTGATCTGGGCCGCCAGGTCTGGCCTGGCGATCAGGCCACGGCCGATCATTACATCGTCGCAGCCGGAGACTTTCCGGCAGCGCCAGTAGTCTTCCACGGTCCAGATTTCGCCGTTGGCGATTACGTGGCTTTTGACCGCTTCGCGTACCTTGGCGATTTCTTCCCAGTAAGCGGGCGGCTTGTAGCCATCTACCTTACTGCGGGCGTGAATGACAATCTCAGAAGCACCGGCCGCTTCCAGAGCCTGGCCACAGGCCACGCCCATGGAACGGTCGTCGTAACCCAATCGCATCTTGGCCGTTACCGGAATATCCGCAGGCACGGCTTTACGAACGGCTGCGGTGATTTCATACATCAGCTCGGGCTCGCGCATCAGCACGCAACCACCTTTGTGTTTGTTCACGGTCTTGGCCGGGCAGCCGAAATTGATGTCCACCTGCCCTGCTCCCAGCTCGGCAGCCTTGGCACCGTGACGGCCCATCATGTCGGCGTTGGAGCCCAGCAGTTGAACGGCCACGGGTGTACCTACTTCTGTGAGCGCACCGTTGTAAAGCTCCGGAGCGTACTTGTAGAAAATCCGGGGCGGCAGCATGCCGTGGGTCACGCGAATAAATTCCGTCACGCACCGGTCAATCCCACCGACCTTGGTCAGGGTTTCACGAATGGGTGCGTCGACCAGCCCTTCCATCGGGGCAAGGATGATTCGCATGAAGGCTCCAGAAACTGAGAGAAGTGAATCAGAATACGGCTGATCAAAAATCAGGCGGAGCGGATTGTAAGGAATTCGGGGGGAAATAGGTAGCCGGGCATCCCGAAACAGGACGCCCGGCTGATCACTGCAGGTTTACTTCTTCACGTCGAAGCGGTCGTTGTTCATCACCTTGGTCCAGGCGGCAACGAAGTCGTTCACGAACTTCTCCTGATTGTCGTCCTGAGCGTACACCTCGGCGTATGAACGCAGGATGGAGTTAGAGCCAAACACCAGGTCTACACGGGAAGCCGTCCACTTGGTGCTACCACTCTTGCGATCCACGATGTCGTAGACATTGCTGCCCTTCGGCACCCAACGGTACGCCATGTCGGTCAGGTTCACGAAGAAGTCGTTGGTGAGCTGGCCTTCGCGATCGGTGAACACACCGTGTTTGGTGCCACCATGGTTGGTACCCAGTACGCGCATACCACCGACCAGTACCGTCATTTCCGGTGCGGTCAGGCCCATCAGCTGCGCCCGATCCAGCAGCATTTCTTCCGGTTTGACCACGTATTCCTTCTTCTGCCAGTTACGGAAGCCATCCGCCAGCGGCTCCAGCGGCTCAAAAGATTCCGCATCCGTCATCTCATCGGTGGCATCGCCACGACCTTTCAGGAAAGGCACGTGTACCGGATAACCTGCCGCTCTGGCAGCCTTTTCGATACCCAGATTACCGCCAAGCACAATGACATCGGCAATGCTGGCACCGGTATCAGCGGAGATCTTTTCGTAAACCTTCAGCACCTTGGCCAGACGCTGGGGCTCGTTGCCTTCCCAGTCTTTCTGGGGGGCCAGGCGAATACGGGCACCATTGGCACCACCGCGCATGTCAGAGCCACGGAAAGTACGGGCGCTGTCCCAGGCCGTTGTGATCAGCTCGTTAAGGGTCAGGCCGGCTTCGTCAATCTTCTCTTTAACCACTTCCTCGATATAGTTGGTCTCTCCCTGGGGAATAGGATCCTGCCAGATCAGATCTTCGGCCGGCACATCCGGGCCGATGTAACGGGACTTCGGCCCCATATCCCGGTGGGTCAGCTTGAACCAGGCGCGGGCGAAGCAGTCCTTGAAGTACTCCGGGTCCTTCATGAACTTTTCACAGATCGGCCGGAAAGTCGGGTGCATCTTCATGGCCATATCCGCATCGGTCATGATCGGATTGTGGCGTTTGGAAGGATCCGTGGCGTCTACCGGCTTGTGCTCTTCCTTGATATCAATCGGTTCCCACTGATTGGCACCGGCCGGGCTCTTTCTCAGCTCCCACTCATAGCCAAACAGCAACTCGAAGTAACCCATGTCAAACTGGGTTGGGTTCGTGGTCCAGGCACCTTCAATACCAGAAGTGATGGCGTTAGCCGCTTTTCCACCCATATTCGGGTTGTGCCAGCCAAGGCCCTGCTCGTGCACGTCGGCACCTTCAGGCTCGGGGCCAAGTGCCTCGGCGTCACCATTACCGTGGGTTTTACCAACGGTGTGCCCGCCTGCCGTCAGGGCGGCGGTTTCTTCGGCATTCATCGCCATACGGGCGAACGTTTCCAGCACCTGGTCGCCGGATTTGATCGGATCGGATACACCGTTAACACCCTCAGGGTTCACGTAAATCAGACCCATCTGCACCGCTGCCAGAGGGTTTTCCATGGTGTCTGGCTTTTCTACGTTGTCATAACGTTCGTCGGACGGTGCCAGCCACTCCTTCTCTGCACCCCAGTAGATGTCTTTCTCCGGGTGCCAGATGTCTGCACGGCCGTACGAGAAACCGAAAGTCTTGAAGCCCATGGATTCATAGGCAACGTTGCCGGCCAAAATAAACAGATCGGCCCAACTAACCTTGTTGCCATACTTTTTCTTCAGCGGCCAAAGCAGGCGACGGGCCTTGTCCAGGTTGCCGTTATCAGGCCAGGAATTCAGCGGAGCGAAACGCTGGTTACCGGTACCACCGCCGCCACGACCATCGGCCAGTCGGTAGGTACCCGCTGCGTGCCAGGCAAGCCGGATCATCAAACCACCGTAATGCCCCCAGTCTGCCGGCCACCAATCCTGGCTGTTGGTCATCAAATCGCGCATGTCCTTTTCGAGGGCTTCGTAGTCGAGCTTTTTGACCTCTTCGCGATAATCGAAGTCTTCCCCCATGGGGTTGGTCTTGTGGTCGTGCTGGTGCAGGATGTCCAGGTTCAGGGCCTCGGGCCACCAGTTGGTATTGTCCTGAGCGTGGGCGGTACTGCCGCCGTGCATAACCGGGCACTTACCACCAGAATTGGTCTCACTCATCGTACTCTCCTGCTTCTGCGTCATTGGCAAAAAGGCGATTCTTATTCAAGAGCAACTATCAATATAGATCATCCACGGTTGGCTGCTTGAATGTTTCCTACCGCCAGAATAGTTAAGGGCTATCGTTTTTCCCGCTGCACTGGGAACCTGTAACTCACTGGGCAATCGCATAATTCCCGCAGTAATCGGCCAGAATTCCCAGGGAGTCACGCCACGCAACCGGTGTGAGATAGGACAACGCTGACATTGGGTAACTCCTGTGTTAACGAGAACACCATTACCTTACCGCCGACGCCGTTAAGAGGAACAATTAATTAAAAATAAATTTTCGAGAGTTTTTGTTTATCGATTAAAGGCGCTCGATAGAGGTGAACTTTCCGGCATCGTCAAACAGGATGCGAAAGCTGCCGCGTACGCCGTCATTGAGGAAAAAACGGGAGAGAATACGGGCCGGGAACCGGACAGAACGTCCGTCCCGGGCCCTGGTGTGAACATCGGTGGCCACGCCCTGATAGAGCTTGATCCACTCATCAGGGCTGATACTGATGTCCACAATGATCTGCTGCATTGGCGCGTCTGTCTCAGTTGGCCAGTTCGAGCAACAGTCGGTTCAGGCGGCTCACATATGCGCCCGGGTCTTTCAGCTGCTCACCACTGGCCAGGGTGGCCTGGTCGAACAGAACGGCAGACAGCTCCTTGAAGCGCTCTTCGCCCTGTTCGGCTTCGAGTCGCTGCACCAGCGGATGGTCTACGTTGAGTTCAAAGATCGGTTTGCTCTCCGGCACTTTCTGTCCGGCAGCTTCCATGATCTTCTTCATCTGGGCGCCCATATCGAACTGCCCCACCACCAGGCATGCCGGTGAATCGGTCAGGCGATTGGTTACCCGTACTTCCTGCACCCGATCTTCCAGGGCGGTCTTGATGCGCTCCAGCAGATCCTTGTGTTCCTTGGCGGCTTCTTCCTGGTGCTTCTTGTCTTCCTCGGTTTCCACTTCACCCAGGTCGAGATCACCACGGGCCACGTCCTGGAACTGCTTGCCGTCGTATTCGCTCAGATAGCCCATCATCCATTCGTCGATGCGGTCAGAGAGGATGAGTACCTCGATCCCCTTCTTGCGGAATACTTCCAGGTGCGGGCTGCTCTTGGCGGCGGCAAAGTTGTCGCCGGTGATGTAGTAGATCTTGTTCTGGCCTTCCTTCATCCGGCTGATGTAATCATCCAGAGACACGTTCTGAGTGGCTTCGCCGGTATGGGTGGTGGCAAAGCGCAGCAGGCCAGCGATTTTTTCGCGGTTGCTGAAGTCCTCTGCCGGACCTTCTTTCAGCACGGTGCCAAACTCATCCCAGAAGCCCTGGTACTCATCGCCGTCTTTCTTGGCCAGCTTGGACAGCATGTCCAGCACCCGCTTGGTCATGGCGGTGCGGATGCTCTCCACGGTGCTGTCGTTCTGCAGGATTTCCCGCGATACGTTCAGGGACAGATCGTTGGAATCTATCACGCCCTTGGCGAACCGCAGGTACAGCGGCAGGAACTGCTCGGCGTCATCCATGATGAACACGCGCTGCACGTACAGTTTCAGGCCACGGGGCGCTTCCCGGTTGTACAGGTCGAACGGCGCGCGCTTGGGTATGTACAGCAGGCTGGTGTAGTCCAGCTTGCCTTCTACCTTATTGTGGGACCAGGTCAGCGGGTCTTCAAAATCGTGGGCGATGTGTTTGTAGAACTCCTTGTACTCTTCGTCTTTGATCTCAGTACGAGGCAATGTCCACAGGGCGGTGGCATCGTTTACCGTCTCTTCTTCGCCCTTCTTGTCCTCTTCTTCCGATTCGGACTTCATTACCACCGGGAATGAGATGTGGTCAGAGTACTTCTTCACCAGGCTGCGCAGCTTCCAGCCATCGGCAAACTCTTTATCCTCGGATTTCAGGTGCAGCACGATTTCGGTACCACGCTGCTCACGAGTCGCCGGCTCGATGGTGAACTCGCCATCGCCCTTGGATTCCCAGTGCACGCCGTTGTCGGCAGGCTCGCCCGCCTTGCGGGTGAATACTTCCACTTTGTCCGCCACGATGAACGCGGAGTAGAAACCAACACCGAACTGACCGATCAGCTTGCTGTCTTTTTTCTCGTCGCCAGACAGTTGCTTGAGGAACTCGGCGGTGCCGGACTTGGCGATGGTGCCCAGGTTGGCGATCACATCGTCACGGGTCATACCGATGCCGTTGTCGGCGATGGTGATGGTGCCGGCATCTTTATCGTAATCCAGGCGAATCTTGAGATCCGAATCGCCTTCAAACAGCTTGTCGTCTTTCAGGGCAGCGAAGCGCAGTTTGTCTTCGGCGTCTGAGGCGTTAGAGATAAGCTCACGAAGGAAGATCTCTTTGTTCGAGTACAGAGAGTGGATCATCAGGTGAAGCAGTTGCTTCACTTCAGTCTGGAATCCCAGGGTCTCTTTGTTGGCTTCTACCGTCATGGCTGGTTTGGTCTCCTGCTGTGTCACAAATAAAGAAACAGTTTTATGAGCAAGAGAGTGGGGGTTGGCCGGAGTATTTCAACCCCGGCGAGCACCCAAAATCAGTCTTCGAGCAGGAAGTGAGCGCGGGCGGTAGCGATGGGCTGGGAGCGAGACTTCTGCCAGGCGGAGATCATCACATTGGCCACGCGGTTACCCTGGCGGGTAAGCCGGCACTCGGCGTACGTTTCCCGGTTCAGGCCGGCCCGAAGATAGTCGAGGGAGAAATCGACAATTCGGGGCATGCGGAAGGTGTCCTGGGACATAATCAGATAAATAGCCGCAGACATTTCCATAAAACCACCAATCACACCGCCATGAATGGCAGGCAGGATCGGATTGCCCAGGTTCTCTTCCTTTGCGGGCAGGCGGAAGATCAGGTCATCACCAAATCGGTCGCACTGCAGGCCAATCCAGCTGGCGTACGGGATACTCTCCATCATGCGCGAGAAGTCGCCGGTTTCCTGGGTGTAGCGCAGAATTTCCGGGTCGGTCATTCCTCACCTCCGGTGATCAGGTCGCGATAGGATTTCGGCGTGGCTTCTTTGCCAATGCGCATGAAGGTGCCCACGCAATTGGCGATGGTTTCACCCCCCTCCTGATAGGCCTCGCAGCGCGTAAAGATGATGTTACGGGTGATCTTGTAGGTCTCTGCCCTCGCGTACACCGGCTTCCGGGGCTCCGCCGGGCGCATGTAATCCACTCTGAGATCCAGGGTCGGACACAGCTCAAATTCATCCAGACCACAGATCATTACCGAACCGGAGGCGGTGTCCATCAGGGTCGTGATAGCGCCACCATGGATAACTCCAGTGTCCGGGTTGCCAATAATCCTGTCGCTGTAAGGCAGCTCCATAACCAGATAGCCTTCACCCGCATCCGTTGCGTTCAGACCCAGTTCCCTTGCCTGGTTGAGCGTACTGATAAACCGGTTAACCCGGTTTATTCGGGTTTCATCATTCATTCAGGACTGTCCTGCAGATCAGTTCTTGGATTTTACGTCCGCATCGGCACGGGCGGGTATGGCTTCTTCGAAGACCTTGCCGTCGCGCAGGGCGGATAATGCATCTGAGTGGAATTCCCGGCGGTAGAGTACGTACACCACCAGGGTTGAGGCAGCCATAAAGGCCACCGGATGAATGAACCAGGCCACCACAGCCAGGGCATAGTAGTAAGAACGCAAGCCAAGGTTAAACGCGTCGCCGGCCAGGTTACAGATGTTGCCGGCGCTGCGGGCAAAGGCCTCTCGCGCTGCCGGACTGGTCTTGCTGTCGTCTGGTAGCGGCGCACTGCCAATCATGACGGCCACGAAATTGTACATTCTCATGGACCAGGTGAACTTGAAAAACGCGTAAATAAAGACCACCAGCAACACCACCAATCGCAATTCCCAAATTTCACGACTGGGCACAGCGGAAAATGGCATGGTGGCAAAAATTTCCATAGCCTCGCTGGTGTATCCGAGGGCGGTGATAATACCGGCGAGAATCAGCAGACAGCTGGACGCAAAAAACGCTCCGTTGCGTTCCAGGTTACCGACAACCGAGGCGTCTGAAATACGGTTTTCACGCTTGAGCATGACCCGCATCCAGTCTTCGCGGTATAAATCCAGGGTGTTCGACAGACACGAGCGAGAGTTGGCGCGATTGCGCGAATACCAGGTGTACCCTCCCCAGCAGACAAAAAACCAGATCAGTGCCAGAAATTCCAGATAGTAGCTCATTGGGTGGTTAAAAAAGCCTGAATTGGGGAGATAAATAGGGCGAAAACTTCCGTTATGATACGCCAAGGGGAGCGCGCCGACCACTGTCTGTCGGGCGGTGCCGACGTCGGAAACCGGTCTGTGCTATAAACTTACCCCAACGTTAAGGAGACATAAGTGAGACCCGGAATGTTGACCAGATATATCGCGATAGCGGCAATCGCCCTCACACTGACAGGGCTGGGTGGGTGTTCTGTAAACCCGGTAACCGGAGAGAAGCAGCTGTCTCTGATTTCAGAGAACCAGGAGCTGGCACTGGGGGCGGAACAGTACACCCCCACACAACAGACCCAGGGCGGCCGCTTCTACATCGACCCGGAACTTTCCATTTATGTGCGTGATGTGGGCCAGAAGCTGGCGCGCGTGAGTGACCGGCCAGACCTTCCTTATGAATTTGTCGTGCTCAATAACAGCGTGCCCAATGCCTGGGCCCTGCCCGGCGGCAAGATCGCCATCAACCGCGGCCTGCTGGTGGAGCTGGAGGATGAAGCCCAGCTGGCATCGGTGCTGGGCCACGAGATTGTTCATGCAGCAGCCCGCCACAGCGTGCAGCGGATGCAGCAGGGCATGTTGATCAGCGCCGGGGTGGCCGGACTGGGCTTCGCCCTTTCCGATAATGAATGGGCCGGGTTGATCATGGGTGGTGCAGCTCTGGGTGCACAGCTGGCGCTGGCCCAGTACAGCCAGGGAGACGAACTGGAATCCGATGCCTACGGTATCCGATACATGAAAGAAGCCGGCTATGATCCACAAGCCGCCGTAGAGCTCCAACAGCTGTTTCTGAAGCTATCGGAAGGCCGCCAGAGCGGATGGCTGGATGGCCTGTTCGCCACTCACCCTCCCTCTGCCAAGCGGGTTCAGGAAAACCAGGAGCTGGTTCAGAAGATCGGTGCCGGCGGTTATCGCGGCCGGGACGTTTACCAGCGCCGTATCGCCAAGCTCAAGGAACTTCAGCCAGCCTACGATGCTCACGATGAAGCCATGAAGCTGGCCTCAGAAGGCAAGTATGAAGCGGCTCTCGATCAGGTAAACAAGGCCATCAAGCTGGAACCACGAGAAGCTATGTTCTTTGCGCTGCGCGGCCGAATCTATCGGGGCATGGAACAACCGGAGAAGGCCAAAGCCGATTTCGACAAGGCCGTGTCACTCTATCCGGAGATGTTCCAGTATCAGCTGTACAGCGGTTTGAACGAACTGGAGCTGAACAACCTTGGCAAGGCAAAAAGCCATCTGGAGAAAGCCAATCAGGTGGTACCCACTTCCATTGCCTATCTCCGACTAGGTGATATCGCGCGGCAACAGGGCCAACGCAGGGAGGCAGTAGCCTATTACTCCACCGCCGCTGAGGCCGGTGGTGATGTGGGGGCTGAAGCTCAGCGCAAGCTGGCCGAACTCAACGAATAGCTGTTTGCAGTGTCAAAAAAAGCCGGGCGCCAATACGCCCGGTTTTTTTATGGTTGTCACATTTGCTGACTTGACACAAAAACCGCGTCAACGATTGCATTGACTTCTAGAGCAATAACTCTAAAAATCAGATTAACCAACAACAATCGGATGGCGACCATGATCGTAAAACGACTTCAGCCAATGATGTCCCACGCACGACGCAGCTATGTTGAGCTCATGTTCCAGGTGATGGGGCGCGCACTGCAGGCAATCAGCGAGGTGGATGAAGCCACCCGCAACGAAACCTGCGAACTACCGGAGGGCTTCCTGTTCGAGATGCAGGTTATGCCCAACGGGCCAAAACTCATCGTTGAGCACACAGGCAACGGTAAATTGCTCTTCCACGGGGATGAAGCTCCACGCCCCGTTGACCTCTCGATCCAGTTCAAGCATATCGCCCATGCCTTCCTGGTACTGTCGTTTCAGGAGAAGACCTCCGTTGCCTTTGCCAACGACCGCATGCTGGTGGATGGCGATGTGAGTTACGCGGTGCGGATGACACGGGTTCTCAACCGACTGGAATCGTTCATCCTGCCCCGGCTGATCGCCGAGAGGGCAGTCAAGGAATATCCGGCAACCATCAAACTGCCCGAAAAGCTCATCAGCGCAGCCCGTATTTATCTGAAAGTCGCCACCCAATTCGTCGAGACAGTGAGAGCATAATGACCAACAAATACTACGAGTTCTTCTGCCCGGTAAAAGTGATTGCCGGTAAAGCCGCGTTGGAACACATCCCCTATGAACTGACAGGCCTGGCAGCCAAGCGGCCCATGATTGTGACCGATAAAGGGGTGCGCGCGGCCGGCTTGCTCGAGCCGGTAATTGCCGCCTGCGAAGAAAGCGGGCTGGAGATTGTCTCCATTTACGATGATGTGCCGCCGGATTCCTCCACGTCGGTGGTGAAAGACATTGCCAGCGTTTACCGCAAGGAAAAATGCGACTCGATCATTGCCGTGGGCGGCGGCTCCGCCATTGATACCGGCAAGGCGGTCAATATTCTGGTATCCGAAGGCGGCGATAATATCGCCAAATACAGTGGCGCCGGTGTTCTAAAGCACCCGCTCAAGCCTTTCTTTGTGGTGCCTACCACGGCGGGCACCGGTTCCGAGGTGACCTCGGTGGCGGTCATCACCGATGAGAAAAAAGGCGTAAAACTGCCGTTTACCTCATCATTCCTGCTGCCTAACGCCGCCATCATCGACCCGCGTATGACCCTGACCCTGCCGCCCCACATTACGGCAGCTACCGCCATGGACGCCCTCACCCATGCTACCGAAGCGTTCACCTGCATGGCCAAAAACCCCCTGAGCGACGCCTACGCCACGGCAGCAGTCAAGAAGGTGAGCCAATCCCTGCTTTCAGTCATGGATAATCCGAAAGACAGCGATGGCCGACTGGAACTGGCTCAGGCATCAACCATGGCGGGCATTGCCTTTTCCAACTCCATGGTGGGCCTGGTCCACTCTCTGGGACATGCTACCGGAGCCATCTGCCACCTGCCCCACGGACTGTGCATGAGCCTGTACCTGCCCTATGTGCTTGAGTTCAACCTTGAGAGCATTCGGGAGCCTTTGGGCGAGTTGCTGCTGTACCTGGAAGGTCCGGACGTCTACTCGGCCACCCCTGCGAGCCGACGTGCCGAGGCCAGTATTTCAGCCATTCGAAAACTACGGGATGCCCTCTACAAGCGCTGCGAACTGCCCCGGACGTTGAAAGAAACCGGCAAAGTACTGGAAAATCAGCTGGAAAGCATTGCCAAGCTGGCCCTGGACGACGGCTCGATCATGTTCAACCCCCGGGAAGTGAGCCACGAAGATGCCATGGCGGTGCTTCGTCGCGCCTGGGCCTGATACCTCGGAGGCATATCTCGCCCCGGCCCTCTCTGGCCGGGGTTAGCCTAAAGTCAGATTCACAATGATTGAAATAAAATAGTAAGAAGGTAATATTTAGCGGGCATTCTGGCAGGGAGTTGGCCGGGTATCGATCTAACCAGCGTATGGGCCTGTCCTATCCAGAGTTCCGCCATGAAGAAACTCCTTTTCAAGCTCTCCTTTACCGCGATCCTGTTGAGCCTGCTAACCACTTTCAGTGGCAATGCCGCTGCCGAAGTGGACAATCAGGAGCGGGTGTTCCGCTTCAACATCTCTCCTAACGGGTACCCACCTTATCTGATCGTTGATGGCAGCAAGCCCTCCGGTATTATGTGGGACGTGGTAAACCTGATTGTCCCCCGCCTGGGCTACGACGTGGAACCGGTAAAAATCCCCAGAAAACGGGTAGACCCTATGCTTGCCGACGGCTACATTGACGGCACGCCAAGGGCCATAGAGTGGACGGAAGAGCCGGAGAAGTTCCTGTTTACCGACCCGGTCGTTCACGTGGAGGAAGTATTCTTCTTCCCGAAGAGCTCTGAGCTTGAATACAAACACCCCGCAGACCTCTACGGCAAGACGATTGTCACGCCACTGGGATACTACTATCCCTTTCTCGAGCCCTATTTCAAAGATCATCGCATTAAGCGATTTGACGTCTCCAGAGATCGGGAGATTTTCACCTTTGTGCTGCATGGCGAGCAGTTTCACGCAGCGCTTGCGGATCGGTTGGTCGGGCAATGGATTCTCAGGAACGAAGGACTGACCGAGCACTTTCGCTCTTCTGTGGAAGGAATCAGCCAGTTCGGCTTCCGGATCATGCTGCGTAAAGACTGGAAAGCGTTTGCCGAGGCCTTCAACCAGGAGCTGGCAAATATCCAGGAGAATGGCGAACTCGACGCCATTCTCTCAAACTATCGCTAAAACCCGATCACTCGAGGCGACGAAGCAGTAGCATCGGCGATACGCTAAGCACTGGTCGTAATTGCCAGCGGCCAAACAACGCCAACAGAATGGCTGCAATCAGCGGTACTGGCAGCATCACCTGCCAGTGCCAGCGGAAAGTGCCCTCGAACATTCCGGCCTGAAGCGCATATACCGCCCCTTCCGCCGCAATCACACCGAGCGTGCCGGCAAAGAACCCCAACAGTGCGAATTCCAGCATGGTACTGCGTGCCAACAACGACTGCTGGCCGCCCAGGGTTCGCAGCAACGCCCCCTCCCTCTGACGATCCCGCAGGGTGGCACTGACAACCGCTGCCATCACCACCAGGGCGGCCGCGAGAATCAGCGCCAGGATTGCCTCAATGGCCTGAGTTACCTGCTGCACAATCTGCTGGATGCGATCAATGATATGGTCTATCTCCAGCACCGAGACCGTCGGGAACTGGCGCGAGAAGTCGTTAAGAGCCAGTTTATTGTCCGGGTTCAGATAGAACGCGGTAATCCAGGTGGCGGGCATGTCAGTCAGACCGCCATCGGGCGGGAAGGCCATGTAGAAATTGGGTTTCATGCTGTCCCACTGCACGGTACGAATACTCGTTACCGGCTCGGTCACCTTGCTGGAGCCGATGGTGAAGGTCAGCCGATCACCCAGCTGCAAACCGAGTTTCTCCGCCAGCTCAGCTTCTACCGAAACCCCCTCGGTTTCGCCCGGCCCGAACCACTGGCCATCCACAATCCGGTTGTCTTCCGGCAGCTCCGGCATCCAGGTCAGATTCAGCTCCCGGTTCAGCGCACCAACCCGCTCATCCTTGCTGACCGCTTCTTTCACCGGCTCGCCGTTCAGTTCGGTCAGGCGACCGCGAACCATCGGATAAAGCGTCTCCAGGGGCGCGCCGCGAGTGGCCCAGAATTCCTCAACATCATCCACCGCATCCGGGGCAATGTTGATCAGGAAATGGTTTGGCGCGTCGTCCGGCAGCTGGGCCTGCCAGTCGTCCAGCAGGGAGGAACGCACCAACACCAGCGTAGCAGCCAGCATAAGCGTCATGGCAAAAACCGCCATCTGCGCCATGCTGGCACGTCGGTGCCGATATAAGCCCACCAGGGCCAGGCGCCAGGAGTTGCCGCCACCCTTCACTCTGCGCAAGAGGGCGACCATGCCCCACCCCAGCAGACCGAGCACACCCAGCAGCAGTACCAGCCCGCCCAAAAGTGCGGCCACCAGCATCAGCTCGCCGGCGTACATCCATACCAACCCAAACACGGCGACCACCGCCAGCAGGATATCCGGAATGGCTTCCCGGCCGGTTTCGCCGGGCTGGGAGCGTAATACCCGCATGGCGGGAACATTACGCAGGCGGCGAATGGGCGGATAGGCAAATGCGAATAGAGAAACCAGTGCCGTTAACAGGGAGGGCGTTAACGCGGAAGGATCCAGGTAGAAATCAACGGGCCGTTCCAGCAGGTCGCTCAGCAAACGCACCAACAGCCAGAACAATGGTAACGCCACTGCCAGACCACCCAACACGCCAACAACACCCCACAGAGTGAGGCGGCGCAGGTAGAGCTCACCAATGCCCCGGCTGGATAATCCAAGGGTTTTCAGCAATGCCACCGTGTCCCTCTGAGACAGAGCGTATTGCCGGCTGGCCACCGCCACGGCTACCGCCGCCAGCAACACCGCAAGACTGCCACCCAGCAGCAGGAAGCGTTCGGCCCGCTCCAGGGAGCGCGAGAAGGTTTCACCGTCTCTGACCCCTTCCCACTCGTGACTGGGCTCCAGCTGTGGTTCCAGCCACTGGTA